>JRYJ01004459.1_pt1 | contig 17915 bp, 18 predicted proteins | sample 235371 | NCBI WGS metagenome assembly JRYJ01 (sample SAMN03074219, study PRJNA261477) | activated sludge metagenome | biome: Wastewater Treatment Plant; feature: Wastewater; material: Activated sludge; isolation source: activated biomass of a wastewater treatment plant treating hydrocarbon... ... | reverse complement strand
CGGGGTCGGCCAGGGCGGTGACGGCAAAGAATTCCCCCAGGGGCACGGCGTCGTTGCCGTGCCACAGGGGCCGGCGGGCAAGGTCGGCGGCGCTCCCCCCGGCGGCGGCGAGAGGGGTGAGGCCGGCCATTTCCAGGCGCAGGCGCGGCGGGGCCTTGAGGCGCAGGGAGAAGGCGGCGCTCATGTCGCTGNNAGCTTGCCGCCGTAGTTGCCGGCGGAAAGGCGGCGCACCCCGGATGGCCGCCCGCGGGCGACGATGGCGGCCATGCCGGCGGCCATGGCGGCGGCGACGGCGGCTTCGCTGAGGCCGTCGATGACGACTTCCAGGACGCAGCCGATCTCGCCGTCGAGTTCGCTGCGCCGGGCCAGGGGCGTCAGCGCCGGGCAGAAGGCGTCGTTGGTGGAAGCGGAAAGAGCAGCGTACTTGCTGCCCACCTTGGAGCCGGAGCGCACCACCCCGCCGGGAAAGGGCATGATCACGTCGGACAGTTTCGCCATGGCGGCGACAGCGGCCTCCGCGGCGGCCAGGGCCGAGGCCGTGTCGGCGGCGAGGATGAGGAGGTTGCCGCCGCCCACCGCCTTGACCATGGGGGTGGTTTCCTGGGCGACGAATTCGCCGTCCATCACCGGCACCCGCCAATAGCGCACGCCGTCGATCATCTTGGCGATCTGCCAGCCGTCGCCGAAGAAGCGCAGGTTCCGGCCCAGGGCCACCGGCTCCCCGTCGGGCAGGCCGGCATAGATGGCGGTGGTGGGGCAGGTGAGGACGCACTGGCCGACGCGGCGTTCCAGTTGCTTGGCCAGTTCCTTGCCGGATACGGCGAAGAGCAGCACCGCCACGCCCGGCCGGCCGTCCGGCGTCTCGGCCGGGGACAGTTCCCGCTCGATGCCGGCCTCGCAGCCGCAGGCGATGACCGAGGTGGCGAAACCGCTCATGGCCACCGCCGCATGGCGGGCCCAGGTGGCGTTGTGGGCGGTGATGAGCACCCGGGTGGCCTTCATGGGGAAGGCCTCGGCGAAGCTGTCGTCGATGGCGATGCCGTTCCGTTCCATGGGCACCCCGCTCGTCACCGCCGGCCTCCGTGCAGGGGGCAAGGCAACAGGGCGCCGCCGTTGCTGCAGGCACACAGCTCGTCGTGGCCGATGGCGGCATGGCGGTGGCTGAGCGCCAGGTGTTCCCGGCCGTACTGCGCCAGGGTGCGCTCGATGCCGCGGTCGAAGGTGGGCTCGACGAAATGGGTACCCCCCACCGGCACGGCTTCGATGCGCCCCCGCCGGGCGACGAGGACGCCGTCCTTGAAGACGTACTCGGGCGTGGCGAACATGGCTTCCCGGTCGGCGTCTTCACGATAGACGGCGATGTCGGCGGCAGCGCCGACGCCGAGCTGGCCACGGTCGGCGAGGCCGAGGAGGCGCGCCGGGCCGGCCCGGGTCATGATGGCGATTTCGTAGAGGGACAGCTCCCGGCGGATCTCGCGCAGATCGGCATGGGCCGCCACGTCGGGGTGGAGCCGGGCGAGCTGCTCGTCGCGGAAGGACTTGTCCATGAGCAGGCGGATGAGATGGGGGTAGCTGGTGAAGGGGCCGCCGTTGGGGTGGTCGGTGGTCAGCACCACCCGCCAGGGGTCTTCCACCAGCAGGAAGAGTTCGAGGCCGATGCTCCACTGCAGGGCGTTGACGTAGCTCTGCTCGCGGTAGCGGAAGGGCACCACGCCGCAGCCGGCGTCGCATTCGATATCGGCCCCCACCCATTTGCGGGGGTGGCCGAGGTCGGCGTTGGCGTGCTGGCGCATGGTGTCGCCGGAGGCGGTGACGGTCTGGCCGAAGATGATCTGGCCGACGTCGATGCTGACGTTGCGGCGGGCGTTGACCACCTCGGCCAGTTGCCGCGCGGCCGAGGAAAACTTGCGCGCCCCCTCGCTGCCGTAGCTGTGGAACTGCAGGTGGGTGAGGTGGCCGGGCAAGCCTTCCAGGGCGTCGATGGTGGCCAGGGTGGAGGCCACGTTGCCGGCCACCCCCAGGTTGCTGGCGTGGATGTGGAGGGGATGGGGGACCCCCAGTTCGTGCAGGGCCCGGGCCAGGGCCTGCACCACCCGGCGCGGCGTCACCCGCCAATGGACGTGGCCCTCGTCCACATCGAGCTTCCGCTGGTTGAACTTGAAGGCGGAAATGCCGCCCGGGTTCACCACCTTGACCCCCATGGCCTTGCTGGCGTTGATGGTCCACGCCACGTAGTCGCGCAGGTGCTCGAAGTCCTGCCCCTCGGCGAGCATCTGCAGGAAGAGCTCGTCGTTGCCGAGCATGACGTAGGCGCCGTGGTCGAGGATGGGGGTGTCGCCCATTTCGAGATGAGCGTGGCGGGCGTTGGCAAACACCATGGCCGGCTCGAAGGCCGCCGTGTAGCCCATTTCGGCGTAACGGTAGCCGGTGGCGAGGGTGCCCGGGGTGCAGCAGCCCCCCGACGCCAGTTCGAGGGGGTTGTCCGCGGCGCGTCCGCCCCGGTGGTCCTCGGGCAGCAGCATGCGGGCGAGGTTCACCTTGCCGCCGCCGATGTGGGAATGGAGGTCGATGCCGCCGGCCATGACGGCCATGCCGGAGACATCGTACTCGGCATCGACCCTTTCCCCGGCGGGCAGGCTGACGATGCGGCCGTCGCGCACGCAGAGGTCGCGGATTTCGCCGTCGACGCCGTTGATGGGGTCGTAGAGGCGGCCGCCCTTGAGGCGCAGGCTGCTCATTGCCGCGCCCCCCGTGCGGGCAGGCGCGCCGCCAGGTCGGCGGCAACCCGGGCGACGGTAGGCAGGCGGTCGGCGTAGAGGGCGGTGAGGGGTACCACCACCACCCCGTCGGTGCGGAAGAGATGGCCGGCGGAGCCGATGCCGGGCGTCGACACCGGGATGAACACCGTATCCCGCTGCCCCGCCAGGACGGCGGCCAGCCCGGGGTGTCCGAGCACCACCCGCGGCAGCCCGGCCGCCGGGGGCGCCTGGGAGGGATCGAAGCTCGCCACCCAGAGCAGGGCGTCCACGGCCCGGTCGGCCAGCAGCCGGCCGGTGGCGTAGCGCAGGGGGTCGTGGACCAGGCCGCGGGCATGGACGCCGCTGCGCAGCGGCAGGCCGGAAAGCCAGGCGACGGCCTGGTTGGCCGCCACGCCGCCGTCGCCGCCGCCGAGGCAGAAAGTGGCGGCGCGGGTGGTGCGGTTGAGGATGTTGGCGATGCGCTGGAGGGCTTCGGCGATGAGCGCCCCCTGAGCCGGCAGGCGGGCCGGCTCCCAGACGAGGACGGTGTACGCGGCGGCCTGCATGCGCTGCGCCAGCCCGTCCAGGCCGCCGCCGAGGACGACGCGGCGCCCGGCCAGGCGGGCGGCGAGGCCGGCCACGGCGGCGAAGAGATCGCCGTCCGGGGCCAGGGATTCGCTACCTTCGTCCTGCGGCGCCGCCCCCAGGAACACCACCCGGCGCCGGCGGGCGGCTTCGCTGGCGGGGGCGCAGCGGCGGAAGAATTCCGGGTAGTTTTCTGCCGGATCGGTACCGATGCAGACGATGAGATCGGCCCGGTTGCGGATTTCCGCCAGGGTGGTGGTGAAGGCGCCACGATCCTGCAGGGCGCGTAGTCCGGCGGTCAGCGCCTCGCCATGCACGTGGTCGAGGATGGCGCCGCAGGCGTCGGCCAGCCGGTAGAGGCTGCGGGCGCCGGCCACGTCGGTGGCGAGCCCCCCGAAGAGGGGCTGGCGGCTGGCGGCAAGGATGGCGGCGGCGGCGGCGAGGGCTTCGTCGTAATCCACGGCCCGCCCGTCCACCGTCGGCGTACCGTCGGCGGGGATCGGGTCGAAATGCTCCAGGGCCCGGACGGCGGTCGGGCAGTCGCTGCCGGCCAGGCTCAGGCGGCCGCCGGCGGCGGCGACCCCGTGGTCGTCGCACAGGAGGGTACAGAAGGGGCAGGTCCAGGGAATGGCAGCGGTCATGGCCCCCTCTTGTGCAAGCCCCATGCCATGGCCCCGACGGCGGTTTGGCGGAGGATTTCGCACAGAGTGTGTCAGGGCGCCCGGGGAATTCCCCGGGACAATCTGTCACCGTCCGCCGCCAAAACCGGCTCCTGGCGGCTGGCACGGAAACTGTTTGCCGGTGGGGGAGTGCTTTCCGGAACCGCCCATGCGCCTGGCTCCCCTCCCCTTCGCCCTGCTCTTCGCCGCCGCGGCCGCCGCCGCGCCGGTGGCCTACATCACCGACCAGGGCTCCCACGACGTGAGCGTCGTCGACGGCGACAGCCTGCAGGTGGTGGGGCGCATCCCGGCCGGCCGGGAGCCGGCGGGCGTCGCCGTCAGCCCGGCGGCGGGCAAGGCCTTCGTCAGCAGCCCGGGCAGCGGCAGCGTCAGCATCATCGACCTGGCCGGCGGCGGCGCCGTCACCCTGGCCCTGGGCGGCACGCCGGTGGGCATCGCCGCCGACCCGGACGGCCGGCGCTTCTACGTGGCCGACTGGCACGGCGGGACGCTGCACGTCCTTAGCGCTGCCGGCAGCCCCCTCGCCAGTATTCCCGTCGGCCGCGTGCCGGCGGGGATCGCCGTCGCCCCCGATGGCCGCACCGTCTACGTGGCCAACCGGGACGACGACAACGTGGCGGTGGTGGATGCCGAGCGCCTCGCCGTGGTCGCCGCCCTCCCCGCCGGGCGCCACCCTTTCGCCCTCGCCGTCACCCCCTGCGGCAGCCGCCTCCTCGCCCTCAACGTCGAGAGCGACGACGTGACCATCTTCGACACGGCCACCCGCCAGCCCCTGGCCACGGTGCCGGTGGGCCGCGCCCCCTACGGCGTCGCCATCGACGCCGCCGGGAGGCGGGCCTTCGTCACCAACCAGCAGGGCGCCAGCGTGTCGGTCATCGACCTCGCCTCCCTGACGGTGGCCGCCACCTGGCCCACCGCCGAGTACCCCGAGGGCATCGCCTGGGACGCCGCCCGGGGCGGCCGCCTGTGGGTGGTGAGCTGGATGGAGGACGCCGTCGCCCTCCACGACGCCGCCACCGGCCGGCCCACGGGCCGCGTGGCGGTGGGGCGCAACCCCCGGGCCTTCGGCACCTTCCTGGCGGAGCGGCGATGACGCCCCGCCCCGTTCCCCGTCACGGCCGCCTGCCCGCGTCCCTGCGGCCGTGCCTTCCCTGCCCGGCGGCGCCGGGCAGGCCTTTTCTTCCCACCCGCTGGAGACCACCACCGATGCGTTCCGCCCTCATCGCCACCGCACTCCTGTGCGCAACCGCCGCCGCCTGGGCCCACGGCCCCACCCGCCAGAAAGTCACCGAAAGCGTCGCCATCGCCGCGCCGCCGGAGGTAGTGTGGAGCCGCATCAAGGATTTCGGCGCCCTGCAGACCTGGCATCCGGCGGTGGCTTCTTCCGAGAACACCGCCGGCAACCAGGCCGGCTCCCTGCGCACCCTGCACCTCAAGGGCGGCGGCACCATCGTCGAGGAGCTGACCCGCCATTCCGACCCCGACCGCACGCTGGCCTACCGGATGAAGGATCCGGGGCCGGTGCCGGTGAGCAACTACAGCGCCATCCTGACCGTCAGCCAGGGAGAAGGCGGCAGCGTGGTGGAATGGAAGGGCGCCTTCTACCGGGGCGACCCCAACAACAATCCGGCCCCCGACCGCAACGACGAAGCCGCCGTGGCTGCAGTGACCGGCATCTACAAGAGCGGCCTGGCCAGCCTGAAGCAACTGGTGGAGGGGAAGTAGGCCGCGGGGGCGGCACCGCCGCCCCCCTCAGAGGAAGCAGGACTTGCGGGCCTCGGCCTGGACGGCGCGGAAGGTGCGCGCCATTTCCTTGCCTTCGGTGAAGCCGCGCATCACTTCGCCGCGCTCGCCGCCGATGCTGAAGGCGTTGGCGGCGGTGGAGTAGTCGATGAACTGGTCGTGAGTCAGGCGGCCGGCGATGGTGTCGATGACGCAGGAGCACTTGGCGATGCCCTCCTGGGCGGGGCCCCGGAATTCCCGGGCGCAGGCGAGGACGTATTCGACCCGCTCCAGGGTCGGGTAGTCGTTGGCGGCGGCCGGCCCCCCGACGAGGCTGGCGACGATGAACAGCGGCAACGTTTTCTTCATGGCAGTGTCTCCTCGGCGGATAGCGCTAATTCCCGCGCAGGGTGAGGGTTTCCTCCTCCAGCGCCGCGCCGGCGGCGGCCGGGTCGTCCACCCGGGTGCGCAGGTCATACACGCCTCCCGGCACCTGATCCGAGAGGGTGAATTGATAGGATTTCCCGTCCAGCCCGCGGAAGCGCTCCTTGAGCGGATCGTCGGCGTAGGGGCGGATGGTCACCCGGCTGGCCGCCACCGCCTTGCCGGCCCAGACGATGGAAACGGGCTCGACCCGGGCGTTGTCGGCGAGCGCCAGGCGGATGCGGCGGCGAAAGTAGTTCTCCTGGCCGCCCAGGCGGCGGTGCATGGCGCGCACGTCGGCCTCCAGGAAGTGCAGGATCAGGGGATTGCCGGTGGCGCCCTCCACGTCGGGAAGCTCCAGGTGGCGCTCGCCGTGGAGGTAGTCCACCCGGACCGTGCGCCCGCCTTCGCCCTCGCTGCGGGCCGTGAGAACCGCCTCGTCGTCCACCGCCGCCTTGCCGGCTTCGGTCTTGCGGTAGCCGTAATGCAGCGTCGCGGCGGCGCCCAGGTTGGCGAGGTGGGCGTCGGAGAAGACCTGCTGTTCCGCCGGGGAAATGGCGCCGCCGGCGTGGGCGGGCGGCAGGAGGAGCCACAGGGCCAGGAGCAGGACGCGGATGGCCATGGGCGGTCAGCGGGCGGACCTGGCCAGGGCGGTCGTCGGCTGCTCCAGTAGGGGAACGCCGTACTCCCGCAGGATGGCGTCGATCTCGGACCGCTTGCGGTCGATCAGTTCCTCCAGTTGCCGTTTCCACTCCCCTTCGCCGAAACGCACGCCCATGGCCATGGCGTAGTCGAAGCGAACGCCCTCTGCCGAGGCCAGGGGCACCACCCGCAGTTCGCCGCCCTTGACCTGGCGGGCGAACCAGGCGCCGATGGGGCCCCAGACCACTGCGGCGTCGATCTTGCCGGTGGCGAGGTCGCGCTCGACGATTTCACCGGGGTAGTCCTCCGGGTCGGCGTTCATGATCCGGTAGGGCACCCCGGAATCCACCAACTGGTGCCGGTCGAGCCAGGCGGAACCGGGGGAGCGGTCGAACACGCCGATCTTGAGCCGGGCCAGCTTTTCCGGCGGCAGGGCGAGGAAGTCGGTCTCGCTGTTCACCCCCGCCAGCCCGCGGTCGGCGCGCAGGACCAGGACGTAGGTGGAGCGGTAGTAGGGCTTGGTGGCCAGGACCTGGCCAAAGCCGTCGGGGACGCCCATGACCACGTCGCAGGGGTAATCCGCCCCCGGCAGCTTGTAGCGCAGGGTGTTGCGGACGAAGCCCAGGCGCTGGGGAAAGCTGTAGGTCTCGACGGGGAGCCCCAGCTCCTTGGCGAAGAGGGCGGCCAGCTTGTCTTCGAAGCCTTCGCCGCGGGCGTTGGTGAAGGGCATGTTGTTGGGATCCTTGCAGACCCGGAAGGCCTTGCGGGGCGGGTCGTCGGCGGCCCGGGCGGAGAACGCCGCCAATCCCAGCGCTGCGGCCAGGGCGAAGCAGAGGCTGCGGGGCAGCCGGCTGAGGTCGCGGTCCATGGCTCAGTTCTTTTCGATTTCGGAGACCTTGGCCTGGGTGATGGTCCCGTCCTTCTCGATCTCGGTGACCTTGGCCTGTGTGATGGCGCCGTCGGAGCGGCCTTTCAGGTAGGCGTAGAGCTGATCGAGGTTTTCCACCACCTTGGGATTGGTGCCGAAGCTGGGCATGCCCTTGGCCAGGCGGCCGTTGAGGACGGTGGTCTTGAACTCTTCCTGGGTCAGCACCTTCAGGCGCTCGATCAGCGAGGGGCCGACCATGCCTTCCTGATTGGGGCCGTGGCAGCGGTCGCAGGCGGCGGCGCGCCAGGTACGGAAGCCGGTCATGGTGAAGGCGTCCACCTTGGTGCCGTCCACCACGGTGTAGGGGGGCTTGCCAGCAGCCGCGGCGGCGGCGGCGGGAAGAAGCGCCGCCAGGGAGGCGGCGAGGGAAATTGCGATGGCGAACTTCATGAGGTTGTCTCCTCGGAGGGGTGGCACCTGATCCGGCCTGGTGGGTGAAAGCCGGATGGCGCTCTGTCGGGATGGTTGTTGCGCAGACGGGCGGAAGGCGGGCGGCCCCCGGCGGGGCCGCCCGCGATGCCGCTTAGTTGGGCAGGGCAAAGACCGTCAGGGAGCCGCCCAGGGCGGTGTACTTCTGCAGGTCGCGGTAGCCGCCGACAGCGCCGAGGCCGTCGTTGTCCTTCTCCAGGCCGGCCGCCATGCCGATGCCGGCCCAGCCGCCGATGCCGGAATAGACGCCCACGTACTGCTTGCCGCCGTGCATGTAGGTGAACACGTTGCCGATGATGCCGGAAGGCGTCTTGAACTTCCACAGCTCCTTGCCGTCCTTGAGATTCACGGCCTTGAGATAGCCTTCCAGGGTGCCGTAGAAGATCACGTCGCCAGCCGTGGTGAGCGCACCGCTCCACACCGAGAACTTCTCCGGCTTGGACCAGGCGATCTTGCCCTTGCCCGCGTCCCAGGCGATGAAGTTGCCCATGCCGCCGTGGCTCTGGGGCGCCGGGAACATGGCCAGGGTGGCGCCGACATAGGGCTGGCCGGCGGTGTATTCGACGTTGAAGGGCTCGTAGTCCATGCACACGTGGTTGGTGGGCACGTAGAAGAGGCCGGTACCGGGGTGGAAGGCCGCCGGCTGCTGGTCCTTGGAGCCCAGGGCCGCCGGGCAGACGCCCTTGGTATTCACGTCGGGGCCGTTGTGCTGGGTGGAGTACTTGGCCACCACCTGCGGCCGGCCGCTCTTCATGTCGACGTGGGTCGCCCAGTTGACCGCCGGGTCGTACTTCTCGGCCACCAGGAGGGCGCCGGTGGTGCGATCCAGGGTGTAGGCGAAGCCGTTGCGGTCGAAGTGCACCAGGGCCTTGGTCTTCTGGCCCTTGACGTCGATGTCGGCGAGAATCATCTCGTTGATGCCGTCGAAGTCCCACTCGTCATGGGGCGTCATCTGGTAGACCCACTTCACCTTGCCGGTGTTGAGGTCGCGGGCCCAGATGCTCATGGACCACTTGTTGTCGCCCGGCCGCTGGGAGGGGTTCCAGGTGCTGGGGTTGCCGGTACCGTAGTAGACCAGGCCCAGCTCCTTGTCGTAGCTGTACCAGCCCCAGGTGGTGCCGCCGCCGGTCTTCCACTGGTCGCCCTTCCAGGTCTTGAGGGAGGAATCCTTGCCCACGGGGGCGAGCTTGCCGTCGGCCCAGGTCATGGTCTTGTCCGGATCCATCAGCATCTCGCTGTCGGGACCGGTGCTGTAGCCGCGCCAGGCGAGCTTGCCGGTCTTGATGTCGTAGGCGGAAAGATAGCCGCGCACGCCCCATTCGCCGCCGGAGATGCCGGTGATGATCTTGTCGCCGAAGACATGGGGGGCGTTGGTGTTGACGGCCCCGAGCTTGGGATCGCCATTGACCACCGACCACACCACCTTGCCGGTCTTGGCGTCGAGGGCGTCCAGCACGCTGTCGGCCCGCTGCAGGAAGACCTTGCCGTCGCCGTAGGCGAGGCCGCGGTTGACCGTGTCGCAGCACATCTGGGCGACCACCGCGCTGTCCTGCTTGGGCTGGTACTTCCAGAGGATCTGCTGGGTCTTCACGTCGAGGGCGTAGACGATGTTGGGGAAGGGGGTGTGGATGAACATGGTGTCGCCGATCACCAGGGGCGAGCCCTCGTGGCCGCGCAGCACGCCGGTGGAGAAGGTCCACGCCACCTGCAGCTTGCCCACGTTGCCGGCGTTGATCTGTTTGAGCGCGCTGTACCGCTGGTTGTAGTTGTCCTTGGCCTGGGCGGCCCAGTTACCCTGGTCCGCCAGGGCCTTGTCGAGGGCCGCGTCGGCTGACGCGAACCCCGCCCAGGCACAAGCGAACACGGCGAGAAGCGGATGCTTGATTCGAAGTTTCATTGATATGTCTCCTCTGTTACGACCGTTTTCAAAATGCCGGAGTCCGGCGCGAACCGTTGTCCGACGAACCCACCAATCGTTACCGGAGCAGCGTTGATCCCTGCTGGGGACGGGGATATCGCCGCCTGTTGTTACCAGCTTGGGGGCTTGTACGCAAAGCACGTGCCACCGGCGAAAGGAGGACGTGGGCGAGGTTGAACGGCGGCGGCGGCGACGCCCGGCCCTTACCTTGGCCATAGGCAGAAGCGCCCGTCCCCAGGGCTTTCCCGGGCGGTGGCGACACCCCTGTCAAGGGAAATATTCCCCCCGGAGCAGTTACACACTGCCCCGTTACAGGTTGTCTCCGGCCACCGGTGACACTCCCGGCCACCGGCCGCGACAGCGCGTATGGACGCGGGTCGCCGCCCCGCCGGGAAAGGCGGCGGTTGTTGGCATGGATCGTGTTACTTCAGGGAAGAGATACCCGGCGCAAGCGGCGGGTCAAGGTCAACAGGCGGAGTTCCGGGAAGGAGGCGTCGATCGTGGAGCGCGGAAGCAACCAGCCAGGCCCGGGCCCCGGCCCGGGCGGCGGCATCGATGTCCGCCTGGTCGCGGATGCCGCCGGCGCCGATGAGGGCCGCCTGCGGCGCCCGCCGCCGCACCTCGGCGAGGAGCTCCAGATCCGGGCCGGCCAGGGCGCCCACCCGCTCCAGGGTCATGACGATGACGCGGCGGGGCCAGAGGGCTGGGTTGTCCCAGCAGCCGGCCGGGTCGAGGCGCTGGCCCCCGCGCCGGTCGAGGGAGAGGATGGCCCGCTCCCGGTCGGCCAGGCAGGCGCGGGCGGTGGCCGGGTCGGGCAGCGATTCGCTGCCGAAAACCGGCCGCAGGCGGGCCGCCGCGGGACCCAGGCCGTCGGCCAGGGCAGGGAAGGCGCCGGCGCTGCGGAACCCGCCATCCACCCAGAGTGTCATTTTAGGCAAAGCAGCCAGGATCGCCGCCAGCACGTCCGCCTGGGGCGGGCCGCCGAGGATGGCGTCGAGATCGGCGAGATAGAGGATCGCCGATCCGGTCTCCGCCACCAGCGCCCGCGCCACCGCCACCGGATCGCTGCCGGCGCAGAGGGCGGAGCGCACCGGCCGGTAGGCAGCCCGCTCCCCGCCCACGGCCCGCACCGCCTGGCCGCCTAGAACATCGATGACGGGAATGATTTCCATGGCACTGAAAGAAAGAGTCTTGATCTACGAATGTATCAGCGGCGGCGGCACCGGGTCCATGGGCACCCCGCCCTCCCCGGCCCTGCTGGCCCAGGGCATGGCCATGCGCGACGCCCTGGCGGGAGATCTCGCCCGCCTCGGCCATCTCGCCGTCTCCTGCGTCGCCACCCCCTGGGCGCCCCTGCCCGCCGGCCTGGCGTCGGTGGCGCCGGTGGCGCCGGAGGCCGGCGCGCATCCGGCGGACTTTCTCGCCGGGGCAGCCGGGGCCTACGACCGCATCTGGGCCATCGCCCCCGAAAGCGGCGGGCTGCTGGCAGACCTGGCGGCGACCGTGGGCGAAGCCCGCTGGCTGGGCTGCACTCCGGCGGCCATCCGCCTCACCGCCTCCAAGTCGGCCACCCGTGCCTGGCTGGCGACCAGCGGCATCGCCGTTCCGCCCGCCTGGTGGCCGGGGGACCGCCGCCCCGGCCCCGGCGGCCCATGGGTGGTCAAGCCCGACGACGGCGTGGGCGCCGAAGACGCCCGCCTCCACCCGGATTTCGCCGCCGCCGCCCGGGACCTGGGAGAGCGCCTCGCCCACGGCCAGGCGAGCACCCTCGAAGCCTGGGTGGATGGCACTCCCCTCAGCCTCTCCCTCCTCTGCGCCGGCGGCCGGGCCGAGCTTCTCAGCATCAACCGCCAGCGCATCCGCGCCCGGCCCGGGGAGAACCTCGCCTACCAGGGCGTGGACATCGACGCCGAACCGGTGCGCAGCCACCGCGGCCGGCGCCTGGCGGACCTGGCCGACTGCATCGCCGCCGCCGTCCCCGGCCTTGCCGGCTTCGTCGGCGTGGACCTGGTCTGGCACCCGGCGGCCGGACCGGTGGTGATCGAGATCAACCCCCGCCTCACCTGCGCCTACGTGGGGCTCTCGGCGGCCCTGGGCCGCAACCTGGGGGGGGAAATCCTCCTCGCCCTGACGCCGGAGGCCCGGGCCCATGTCCTCCATTAGCTTCCCGGCCGGCGGCGCCCCGGTGGTGGGCTGGGACGTGGGCGGCGCCCACGTCAAGGCCAGCCTCCTGGTGGACGGCCGCCTCAAGGACGTGGCCCAGTGGCCGGCCCCCCTGTGGCGGGGCCTCGCCCACCTGGAACCCGTCCTCCATGCCGCCCGGTGCCGCTGGCCGGAATTCGGTGCCGCCCGCCACGGCGTGACCATGACCGCCGAGATGACTGACCTCTTCCCCGACCGGGAGGCCGGCGTGCTCGCCCTGGCCACCTGGCTGGCCTGCCGCCTGGGGGAATCCACCCGCTTCTTCGCCGGCCCCCGGGACTGGCCCGCCCAGGCGGGCGCCGCCGCCCGCTGGCGCGACCTGGCCTCCGCCAACTGGCTGGCCACCGCCCACCTGGCCGCCGCCGCCCACCCGGAAGGCATCCTGGCCGATATCGGCAGCACCACCACCGACCTCATCCCCATCCGCGCCGGCCGCCCCGTCCCCCGGGGCCGCAGCGATGCCGAGCGCCTGGCCGGCGGCGAACTGGTCTACCTGGGGGTGAGCCGCACCCCCCTCTGCGCCCTTGCCAAACGCATGGAATTCGGCGGGCGCCGATACAATGTCATGAATGAGCTGTTCGCCACCTCCGCCGACGTCTTCCGCCTCACCGGCGAGCTGGCGGCAGACCACGACCAGCAGCCCACGGCCGACGGCGCCGGCAAGGACGAAGCCGCCACCTGCCGGCGACTGGCCCGCATGATCGGCATGGACGCCCGGGATGCCGAACCCGCCGCCTGGCGCGATTTCGCCAACCGCTGGCGGGCCGCCCTGGTCGGCGAAATCGCCTGCCACCTGGACCGGGTGGCGGAAGATGCCGGGTTGCCGGCCGCCGCCCCCGTCGTCGGCGCCGGCTGCGGCATCTTCGTCGCCCGGGAACTGGCCGCCCGCTGCGGCCGCCCCTTCGTCCCCTTCCACACCCTCGCCGGCCCCGCCCCGCGGCAGCCGGCCTGGGCCGACACCTGCGCCCCCAGCGTGGCGGTGGCCATGCTGCTAGCCCGATGGAACGGCGCCCTCCCCGAACTCACTGCGTCAGCGGCCCTCCAGGAGGCTTCATCATGTGGGTAGTCAAGATTGGCGGCAGCCTTGCCGAAGATCCGCTTCTCCCCGTCTGGCTGGAGCAGTTGAACGATCTCGGGGGCGGGCGGGTGGTCATCGTCCCCGGCGGCGCCGGCTATGCCGACACCGCCCGCATCGCCCAGAAACGCTGGCGCTTCGACGACGTCGTCGCCCACAACATGGCCGTCCTCGGCATGGGCCAGTACGCCTTCCTGCTCCAGGGCCTGTGCCCGGACCTGGTGATCGCCGCCGACGAACGGGAACTGGAGCGGGCCATCCACAGCGGCCGGGTGGCCCTGTGGATGCCCCTGGAACTGCTCCGCCAGGAGCCCGACGACCTGACCACCTGGGAAGTCACCTCCGACAGCCTCGCCCTCTGGCTTGCCAACCGGCTCAACGCCGAGCGGGTGATCCTGGTGAAATCCTGCCCCCTGCCCCCCGACGGCCGCGACGACTGGGCGGCCCTGGCGGCAGCGGGGGTGGTGGACGGCCGCTTCCCCCACTACGCCACGGATTCCGCCTGCCCCATCGACCTTCTCGAACGCTCCCAGCTCACCCGGCTGCGGGAACTGCTGCTGGACGAACTGCCGGTGGCGGCGAACGGGGGATAGGGTAAAGATCCCGGCCCGCCGGGGCGCGCTCAGGCCGGGGCGCCGGCCTGCCGGGGAGCGGCCAGGGCTTGCCGCAAGGAGTGCACGCGCCCGCCCTCCAGTTGCCCGGTCCGGGAGCCATCGCAGAGGGCGCCGCGGAATCCGGCGAAATCCGGGGCCAGTTCCGCCAGGGCGTCGAGATGGTTGGCGCGCAGCGCGCCGGCCAGGCCGGACAGCTTGCCAGCCCCGCGCGCGCGGCCGACGAAGTGGCCGAGGGCGGCCATGGACAGGCAGTCGAAGAGGCTCCCGGCCAGCTTGTCCTGGGTATCGACCATGAGGGCGGGGAATGGCAGGCGGCAGGCAAGGTCCACCGCGCTCCAGTCCAGCCCTTCGTCGGCGATGAACACCGGCACCACCGGCCAGGGCAGGTCGGCGAGGCGGCCCAGGAGGGCGTGCCTGGCGGCGGCGTCGCCCCAGCCGACGCCCACTTTCACGTAATCCACCCCGCAGGCGCCCACCGCCGCCACGGCGTCGCCGATGGCCGGCCAGTCGTGGGCGGAGTGGTCGCCGATGGTGGCGCTGACGGGGGCCTGCGGGTGGTGGCGCCGCAGATTGCCCACCACCTGGCGGATAGCCTCCGGCGGGAGGCCGCCGAGAGCCCCCTGCCGGGGTTCCTTGAGGTCGATGAAATCGGCGCCGGCAGCGGCCGCCGCCCGGGCTTCGTCGCTGTCGCGGACGCTGGCGAGGAGGCGGATGCTCATGCGGCGGCCCTCCCCGCCGTCCGGGCCGCCCGGAAGTCGGCGACCGCTTCCTGCAGCCAGCGCCAGGCCTCCGCCTCGGCGGGGCCGGCGGTCTTGTCGATGGCGGTCTGCAGGTAGGCCATCTCGGCATCCACCTTGTCCGCCGGCAGCAGGTGGAGGCGGGTGACCAGCACGGCGCCCTCGATGACCGCCGCCTGGGCGCGGTTGAAGCCCGGGAAAGGGCCGTGGGTCGCTTCCCACGCCCGCGCCAGGCGGAGGGTGGGGCGCAGGGGGTCGTCGTCGACGCGCAGCAGGCGCAGTTCCGCGTGGGCCAGGGCGCCGGCCAGGCGGCGGCCGTAGAGGCGCGCCGCGGGCAGGGTCGGCCAGTTGCGGCGGCCGGTGACACAGCCGGCGAAGATGCGCACGTCGGTGGTGAAATTGACGACGGCGGTGGCGGTGGCGAGGATGTTGTCGAGGGTGGCGGAGGGGCGGAAGGGCATGAGCACCACTTCGTCGCCGGCGTAGCGCACGCCGAGGGGGGCGCAATTGACCTTGCCGGCGGCGTCGAGGGTGGTGACCAGGGTTTCGAAGATGGCGGGCATGGCACTCACTCCCGGGCGGTGGCGGGCTGGCGGGTCGGACCCGGGGCGCACTGGGCGAGGCGGTCCTCCCCGGCCCGGTCGGCGGCGCAGCCCCAATCGAGGGGCTGGTCCTGGCTGTAGCGCTTGCCCAGTGTCCAGGCGGTCTCGGCCCGGGCCAGCTCGACCCCCATGTAGAAGGCGTGGCCGCCGTCGGCTTCCAGCCCCAGGCGGGGGAAAAGGGCGAAAGGGTCGGTGGCCACGTGGTGGCCGTCCCGGTTGTACACGTGCAGGCCCCGGGGGGAAATCTGTACCCGGAAGCTGGGGTCCTTCACCGCCCGGGCGGTGGCGTCGATTTCCTCTTCGCTGTCGGGGAAGGGGTGCTTGGCGTGGACGGTCATCAGGGCCTCGCTGAAGCCCTTGGGCAGGGACGCCATCTCCCGGGCCTGGTACATGACGCGGCGGGCCACGTCGGCCTCCCGCACGGCCCGCCGGGCGTGGTTGCTGACCTGGGTGGCGAGCACCGCTTTCGCCTTGAGCTCGGCGGCGATGCCGAAGAGGACGGCGTTGATGCCGCTGGTGTCGGCCTCGGTGAGCTCGGTGACGTTGCCGATGCCCATCATGATGTCCGCCGCCGGAAAGCGTTCCCGCAGGCGCTGGTAGCGGCAGAGGGAGGACAGCAGGCCGAAGGGGATGGGGTCGAGGATGGCGTCGGCGAGGAAGGGCCTGCCCTTGCGGCTCAGGGTTTCCACCGCCCGGTACAGCGATTCCTCGTCGGCCGGCTGGCGGGGGATGAGCACCGGCGTGGCGGCCACCTCCTCCGCCACCCACAGGGTGTCGGCGGTGAGGCTGAGGAGGTAGTCGGCGCCTTCCCTGCCGCCCCGCAGGAGTTCGCCGGTCTCCAGGGAATCGACGCTGACCCGGTGGCCTTCCGCCTTCAGCGCCTGCACCGCTTCTTCCAGATGGGGAAAGGCGGTGGCGGGGAGGCAGCCGAGGTCGATGACGTTGGCACCGTCGGCCCGCAGCCGGGCGGCCCGGGCAACGATGGCGTCCACCGCCAGGCGGGGGGCGTCCACGATCTCGGCGAAGATGTCGATATCGTAGCGGGAGAGATCCCCGGCGCCGGCCTTGCGGTTGAAGAACCGGGGCAGGTCCTTCAGTTCCTCCGGCCCCCGCACCACCGGGACGCCGTAGTGGGCGCCGAGGGGTTCCAGGTCGCCCCGGCAGCGCCCCGGGACCAGGATGCGGTCGGCAGCCACCGGCGCCGGCAGCCGGCGGCGGATCATGTCGGCGGTCATCAGGCCCGCCACCTGCAGGCCGATTTCGCGGATTTCCCAGGTGAAGGGTGCCGGGGCCATCGACTCCAGCACCCGGGTGAGGCCGGGCAGCGCAAGTCGTCCCGTCAGGAGGACAATGTGTTCCAAATCAGTGACAGTTCCGCCAGTCTCGCATCCAGGGCCTGCTCCAGGTCGGCGAGGGTTTCCACCACGCGGCAATGGTCGATTGCCCTCAGCCGCGCCACGTTTTCGAGTTCGATGTTGCGGGGCCGCAACTCGACCCATTCCCGGGGGGCCTTGGTGACCACCACCGGTGCCGCATCACACGCAAATACGATGCCCGGGATGCCGAGCTTGCCGGCCTGGGCGAAGATGTTGGTGGGCAGGGTGTCGGAAATGCCGAAGGCGCACTTGGCCACGGTGTTGCTGGTGGCGGGGGCGATCACCACGGTGTGGTAGACGTCGTCGTAGAGCATGCCCACCGGCACCGAGCTGGCGGTCTTGTCGCGGAAGACGCGGAAGCGCTCCTTGAGGGCGTCGATGCGGTGGCCGTAGAGGGGCAGCACCTCCTCCGCCGCCGCGGACAGGAAGAAATCCACCTGGGGCAGGGCCATGGCCAGCTCCATGGCTTCTTCCAGGCAATGGCCGGAGCCGGTGACGGCCCAGGCGATGCGGCTGCGGCGCGTCGGGTCTCCCGCCGTCCCCCCGGTCGGCCGGTGGGGGGCGGCTTCGGCCTCAGCCGTTGTGGGAGAGGGGGATGTGCAGACGGTGGAGTCGTCGGTACAGGGTGTTGCGGCTGATGTTGAGGGCTTTGGCGACATTGCTGACGTTCCAGCGGTGGTCTTCGAGCAGGCCGAGGAGGACGGACCGCTCGCTGGCCTGGATGGGGTCGAGGGGCAAGGAGGCGCTTTCCGGCTCGACCCCGACGGGTGGCAGGGCGAGCGGCGCTTCCGGCCGCTCCCCGCCGCCCTGGCGCAGGGCCGGGGGCAGGTCGGCCGAGCGCAACCGCTGGCCGACGGCGAGCACCAGGGCGGTACGCAGCAGGTGCCGCAACTGGCGCAGGTTGCCCGGCCAGGGATAACTCATGAGCAAGGCTTCGGCGTCGGCGTCGATGGTCATGGGATGCCCGGCCTCCTCGGCCAGCACCCGGTAGATGAGATCCCGCTTGTCGCTGCGCTCGCGCAGCGGCGGCAGGGTCACTTCCAGGCCCGACAGGCGGTAATAGAGGTCTTCCCGGAAGATGCCGTCGGCCACCAGCTTGGGCAGGTTGCGGTGGCTGGCGCTGACCAGCTGGAAATCCACCGGGATGGTTTCCTCCGACCCCAGGGGCGACACCTGGCGCTCGTCCAGGACCCGCAGCAGGCGGGCCTGGAGGGTCAGGGGCATGTCGCCGATCTCGTCCAGGA
>JRYJ01000216.1_pt2 | contig 17932 bp, 21 predicted proteins | sample 235371 | NCBI WGS metagenome assembly JRYJ01 (sample SAMN03074219, study PRJNA261477) | activated sludge metagenome | biome: Wastewater Treatment Plant; feature: Wastewater; material: Activated sludge; isolation source: activated biomass of a wastewater treatment plant treating hydrocarbon... ... | reverse complement strand
AAGGGCGCGCTCGACGCGCTGACACGCGCCATAGCCGTCGATTACGCGCGCGACAACATCCGCTGCAACGTCGTGAATCCGGGCTTGGTGGAGACGCCGATGGCGGCGTCGTTGATGAGCGACCCGGTCCGACTGGAACCCATCATGGCGCATTACGCCATTCGGCGACCCGGTAAGCCGGAGGAAGTGGCGAAGCTGGTGCTGTATCTCGCGTCCGACGAATCGACGTGGGTGACCGGCGCCACCTTCCCGATCGACGGAGGGATGACGATCAGCAAGGCGTGAACTTCGAAGTGATGGGCCAAGTCGCACGGAAGGGAGGGTAGATCATGATCGACCGGATCCTTGTACGACCGCAGCGTGCGATCGCCGGCTCTCGCCCGGCCGCCGCATTGGTCATAGTGCTGCAGGTGGCGTTGGGGCTTTCCGCGGGCATCATCAGTGGCGCCGATTCGGTCGTGGCTGCGGATGCCGTCGAGTTTCCCGGCACGGTGGTCGCGGTCGATGCGGCGGCCGGAAAGTTTGCCGTTAAGAAAGACGGCGGTGGCACACGATTCTCCTTCGTCGCGAACGACAAGACGAAGTTCGAAGGTGGTCCCAAGACTGTTGCCGATTTGAAGAAGGACGATCATGTGGTCGTGCTCTATCAGGTGCAGGGATCTCAGTATGTCGCGCAGAAGGTGACAAAAGGAAAATGACGTTGATGGAGATCAACAACCAGACGCAATGGTGCGGTGTCATCGGGAATCCGGTGGACCATTCCCTCTCGCCCGCGATTCATAACGCCGCCTTCCAGAAGATGGGACTGAACCTGGTCTACCTCGCCCTGCGGGTGGAATCCATCGGCGACGCCTTGAAAGGCCTGCGCGCGCTGGGCAACGCCAGGGGGTTCAGCGTCACCATCCCGCATAAGGTGACGGCAATTCCGTTTCTCGATGAGATCGAGCCGACGGCCAAGTCGATTGGAGCGATCAATACGATCGTCGTCGACCAGGGGAAGCTCAAGGGGTACAACACGGATGCCTCGGGCGCGTTGCGCGCCTTGAAAGAGGGCGGCGCTTTGCTCGACGGGCATCGGGTGTTGATTCTTGGGTCCGGCGGTGCCGCGCGCGCGATCGCATGTGCCCTCGCGACCGGTTCGGGGATCGCGGGCATGACCATCCTCGGCATCGAGGAGGCCGAACGGCAAAAGCTCGTGAAGGATCTGCGGAGTCAGTCCGCCTTGCCGATCGAGGACGGCCCCTTGAACCTCGATACCTTGCGTCACTGGGTGCCGCACGTCCGAACCTTGGTCCATTGCACGCCCGTGGGCATGTCCCCCAAGGTCGACGAATCCTGCGTGCCCGCCAATCTGTTCAGGCCCGAGCTGACGGTGATGGACATCGTCTACAATCCGCGCGAGACCAAGCTGCTACGCGAAGCCAAGGCAGCCGGCTGTCGGACCATTCAGGGGTTGGAGATGTTCCTCAACCAGGCCGTGCAGCAGTTCGAGCTCTGGACCAACCAACCGGCTCCGGTGGACGTCATGCGGCACGTCCTCGAGTCCCGCTTTCAATAACCGCAACAACCGCCCGCTGGGGAAGGCGCGACGCGCGAGGTGTGGCGGATGAGTGTCGCATGAATCTGGTCCTGATCGGCTATCGAGGAACGGGCAAGAGCACGGTGGGTCGGATCCTTGCGCGGCGGCTCAATCGGGAACTGGTGTCCACGGATGCCGAGATCGTCAAACGGGCGAAGCTGTCCATTCCCGAGATCGTCAAGCAATTCGGATGGGAGCATTTCCGGGACCTCGAGTCGGCCGTGTGTCGGGACGTGGCGGCCCGCGATCGGCTCGTCATCGACACTGGCGGAGGGGCGATCCTTCGGCCGGAAAATGTCGAGGCGCTCCGCAAGAACGGCACGCTGGTCTGGCTCACGGCCAGCGTCGACACGATCACCCGCCGCATCGGCGGAGATACGCAACGACCGTCCCTCACGGGCACCAAATCCTTTACCGAAGAAATCCGCGAAGTCTTGAGCGAACGAACTCCCAAGTACCAGGCGGCGGCCGATCACGTCGTCGCCACCGACGGGGTGTCGACGGCCGAGGTGGCAGAGCGCATTCTCCGGCAGACGGACGGCGGGTCGGCCGGTTGATCTGCAGGGGGGTGCGTGCTAGGCTTTCACCGTCAAGGCTTGCCGGCGGGAACGCGCGTGGAGAGAAGCATCTCTGTTGGTGGCGCGGTCGTTTGCTGCGAGAACAGGCTGGCCGACGTCGTACAGGGAGCCAGCCGCGTCCGACTCCGTAGTGATCCAGCCCCCTCCTTCGTGGCACCTCCGGTGATCGCTCACATTATCTGACGGAGGTCTGTCATGGGGAATAAACTCTATGTCGGGAGTCTGCCCTATTCCACGACGGAAGAACAGCTCAGCGAGCTCTTCCAGCAACATGGAACGGTGCAATCCGCGAAGGTCATTACCGATCGGTTCACGGGGCAATCGCGCGGCTTCGGGTTCGTAGAGATGGCGAGCGACGAAGATGCCCAGCGCGCGATTACCGCGCTGAACGGCACACAGTTCGGCGGCCGCACGCTGGTCGTCAACGAAGCCCGTCCGCAGGAGAAACGGTCGTTCGGCGGCGATCGCATGGGCGGACCCAGCGCAGGCGGCGGCGGTCGCGGGGATCGCTGGTAACGCAACGATCCGCGCGCGACGTTTCTTGACAACCCTCGGCCGACGTGGTTCTTATAACTGCCTGCGCCCGTAGCTCAATTGGATAGAGCATCGGACTTCGGATCCGAGGGTTGGGGGTTCAAGTCCCTCCGGGCGCGCCAAACAGAGCTTGCTCGACCCGGAGCCCTTCCGCTGGTTCTTGGCGATGGGATAGACCCCTCCAGTGTTCTGTGTGATGGTTAGCTCGCTCGTACCGCCAGCTCATGATCGTCGTTAGGTACTGTGCCGGCGGAGGAACACCGCCAGTTGATTCCTAGCTCGACTCTCGGCGGCTCATCAGGCGAAGCCTCTCTTCCTTAACGCCGTGTTCCGTCCTGAGTATCCCTCGCTTTGCCTTGCCTGTGTGAAGCTTCGAGAGTCCTGAGCCGATGCCCTCGGCCAAAAATCGCCTGACCATCCGGCAGCTAACTCGTTGATTCGTAATGCCTAACTCTTGTGGCCCCTGCCTCCAGGGGCGTCGCGAACCCCGGTGCTATATTTGTAACAACGTTCAACGTCCTACCTAGCTTCAAGGAGCACCGGTCATGAAACATAGTCGCGCATCGCAACTTATTCTCGGCGGTCTGGCGGTCGTGATTCTCGCGGCCCCCGGCTGCAGCAGCATGAAGTGGTTCCATTCGGGATCGGACGAGATGGCTGATTCAGAGGGCGGCTCTTTGAAGAATCAGGGTCAGTCCGGTCGTGGCTATGCCGAGGGACAAGGCGGCCAGGGCGGGCGTGATGGGCAGTATCCCTCGATCGGCCGTGAGGACGGCATGGCCGATCCGGAAGGCGGTTCGCTGCGGGGCTTCTCGCCGTTGGTGAACGGCCAGATCGCCGGTGAGGAACGCTTGAGCCGGAGCGATTACAGCCGGATGATGACGCCGGTGGATCGTAACGACAAGCGGTTCGCCGAACTTCGGCGGGAAGAGGCTGCCGCCATCGAGGCGGGGCTCAAGGATGTCTTCTACGGCTACGACCGCTGGAGCATTTCGGATGAAGGTGTGACGGCGCTGACCAAGAACGCCGAATGGCTGAAGGAGAACCCGAAGGCGCTGTTGAAAATCTCCGGTCATTGCGACGAACGTGGAACCCACGATTACAACCTCGTGTTGGGCGAGAAGCGGGCCAAGGCGGCCAAGGCCTACATGGTCGACTTGGGCGTGAGCCCGAAACAGGTGGCGATTGTGTCGTATGGAAAGGATCGTCCGTTCTGTGCCGAGCACGACGAAACCTGCTATCAGCAGAATCGACGCGGCCACATGATGCTGCGCAAGTAAGCGACCCGCCCCGGCGCCCTCCCGTGAGGGGGCGCCGGGGAAAAGCCTCCGCTCCCTGCCCGTCCCTGTCTGCTCCTGAATGGTTGGAAATCCTCCCCATCGCGTGCCTTCCTCTGGGTGACAATCAGTCAGCGTGTGTGGTATCTGAGCCATGACAATGTGCGGGCGCTCAGCGCCTTACTTCGTACCAAGGGGTGTGATCGTGAACCAGCGCTTTGGCATCACCGTGAAGTTTCTGATCTCTGCGGATTCTCCGGAAGAGGCAGAGGAAATCATCGAATCCGCCTGTGAAAAGATGGCCTCGTCGATCAGCGAGGGGGACGTCAGCTACGAAGGAATCGAGGATATCGAAGAGGAAGAGGACGAGTAGGACCTCGCATGACGGAACCGGCGACCGCGGAGGGGACGGCAGGACGCCCCCAAGGCTTTCTCAATCGCATTCATCAGTCCAGCAAGCAGTACCTTCCTCAATGGCTCGGGGTGCCGGCGCACATCCACCACGTGGCGCACCGGATGGCCAACCCGCCCATCGAGCGCCCGAACAGCCGCCGGGAATTTCAGCATCTGCTGCAGGCGCTCGACATCACCGAGGGGGCGCTGGAAGAGAAATTCGGCTACGGGTTCAAGACCGCGCCCAACGGCGATCGCCTGGTGGTGGTCTGGGAAGCGCATACGGAGTACTACAGCTACCAGGTCTGGCATGTCGTGCACGAGGCGACGGGCCGCCTGGATTTTGGGCCGATNNTTGTCATGCCCATCTGTCCGCTCGGCCTGCGCGTGAACGCCTTGGATCTGTTGCTCCTGCCCGAGGAGCCGCCGTTGCAGGATGAGCTCCGCGGACGCCTACCCGGCGCGCTGGTGTACGGGAGTCACATTTTCGGGGAAGACATCGTCGCGGTCACCAGCTTCACGCCGGACGAATTCGGGCGGGAGCGGTACCTGATCTGCTCCGAGTCGGAAGAGGCGTTGGAGCAACACGTAGCCAAGCTCGTGGACACCCTGGTCTCGATTGAAAACTACTACCATCTGGTCATGTTGCCGTTTCAAGCCTTCTCGCGTGCCGTCGATCAGATTCATGACTATGAACAGCGCCACCTATATCAGCGTGCCGTACTGATCGAGCAATTGGGCGGCTCGACGCCCGCGACCATGCAGAAATGGCTCACGGTGCTGACGCAGGATCTCCTGCAGGTCAGTCGTCTGGCGGAATCGATGCGGTATCGCCTGTCCGCCTCCGTGCCGTACGACCGCATCGTGCAGAGCAATCTGGCGTCGCTGCAGGAGCGTCCCTACCCGCCGTTGCGACAGCTTTCCGAATACATTTCGTGGAAGATTACCGGCGTGACCGACGGGTATCAGCAGCTGGTCCGGCGTATCGATTCGATGGAGAAGGATTTCGAGGCGACGGTGGCGGTGCTGCGCACGCACATCGAACTGCGGCTGCAGGAACAAAACCTGGGGTTACAGGACCAGAACATGAAGCTGTTGGCGAGCGTCGATTCCACCATCCGTGCCCAGGCGATTCTGCAGCGGACGGTTGAGAGCCTGTCCGTGATCGTGATCACCTATTACTTGACGGGGTTGGGGAGCTATCTTTTTAAGGCCTGCTATGAGATGGGATGGCTCAAGAACGCCAACCTGGCAACGGCGTTGTTCGTACCGATCGCGTTCGCTCTGTCGTTCACGCTGATGACCGTCGGCCGGAAAATCATCGTGAAGCGGATGTCCGATCCTTCGAAAGCCGCATCGGGGCACTGAAACCTCAGCCCCCACTCGCTTGGCTCGCTCAGGGGATCAGGCCGCGGCCAGTTCAGGCTGCTCGACGTATGTGTCGGCAGCAGCCGGTTCGTGCAGGATCCGGCCGACGAGCCTCTGCAACCGTCCCTGCTCGTCCTGCCGCACGCGGATAAACTCGATCCCGGCCTTGTCGTCTGCGGCCCAGCGCACCTTGGCCAATCCCACCATCAGCGGGCGTGCCTGGTCCGGCGTCATCATGCGCAGTTCGAGATATTCGCCGGGTCGAACGGGGTTGGAGGTCCGGATTGCGCAGCCCGGGGCTGAGAGATTGATCACCGTCCCGTAGCCGATGACCGAGTCTCCCCGGAATCGGATCGGGTAGTTCACGGCTACCCGCACGGCAGACCGAAGTTCCCTTTCCATGGGTAAGGCCTCCTTGCCTTGGTTGACCCTCTTTCGGCTGGCCTGGAAAAGAACTTAAGGAGGGGTTCGGAATCCACGTATGGCCCCGCTTTGGGGGCGATCAGTGGGCTACCGGATGGCGAAGAAGGGGCGGTTGGGCAATTCTTGCCGGGTCAGCCACAGCGCAAGCGGGATGCTCACGGGGAAGGGGAGAAGCATCAGCAAGGCGAGGGTGAGGCGACGCCTGCCGCTCGAACTAAAGCTCGTGTGGGGTAGTCTTCGGAACATGGCCGTGCTCCTCCCTCATCAATGCAACGTTTATAGCCGATGAGAGTGGGTGTCGTGCCCGGTGAGTTGGACTACATCCGCAACCCAACGGGCAATCACGATGCCGAACACCGTCACTGAAATCAAAAGTCCGATCGCGTCCACCGTTCCCTCTCCCTATTCTGTGTGGGCCAAGTGATCTGTACTCTGTAGCACGAGGAGAGCAACTGACATGCCAGCTCCGACCGGCGCACAGGCGCTCAAGGGCAAGAGGCGAAAGTGGCTGAATTTCTACGGATTCGCGTTTTCAGGGGACAGTCATGCCCGGGTGTGATGAAATGAGGCTATTGGAAAAAGATACGCAGAGGTATCTGTTCCGATAACATACGGTCGGGCAGAGCTGGATCCGGGGGCGGTGCGGGCACCGCCGCCGTTCGGTTGATTTCAACCGGAGAAACGGGTATCCATCTGCACATCTTCCTTCGGGGCCGTCAGTCGCCAGTCGATACCGTCCGGAGGAGTTGTCCGTGGAGCGACGCGATACGCCACGCTACGAGGTCGAGGTCCCGCTGACCTTCTCGGGGAATGAAATCGCCGGGGGCGGCTTGGTCACCAGCCTGTCCAAAGAAGGCTGTCATGTGATGAGCGAGGAATCGATCACGCCTCACGCCTACCTGTCTCTGCGCCTCCAACTGCCGGACCCTCATGAACCCTTGAAGGTGGAGGTGGCCGAGGTCCGATGGGCCAATGCCACCGGGTTCGGTCTCGAGTTCGTCCACCTGCATGCGGAAGAACAGGAGCGTCTGCGGCGGTTCATTTCCTGGCTCAGACGGACGCAAAACAACTGATCGGATGGCGGGTCAGCGCGTAAGGGGAGGCAGGTCGACATGCACGTCGACGTGCGACTCCTGCGAGCCGGCGGGGAAGGGCGGTAAGGGGGGGGCGTTGACCACGCTCAGCAGGGCGGCCTGATCCAACTCGGCGTCTCCTGAACTCCGTTCGATTTCGATCAGTTGCGCCTCGCCGTTGGCGTAGAGCCGGAAATGAATGACCGGCATGCGTCGAACGGCCATGCGCCGCGGCGGAACGACCTCATCGCGCAACCGCTGCCGGATCAAACCTTGTAATTGCTTCCAGTAACCGTCCTGACGGTTCTGGTTGCCGTTCCCCAACAGATCTTCTTCCTGTACCATCCCATCGAGCAGCGCGAGGTCGGAAACCGGCGACGCCTCCCGGGCCGTGCTGTCGGGCAACCGCAACGCTCCTCCAGCGGTTTCAGTGCGTACGCTGCGGTCGGCGTAGCCGGGGGTCGCGATGGTGACCACGACCGAGCGGCGCGCCAGCTCCTCCAAATGCAAACCCCGTTGGCGGGCGATGGCGACGTGGATGGCCGTGGCTTTCGGCGGAGTGCCCATCGTCGACGACAGACGACCGAGATCCACGGTGGCGGACAGCCGATGGGCTTCGGGCAGGCTCTCGAACGGAACCGTGTATTGGGGAAAGGTCTCGCTTTCGAATACGGCGACGAGGGGCTCACCCTGTCGTGCCGGTTGTTCGGGCACCCGGACCGTGACCGTGAGCCCCCGGTTGGGCGGCAGCGAACCATACAGGATGTCTGCGGGGATGTCGATCTGCAGGTCCTTCACCGTCAGCCGAGGGACGTTGCTGCTGGCCCACGTGGCGCTGAGCAGCAGGGCGAGAAGTCCCCCGACCACGAAGGAACCTGTCCATCGGGCCAGGCGAAGCATTACCGGTCGAGAAAAGGGCGGAAAGGACGGATGGCTGGAGAGCGGCATGGGACACCCGATTTGGAATGCGCTTGTCGTCGATGCTTCATGAGTACCACGGGGTCCTGTTTGCACCTAATCAAATGCAAAAAAACACCGGCGGACCGAAGAGGTTGCGTAGCGCTGCGCGGATCAGGCAGGATGAAGCGTCGACAGAAAGGCGACGACGATGACCGCAACCCACGCCATCCCTGATCTCCCGCAGCTGAAGGATCCCTGCGTCATGGTCATCTTTGGAGCCGACGGGGATCTGACCAAACGAAAACTCATTCCCGCCCTCTACAATCTCATGGCCGGCCGCCTGTTGCCCTCAGGCTTTGCGGTGGTCGGGCTCGACCGCCCCGACATGTCGACGGCGGAGTTCCGCGGCAAGTTGGACCGGGTCATCGGCGACTATCTCCCCTCCGGCTTCGATCACAAGGTGTGGCAGGCCTTGTTGCAGCGGATTCATTATCTGGCGGGGGATTTTCAGGAAGGGCCGACCTATCGCCGGCTGAACGATTGCCTCCAGGAGATCGACCAGACGGAGGGGACCGAAGGCAATTACCTGTTCTATACGGCCACCATTCCAAGCCTGTTCGGGGAGATCGTCCGCCACCTCGGAGAATATGGGTTGACGGTGGAACGAACGGGGACCTGGCGTCGTGTCATCTTCGAGAAGCCCTTCGGCCACGATCTGGAGTCGGCAAAGGCCCTCAATTACGAGTTGCAGCGCGTGTTGCGCGAGCCGCAAATCTACCGCATCGATCACTATCTCGGCAAAGAGACCGTTCAGAACATCCTCGTGTTCCGCTTCGCCAACGGCATCTTCGAACCCGTCTGGAACCGCCAGTACATCGATCACGTGCAGATCACCGTGGCCGAGAGCATCGGCGTGGAACACCGGGGGCGCTACTACGAACAGGCAGGCGCGCTGCGGGACATGGTGCCCAACCACCTGCTCCAGTTGTTGTGCTTTCTGGCGATGGAACCCCCCAACTCCTTCGCCGCCGACGCGGTTCGCGACGAAAAGGCCAAGGTGCTGCGCGGCGTGATGCCCTTGAGTTCGCTGGACGTGCTGCGGTTCGTGGCCTTCGGCCAATACGGACCCGGCACCGTCGAGGGCAAGCCGGTTGTCGGGTATCGCGGCGAGCCGCACGTCTCCTCGGATTCCCTGACGGAAACGTTCGTCGCACTGAAGCTCTTCATCGACAATTGGCGCTGGGCAGGGGTGCCGTTTTATCTGCGCACCGGGAAGCGAATGGCCCGGCGTCTCACGGAGATCGTGGTGCAATTCAAGCGGGCCCCGTTCATGTTGTTTCGGAAGACCCAGGTGGATCGACTGGTGCCGAACGTACTGGTCATCCGCATTCAGCCGGACGAGGGCATCTCGCTCCGCTTCGATGCAAAGGTGCCCGGTCCGACCGTGCGCATCGGCACCGTGGACATGGATTTCCAGTACGCCGACTACTTCGGCAATGCGCCCAGCACGGGCTACGAAACGCTGCTGCATGATGCCTGCGCGGGCGATGCGACGCTCTTCCAACGGGCCGACAACATCGAGTTGGGATGGAATGTGGTGCAGATGATTTTGGACGTCTGGAAGTCCCTGCCGACCTCGGCTTTTCCGAACTATGACAGCGGGACCTGGGGACCGGCGGAGGCCGACGCCTTGCTGACCCGCGATGGGCGGGAATGGTGGAACGGCGGTCGGGGGTGACGGCTGTAAGAGACCACGGCTGCGGATGACTCACGGATGAGGAGCGGCATGGCCGGAGAGACGAAAGAGATCGCGACGCTGGCGGGCGGTTGTTTCTGGTGCCTCGAGGCCGTGTACGACCAGGTGGCAGGAGTCGAATCCGTGGAATCGGGCTACATCGGCGGCCAGGTCGACAATCCGACCTACGAGCAGGTGTGCAGCGGGCGTACGGGTCATGCCGAAGCGGTGAGGATCACGTTCGATCCGTCGCGGATCCGGTATCGCGACCTCTTGGATATCTTCTTCGTCATTCACGATCCCACGACCTTGAACAGGCAGGGGAACGACGTCGGGACGCAATATCGGTCGGCGATTTTTTATCATTCTCCGCAACAGAAGCAGACGGCCGAGGAGGCCATTGCGGCTATCACCAGGGAGCGGCTGTATCCGAATCCGGTCGTCACCGAGGTGGTGCCGGCGGGCCGATGGTTCGAAGCCGAGCCCTACCACCAGGAATACTTCGCCCGGAATCCCTTCCAGGGCTATTGCACGTACGTCGTCGGCCCGAAGGTGGCCAAATTCCGCAAGCAGTTTGCCTCAACGCTGAAGGCGTAACCAAGCCCGGGGAGCCTATGGCCTATAGCTGATGGCTTATAGCAAGGGCTTGAAGGAGACACCTTTTCTGACCATACGCTATCAGCCATAAGCTCATCATGATCCCTTGAACATCCGTCGCACGCTATCCACGACATCCTGCAGCAGGTTCAGCTTCTGCGTCACTTGATGCGGTTTGAGGAGCAGCTCGGCCTGCGGCGGACAAAACGGCCATTCCAGTCTGCTCTTGCCCTGCACCTGGACCAGAATGACGCCTTCGGGACCCTCGACCGGTGTTTGCAAGACGATCAGTGGGTCCTTCGGATCGAGGACGCAGGTCGATTCGTAGCCGACCTGCCGATACCGATCGGGCTGAAAGAGGGGGACCTTGTGCGAGCCGTTCGAAAACACCGTGTCGCCTTCTCGAACCGGACCGGCCGGGGCGAGCGAGTAGAGGACCATTGGGGCGAGCAGGATCACGGCGGCGGCCAAGCCGATGGACCAGAGAGGCGGTTCCCCTCCTCGGGACCCTCGAGGTTCAGATCGATCCATTCTGCTCTGCTCCTGGGATTCGGTGCCCCTTGCTTAGCGCTGCCGATTTCTTCACACTAAATGTCCCCGACGACGAAGCGGTGACGAGAGAAAGGACGCAGTCGAGCGATGGTCTATTGTCCGATGTGTTCGGCCGGCGCGAAGCGAGTCTCCCGGCATGGATGGCAGGATTTCCTGCTGCATCTGGTCGGATTTTATCCCTTTCGGTGCACCATCTGCCTGTATCGGTTTCGCCTTCGCCGTCGAACGTGAGACCCTTCCCGCCGCATCGTCAGCTCCCGGTCATGTATGGATGCCTGACCATGGATCGGGCCGCTACGCAGGGGTAAGCCCTGTCTGTTCGCGGGGTTCGAGACCCGTTCCGCAAAACGGTCTTGTCGAACCGAATAGGACATTGGGATACAAAAAACTGGGCCTTGAATTGGGGCTGGGGATTCCACTAGGCTATAGTTTCTAGCAGTGTGTTGACAAACCCTCTTGCCTTCGGCGAGCCGTGTGGTACAACGGGGGCGCCAACTGGAGGGGCACCCCGATGATGGGCACATCNNGCACATCCGATCCGCAGCCATCGATGTTCTACCATATCAATTTGGAGCAGTTCGTGACCGCCGATCATCCCATGCGGAAGATCCGGCCGTTGATCGACACCAAGCGGATTCGGCAGCTGTGCGAGCCGCTGTATGCCGAGACGGGGCGGCCCTCGATTCCGCTCGCGCAATTGTTCCTGGCGCTCCTGGGCGGGTACCTGCTGGGCGTGACCTCGGAACGGGCCTTGGTGCGGGAGTTGACCGGCAATCTGGTGCTCCGCTGGTTTGTCGGCCTGGATCTGGATACGGACCCGTGGGACCATTCCACGTTCTCGCAGAACCGGAAGCGGCGGTTTACCGAGAGCGGGCTCCTCGAACAGCTCTTTGATGAAACCGTGGCGCTGGCCATCAAGCAGAAACTGGTCTCGCCGCATACGACGCTCGATGGCACCCTGGTGCAGGCGAATGCCTCGCACAAGAGCTTCGTGCCGCTCGAGGTGTGCCTGAAACCGGAGGAGTACAAGCAGCGGATCCGGTCGCTGGATGCGACGCCGGAGACGCGGGACCCGGGCAATCCCACCATCCCGTTTCGGGGCGAGGTCCGCTCGAATCAGACGCACGTCTCGACGACCGATCCTGATGCGAAGTTGGCGAACAAGGGCAATGGGACGGCCGCGATGATGGGCTATACGGTCAATGGGCTGATGGAGAATCGGCATCGGCTCTTGCTGGGCATCAATGTGGAATCGTTTCGGGGGCCCGCCTCGGAGACGGACGGCGGCCGTCAGTTGCTGGATCGCTTTCATCAGACGCACCGCCTACGGATTCAGACGGTCGGGGCCGAGAAGGGCTATTTTGCGAAACCATTTCTGACGGCGCTCTTTCGACGACGCATCACGCCGCACATTGCGGCGACGACGATCGGACGGGAGGTGGTGCATCAGCGAGTGCGCCGGCTGAGCCGCACGGGGGCTACCGCCTCTCGCAACGGGCGCGGAAGAAGATCGAAGAGCGGTGGGGCGAGGCGAACTGCTGGCATGGCTTCCGGCGGTTTCGCCGACGGGGGCTGCTCCAAGTCCGAGACGAGGCCTATTTGATGGGGTGGCTGCTGAATCTGAAGCGACTGGCCAATCGGCTCCCAGCTCCGGCCTCGTGGCCAGCCCCACGGCGACCGGTCATGCGGGGAACAGGCACGTGGAAGAGTGGGATGAGTGAGAGACGGACCTCGTGATCGACACACCAGACCATAATCAGAACAATCAACTCGTGAATTCGATGCAGGAGTTCTTCACAAACCTCAGTTTGTCAACAAACTGCTAGCAGCCATACCGTTTGCCATACCGGCTTCGCGGTCTCGTGGCGTGGTAGCGAGCTGGGCTATGTTGTTCTGCGAGAAGTGTTCGGGGTACACGAAACGATCCCGCCGTCACGGTCTGTTGGATTTCCTCTTCTATCTGATCGGCTACTATCCCTACCGCTGTCTCCGCTGCGGTCGCCGGTTTCATCTGCGCCAGCGCGCGTGACCGTGTGACCTCTCCTTCGACCTTCGTCATCGGTCCACCATGCTATCGGTCGCCTGCGGGTTGGCTCGGCGCTCCAGGATAGGTTGCACCTGTGACGTGAGCGCGGCAAACCAGCGCTCGGCCATGAACCGTTCTCCAACATCATTCGGATGGACGCCATCCGATGTCATGGCGACGGGATCGAAGTCTGTGGCCAGATCGACGGCCGCGACGGGTGAGGCCGTCGTGGACTTATCCGCGACCATCTTGGCCAGCGCGCGATTGTACGCCACAATCTCCCGCAAGGCGGGCAAGGACGACGGAATGATGTGTGCGACCAGAATCTTGGATCGAGGATTTGCCGCGCGCAGGCGATCGATGATCGCCGAAATTTCCGCAACGGTCTCGGAAATGGGTTCTCGTCGCCAGAGGTCGTTGGTGCCGAGATGTATGAGGACGACATCCGGGTGCGCGGCCGTGGCCCAACCGGATATGTTGGCCAGCACTTCATCGGCGCGCCATCCGGTGTGCCCCTCGTGGTCTTGGTCGAAGTCGGTCTGCGACGGTCGGCCGCCGCGGACCCCCCGCATCGACCCGACAAAGTCCACGCGATACCCGCTTTCGCTGAGGCGCTTCCACAAATAGAACCGGTAGCTGGCCAAACCGGTGCTGGATTCCGTGATCGAGTCGCCCAGCGGCATGATGCGAATCGGCTGCGTGGAAGACGGCTGGAGGTCAGGCCGCTCGGATGCTGATCGAACCTCCGCCGATCGGGCATTGCTCTGGGAGCCGAACGTCAGAATTGAGAGAAGCGTGTGCGCGAGGAGGAGCCGCCGAGTGAAAGGCGCGGGGTCGGCCTGATCAGAACGCATCGTCTTCGAGGTCGCTCGACTCCGGACGCGCGGCAACGGCCTCGGGCCGCAGCGAAGCGAAATCGAACAATCGCCGATCCAACAGGAGGGCCGGGGCCACGTTCGAGAGGGCGGCAAACAGACTATCGTTCGAGCCGGGGAAGCGCGTGTCCCAATCGCGCAGCAGCAATTTGACCTGTTTCCGTTTCAAATCCTCCTGTGAGCCGCAGAGGTCGCAGGGGATGATGGGAAACCGGCGCAACTCGGCATAGCGCGCGAGGTCGCTTTCTTTGACGTAAGCCAGCGGGCGGATCACGACGTGCCGGCCGTCTTTTGAGCGGAGTTTGGGCGGCATCGCCTTCATCTTGCCGGTGAACAACACATTGAGCAGCAAGGTCTCGACGATGTCGTCGCGGTGATGCCCCAGGGCGATCTTGGTGGCCCCCAGCTCACCCGCGAGCCGATACAGGTGCCCGCGCCTGAGGCGCGAACAGAGGGAGCACATCGTGTCGCCTTCGGGGATCAGTCGTTTCACGACCGAGTAGGTGTCACGCGTCTCGATATGGAACGGGACGCCGCGGCTCGTGAGGTAGTCCGGCAGCACGTGGGCCGGAAAGCCAGGCTGTTTCTGATCCAGATTAACCGCGATGAGGTCGAAGTGGATCGGCGCCCTGCTCCGGAGCGACAGGAGTACCTCAAGCAGCCCATAGCTGTCTTTCCCGCCGGAAAGGCAGACCATGATCTTATCGCCGTCCTCGATCATGCGATAATCGGCGATGGCCTGGCCGACCAGCCGGCAGAGCCGGGTTTCCAACTTTTCGACGTCGTCGCTGAATCGCGTTTGACGGGGGACTGTGGGTGACGTGAGCGGGCTGTCCGACATGGTCGGCATTGTACCCGAATGCCTCCCATGATTGGGATAGGGGGGAGGTGTGTCTCGTGTCCGAATCGGGTATGGTAACCGCGATGACTTCGGTCCTTTTTGTCTGTTCCGGCAACATCTTTCGCAGTCTCGTCGCCGAGTACGCGCTCAAGGCCCAGAAGGCGCCGGATAGCCGCCTCATCGTGGGATCCGCCGGCATCGAAGCCCTGCCGCAGGAGATCCATCCGGTCGTCCGCCTGCGCCTGCTGGAGAAGGGCGCAGATCCCCTCGGCCACGTCCAGCGGAGGCTGACACGGGATCTGCTCGAGGCCGCCACCCTCACGGTCGCGATGGGGGCGAACCACCGGGAATTCATCCGGCGGGAGTTCGGGCGCGAGGTGCCGCTTTTTAATCAGGTCTGTTATCAAACCGAGGCGCCGATCCTGGACGTGCATGAGGCCATCCCCAATTGGCAGGAAAATCTTGAACAATCTCGCGACTATCTGTACTCGGTCATCGATCACATCTGGGCCGGGATCCCCTTCCTGATCGAACGCCTCTCCCGCCCCTAAGCCCCGCTGCACGCCGCCCGCTACCTTGTCCCCGCGGACGGGCCTCGACCACACGACGTTCAGGCCGGTGTTTCCCCTAAGCTCGGGCCCCGGCTGATTCACCCCCTCCCACCTGCAAAATTTCAATCGGCTGCTATATTTGACGAAGGACAAATCGGCGTCTGACGGGGCTTTTTGGTGGACGATTCATGGGGCGGGCAAGGACGGAGAAGAACGGGCGGTCGCGGGCGGGCGATCGGGCGCCGGCCTGGGCGGACTGGAGCGACGAAAAGCTGCTGGACCTCCGGATGTGCGACTTGCGGGTACGGCTGGAAACCAGCTTCTACCGGGAACCGATCGCTCAGCTTTCACGGGAATTGGCGGCCCGGAAACTCCTGTTCCGGCCGTATTTCTGGCTCTCGGACGAATGGTTCACGCCGGACGGCGTGCCGGGCGTCGCGGTGCCGTTTTATCTCGCGCACCCACGGCTCATGAAATTGGAACAGAGTCAGATGTTGGAAGTGGAAGGCGGCACCCACGACTGGTGCATGCGGATTCTGCGGCATGAAGCGGGCCATGCGATCGAGAATGCCTACCACTTACGCCGGCGCCGTCGGCGACAGCAACTTTTCGGACGGTCCTCCCAACCGTATCCCAACTCGTATACGCCCCGGCCCTACAGCCGGAGTTTCGTGCGGCATCTCGACGTGTGGTACGCGCAGAGCCATCCGGACGAAGACTTTGCCGAAACCTTCGCCGTGTGGCTGGATCCCAACTCGGCGTGGCGCGAGCGCTATCGCGGGTGGCCTGTGCTGAAAAAATTGGAATATATGGACCGGCTGATGGGCGAACTGGCCGGTGTGGCCCCCTACGTGACCGAGCGCCAGCAGGTGGACCCGCTGGGGCGGCTCTACTCGACGCTCCGCGATCACTACGAGGACAAGCGGAAACATTACGGAATCGACCGGAAGCCCTCGTACGACGCCGACCTCAAAAAGCTCTTCTCCGACGCGCCGGTCTACGTCAAGAACCCCAGCGCCGCGACGTTTCTCCATCGGACGCGCAAGGAAATCCGCCGGCGCGTGGCTGAATGGACCGGCGAGTACCAGTACACGATCGACCAGGTGCTCGAAGGGATGATCGATCGGTGCCAGGCGTTGAATCTGCGGCTCACCGTGCCGAAGGAACAGGCCAAGCTGGATTTCGCGATTCTCCTGACCGTGCAGACGATGAACTACCTCCAGAGCGGCCGTCACAAGGTGGCGTTATGAGGCGACTGCGCATTCTCGTGCTCATGCACAAGGACCTGGTTCCGCCGGACCAATTGAACGGGCACGATCCGGAGGGCGTGGAATGGAAGACCGAATACGACGTGGTGTCCACGCTGCGGAAGCTCGGCCACGACGTACGTGCGCTCGGCGTAAAGAGCGACCTGGAAGTGATCCGTACCGCCGTCGAGGAATGGAAACCGCACATCGCCTTCAATCTCTTGGAAGAGTTCGACGGGGTGGCGGTGTACGACCAGAACGTCGTCTCCTACCTGGAACTCATGCGCGTGCCATACACCGGCTGCAACCCGCGCGGGCTCATGCTGGCCCGGGACAAGGCGCTGGCCAAGCAGGTGATGTCGTACCACCGCATTCCGTACCCGGAATTCATGGTGGTGCCGCTGCATCGGATGGTCCGGCGTCCGAAGTATCTGACGTTCCCGCTCATCGTGAAGTCCGTCAGCGAAGAAGCGTCGCTCGGCATCTCGCAGGCCTCCATCGTCGAGGACGACGAGAAGCTCCGCGAACGCGTGGTGTTCATCCACGAGAGCGTCGGCACCGGGGCGATCGTGGAGCGCTACATCGAAGGGCGTGAGCTCTACGTCGGGGTGATGGGCAACGCGCATCTGCACGTGTTACCCGTGTGGGAACTCATCATGGACAAGATGCCGGACGAAGCGAAGCGCATCGCGACCGAGCGGGTGAAATGGAGCCGGAAGTACCAGGCCAAGTACGGCATCCGTTCCTGTGAGGCGAAAAACCTGCCCGAGGGGGTGGCGGATCAGATCCAGCATCTGGCGAAACGTGTCTATCGCGCCCTCGGCCTCAGCGGCTATGCGCGGATCGACATGCGGATGGACAAGGACGGGAACGTCTATGTGCTCGAGGCCAACCCCAACCCCCAGATCGCCTGCGGCGAAGACTTCGCCGACTCCGCCGAAAAAGCCAACCTCTCCTACAAAGACCTGCTGCAGGAACTCATTCATGTCGGCCTGCGCTGGCGTCCCGCCCAAGCCGCGTAGCGCAGCCGCTGAAACGGGGCTTCCAGCCGCGTTCTCGTTTCGTTCAAAGCCTCGACGTACCCAGAAACAGTACGCCTCGGCTTTTACCTCACTGTGGCCTTGCTGGAAACCCGTTTGAGCGGCTTCGAAGAGAAGAGTGGGAGTAGGAACTAGAGGGGTACTTGAGGCTGCGTTCTCACGTCGCTCCGGCCCTCGACGTTAGAATTCCCGCCCTCTTGTCAGCGGCGGAAACTCTTTCGAGCATAATCTCCTGGAGAGTCTGCAAACTATGAAGAGATCCCAGTCTGATCAGTATGACACCTTGAACCGTAGAACCGGCGGGACCTATCCGGATGCCTCGGTCACGTTCGGCTACGACGCG
>JRYJ01004708.1_pt1 | contig 18108 bp, 12 predicted proteins | sample 235371 | NCBI WGS metagenome assembly JRYJ01 (sample SAMN03074219, study PRJNA261477) | activated sludge metagenome | biome: Wastewater Treatment Plant; feature: Wastewater; material: Activated sludge; isolation source: activated biomass of a wastewater treatment plant treating hydrocarbon... ... | reverse complement strand
ATTATTTTGGACAGCAGTGGGATTTTCCACTTTTCCTTGGGGAATCGGAGAGCGGTGGATAGAGCGGGAACATGCGTGGACCTACGCAAGTCAGATTTCCCGAGAAGACCAGCCATGATACGACGCGAGGCGCCTCTGTCCACCCATTTATCCGCGGCCATCCCCCTGGTAGGATGCGGTATAGCTCTGCTCAGCCAGACGATCGCCATGCATGCATCGGCTGAGCCTCCCAAGCGAATCGCCAATATCGCGCTGGCCGGAAAATCCTGGGGTGTGGCGCTTGGCATCACCGGGTACAAAATTCAGGCCGACGGAATGAAACCGTATGGGCGCCGGTACTTCTTTGCCACGAACACCTCGAACCTCGTTAATGTTTCCGTCACCCTGGAAGCAGTTTCGGGACAGGCTACAGGCTACAAGGCGGGGTTGCCGGGCACATCTGGAACACATCGCCCAAGCACCCTTCGCGAAAATGAGCCGCGGGGTGACCAAGTCGGAAATCAGGCAGATTCCCGTCATCGAATACCTGATCCCCGAGGTCCGCGGATAGAAGGTGGATCAACAGAATCTCTTCGCGTGTGCCGGGAAGGATGATGTTTACGCGGATATCCACATCTCGAAGATTCAATTCAAACCCGGCGAAGAAGCCCTGCTTCGAATCGTCCTCGCGACCTCCATACGTCCCCGTCGCTCCGACGACCAGTCTGGACCTGTTCCGAGCCGGGAGTGCGCCCTACTTACGCGGAGACTATCGGGCAGCCATTCCCCATTACGAGAAGGTGTTTGAACTGGAAGGAACCAATCCCGCCCTGGAGAAGTCCCTTTGGCGAGTGCTCGTGGACAACCTAGGGATGGTCTATGGGATGACCGGTGATCTTCGAAAAGCGACAGCGACCTTTTGAATATGGGCTCACGAAAGACCCCGTCTACCCCATGTTCCATTACAACCTTGCCTGCACTTATGCCGAGATGAATGACCGCGAGAAAGCCTTGCAGTCCCTACGCGAGGCCTTTCAACACCGGAGCAACCACAACCCAGGGGAGCCCCATGCCGAACCCCCGGAATGACTCCTCCTTCAAACGTTTTGTGTCGGATTCTGAGTTCAAGAAGTTGGCGGATGCCTTCGCAGCGAACCCACGCTAGATCGCATATTTGGCATGTGTTTTCAATACGTTAGCAACTCCAAACAATAAGTACAACAGCGCACATCCTTTCTTGCATCCTGCCTCCGAGGTACTGCCTCCGGGGCTTCTGCCGGTAGGCGGTCCTTGGTATCTTTCCATACTATTGGATCGCGAAGGGAGGGAGCAATGCCCAAACGTATCTCAGAACGGGTTCACATAAATCGTCCCGTAGACCTGCAGGGTATCCATGGTACCACTCGAGGCACGATGCTGGATTTTTCTCCCCGTGGGGGACGGATTCGGCAGAAAGGTGCCGATGTCCATTGCGGGATGCGGCTGACGCTCCGGCTGTCATTACCGGACAGCCTGGAGCCTGCGGAAATCAACCATGCGGTTGTGACCTGGACGAGGCACAATGAGTTCGGGTGCAGTTCTCGAAGGCGCCCCGTGAAACCCAGGAGCGCATCAAACAGGTCTATACACTGCTCCTGGACGCCCAGAAACCCGAGGAAGGCGAACGGGTAATCTCTCTGCCCCAGTTGTCCTTGGTCTCCTAGCCCCTCAGTCCCCAGCGCTTATCCATTTACAACTTCAAATCAATCCCCGGCGCCGCGGTCCCCGCGGCGCCGGTCTGTGGTGATCGTTCGTTTACCGGGAAGGGCTTGGCGCCGGACCGGCAGGAGGAAGCAGTTCGGCCACCTTGTCGGCGAGCGCCTGCGGAAGGAACGGTTTCTGAAGATAGGCGGCCTGCGGGTCCAGCCCCTGGGTCGGCAACATGTCACCCGCATAGCCGGAAATGTACATGACTTTCAGCTTCGGATGCATCGCTTTAGCCCCTTCGACCAATACCCCGACCTTCATGCGCGGCAGGATGACATCGGTAATGAGCAGATCGCATCCGCTCTTCCGCAACTGCAACATCTGCAGCGCCTCCACCCCATCGGCGGCATCCAGCACCTCATAGCCGTAGTCACGCAGGATCGCGGCGACGAGCCGGCGAATCCCTTCGTCGTCCTCCACAAGGAGGATGGTAGCTCGGCTGGGAGAACCAACCGGGGCCGGCGACCTGTTTTCAACCTGCGACACCTGCTTCGTCACCCGGGGCAGCATGACGGTGAACCGGGTGCCGCGGTTGGGATGGCTTGTCACATCGATATACCCTCGACTTTGTTTGACGATCCCATAGACGGTCGCCAGTCCCAGACCTGTCCCCTTGCCGGGCTCCTTGGTGCTGAAGAACGGCTCGAAAATATGCGCCAGCGTCTCCGCATCGATGCCGCAACCGGTGTCTTCGACCATGATCTTGACGTATGGACCGGGGACCGCACCGGGATGGGTACGGGCGTATTCGGCATCGAGGTCGACGTTGCCCGTCTCGATCGTCAAGATTCCTCCGTCTGGCATGGCGTCGCGGGCGTTGATCGCCAGGTTGAGCAAGACCTGCTCGATCTGTACCGGATCGCCCAGAATATGGCCGGCATCGGGATGGAGCACGATTACCGTTTGAATGTGTTCCCCGATCAAGCGCCTGAGGAGGTCCTCCATTTCGCGGATCAGCGTATTGGGATGCAGTTCCCGCTGCTCCAACACCTGCCGTCGGCTGAAGGTCAGCAGCTTCTTCGTCAACGCGGCGGCACGAGACCCTGCCTGGCCGATCAACTCGACCTCATGGCGGCAGGGATGAGCGGCCAACTGCTGGAGCACGCGTTGAGCGTGACCGATGACCACCATCAACAGATTGTTGAAATCGTGCGCGATGCCGCCCGCCAGTCGCCCGAGTGCCTCCATCTTCTGCGATTGCCGGAGACTCAATTCGATGCGTTTGTGTTCCGTGATATCGGCGATCGTTTCGATGACGTGCACTCGACCGTCGGTCGTGGGTGCCTTCGCCCAGTGCATGAGAAGATAGCGGTTATTCGGAAGCGCGACTTCCCGAGACACGACGCCGTCGCAATTCAAGGCCTCCGGCATGCGGCAGAACTCGCAGGGCGCGGGGCAGGCGGCGATCTTGTCATAGCAGGCGGCGCCGGAAATGTCCCCGAACTTCTGACGTCCGGTCTGATTCTGAAATTGTACGCGGTGGGTCGCCGGGTCGATCACCGACACGATGACCGGCTGGGAGTTCAAGAGCGTCTGCGGATCATACAGGGGATGATTCTGGGACGACGCGGCATGAGCCATGGAGGTCCTCTTACGGAACGGACGGGCTGGAAGGGTCTTACGGGTACTCTTTTTCTTGTACTATACCCTCACGTAGTGTCAAGGAGATGCAGGATTGTCGGAGAGGCTCCGTGCTTGCAACCCCCCCCGGTCTCCCAGTAGGGTAAGCACCACCATGACGCGCACGCTCACCAGCCTCCTCGCCGGAAATCGCTGACCGCCTGAGCTCAACTTTCCACATGATTTCGTCTCGCGTACGACTCGGCCATGCGCTTGGACTATGGATCTGCCTGCCCCTGGCACTCTTGGCCCCATTGGTCGCCTCGGCGGATGAGGTGGAGATGTTGAACGGAGACCGGCTCACCGGCACGATCGTCAAAATGGAAGATCGGGTGTTGACGTTCCAGACCGACTACGGAGGTGAACTGAAGGTCGACTGGCTCAAGGTGAAGCGGATCGCATCGACCACCCCCCTCAAGATCCGGGTGCCCAGAGAATCGCAAGACATCGTGAGGGAATTCTTCCTCGGCGCCGCGGACCAGCAGGAAGTGAATGAACTGGGTCCGGAGAGCCCTATCCCGTTGCCCGAGGTGACCGCGATCAATCTCGAACCCATCCGTCTGACCGGCACCGTTACGGTCGGCGGCAACAGCACCTCGGGTAACAGCGACACCAAAGCGTTTAACGGCGCCGTCCGGCTCACGGTCCACGCCCACCGCCAACGATTACTATTCGAGGGCAAATACAATTACGGTCAGGCGGGTGATCAGGTCACGGCCCGCAACTCGTTGGCAAATCTCAAACACGACTATTTTCTGAGCAAGAAGGTCTTCGTCGAAAGCTTCGGGATGCTCGAAAAAGACACGCTGCAGAACCTCCAACTGCGGAGCACGATCGGAAGCGGTCTCGGCTATCAGTTCTACGACACCAGCCGTACCGCGTTGTCGATTGCACTCGGTCTGGCCCACGTCGCCGAGCATTTCACCACGGTTCCCAGCACCCGCACGCCGTCCGCCCGGTGGAACATTCGCTGGGAACACGCGCTCTGGCCGGACCGCGTGAAGGTGTTCCACAAGCACGAGGGTTTTTGGGACTTGAATGCAGGCAATGCCTTCCGCCTGAACGCCGACCAAGGCCTTCGCGTCACCGTGTACAAGAATCTGTTCGTGAACATGGAATACGACATCCGGCTGAATACGCAGCCGGCGCCGGGACGCAAGAAGCTCGACGAATCCTACATCTTCGGTGTGGGATACGAGTTTCAGTAGGAGCGTCCACCCGCCTCGGGGGATCCGCATCGGAACGAGCTAGACGAACTCGGGAGCATACTCCTTGCCGGTCTCCCGTTCCGCGAAGCTGCGGTACAAAGCCGGCAGGACGACCAGCGTCAGCGCCGTCGACGTGAAGAGCCCTCCCACCACCACCGTCGCCAGCGGGCGCTGCACCTCCGCACCGATGCCCTGGGCCAAGGCCAGCGGAAGGAGCCCCAGCAGCGTGGTCATCATCGTCATCACCACGGGACGCAGGCGGAGGGTACAGCCTGTGATAATCGCCTCCTCGGGAGTCTGCCCCTCGTTGCGCAATTGATTGATGTACGAGACCAGGACGATGCCGTTCCCGACCGCCAGCCCGAACAACTCGATGAAGCCGATGGAGGCCGGCACGCTCAAGTATTGGCCGCTCACCCACAAGGAGACGAGTCCCCCGATCAGCGCAAACGGCAGGTTGAGAATGATGAGCGTCGCGTAGCGCAGGGAGTGGAAGGCCCAGAAGAGGAGGAAAAATACGAGCCCGAGCGTGATCGGCACCACCACCAGCAGGCGAGCGTTGGCGCGCTCCATGTTTTCGAACGCCCCGCCCCACGCGACCGTATAGCCGTCCGGCAGCCGGATCTGCTCGGCCAGCCGCCGCCGGCCTTCATCCACCACACTCCCGATATCGCGCCCGACGACGTTGAACCCGATGTAAATCCGACGCTTCACCTGTTCGCGGCTGATGCGCGCCGGGCCCTCCCGCATCTCGATCGCGGCCAACTCGCTCATGGGGATCGGGGCACCGGAGGCCGAACGCACCCGAATGTCGCCGATCGCACCGACGCTGTTCCGGTAGGATTCGGGAAAGCGCAGGATCAACTGAAAGCGGCGCTCCCCCTCATAAACGGTTGTGGCCGGTTTTCCCCCCACGGCGGTGGTCACGATGTCCTGCACATCCGAGACATTGATGCCGTAGCGGGCGATTTTTTCCCGATCGATGTCGACCGTGAGATAAGGCTGGCCGGCGACCTGCTCGACCTTCACGTCCTTGACGCCCTCCACCGTTTTCATGAGGTCGGCGATCTCCTCGGCCTTGCGGTACAGCACGTTGAGATCGTCGCCGAACAGCTTGATCGCACATTCGGTGCGGATGCCCGAGATCAATTCATCCACCCGTTCCTGAATCGGCTGACTCATCAGCACGGAAATGCCGGGAATCCCGGCCAGTCGCTGTCGGATGGCATCCACGAGTTCCGGCTGCGACCGGGCCGTGGTCCAGGTGGACCGGGGACGCAGCGCAACGATGGGATCGCTTTCGTTCGGCTCCTCCGGCCCGAACGCGATGTCGGGACGGCCGATTTTGCTGACGGCGAGTCGGACCTCGGGAAACTCCAGTATCGCCTTGTGGGTTTGCTTTTCGATTTCGATCGACTCGGGCAGCGAAACGCTCGGCAACCGGACGATCTGCGGGGTCAAGGCCCCTTCTTCCAGAATGGGAATGAACTCCCGGCCGACGAACGGCAGGAGCCCGAGACTGGCGAGCACGATGGCCGTCGAGCCGAATAAAACCGCGCCGCGATGGGCGAGCGTCCATTGCAGGATCGGCCGATACCGCCGCTTCATCCAGGCGGTCAATCGCGTCTCTTCCGGGTGGTCACCGCGCAGCACGAGCGACGCGAGCACGGGAGAGAGCGTCAGCGTGACGATGACCGAAGCGAGCAGCGCGATCACCAGGGTATAGGCCAGCGGCGCGAACATCTTTCCCTCCATGCCATGGAGAGTGAGCAGCGGCAGAAAGACGACGCTGATGATGAGGATCCCGAACAGGATCGGCCGCCCCACCTCCTTCGTCGCGTGCAAAATGACTTCCAGGCGCGAGCGCTGATGCAGCCGGTTCTCCGAGAGATGGCGGTAGACGTTCTCCACCACCACCAAGGATCCGTCGGCAATCTCGCCGATGGCGATCGCCAACCCGCCCAGCGTCATGAGATTGGCCGACAGCCCCAGCCGCTGCATGGCAATGAACGTGACGAGCGGCGTCACCAAAAGCGAGGCGGTCACCACCACCGCGCTCCGGACGTGCCCCAGGAAGAGGAAGAACACGAACGTGACCAGGACGATGCCCTCGATGCGCGCGTCGCGGACGGTGTTGATGGCCGCCGTCACCAGCTCGATGCGATCATAAAAGGGGACCAGTTGCAGCCCTTCCGGCAACAGTCCGTCCCGGTGGATCGTCTCGACCTTGCGTTTGACCGCCCGCACCACCTCCCGGGCGTTCCCGCCGCGCAGCATGAGCACGGTGCCCGCTACGACTTCCCGCTCGCCGTTCAACACCGCCGCGCCGTGCCGGACCGCGTGGCCGATCCGCACCTCTGCGACATCCCGGACGTACACGGGCACCCCACCGACCTCTTTGACGACGATACGCTCGATGTCGGGCAGGGTTCTGATGAGTCCCACCCCCCGGACGATTGCGCGCTCCGCGTGTCGCTCCAATACATTGCCGCCGGCGTTGGCGTTGTTTTTCGAGACCGACTCGTAGACTTCGTGCAGCGTCAGGCCGTACTTGCGCAGTTTCGCCGGATCGACCAGCACCTGGTATTGTTTGACGAATCCCCCAAGCCCGTTTACATCGATGACCCCGGGCACGCCTTTCAGAAGCGGACGGAGCACCCAATCCTGAACGGTCCGTTGAGCCGTCAGCTCCGCTTCGAGCCGCGCGGGATCGTCCGACGTTGTGGACGGCTGTACGAGATAGTATTGATAGATCTCACCCAAACCGGTCGTGACCGGGGCCATCACCGGGTCGATCCCATCCGGCAATCGCTCCTTGACGGCCATCATCCGTTCGAGCACCAGTTGTCGCGCAAAATACACATCGACGTCGTCGGCAAACACGACGGTGACCTGGGACAGGGCGAACTTGGAGAGCGACCGGATCTCCGTCAAACCCGGCAGGCCGGTCATCTGCAGTTCGATCGGATAGGTGATGAAGCGTTCGACTTCGACCGGCGACAGGCCCGGCGCTTCCGTCAGGACCTGCACCTGCACGTTGGTCACGTCGGGATAGGCATCAATGGGGATGGACTGGAACGCGGCGACGCCCGCCACGGCGCAGAGGCAAGCCAACCCCACGATCAGGATGCGCTGGCGCAGGGAAAATTCCAGCAACGAGGCGATCATGGCGCGGGCTCGATCTTGTGGATCTCCATTTCTGACTTGAGCGCAAACGCACCCTTCACCACGATCTCTTCTCCCTCCCGCAAGCCTTCGACAATGGTCACTCGGTCGCCCTGCTCGTCGCCCAGCTTGACCGCACGCGGTTCGAACTGGTCCGGGGCTTTCCGCACGAAGACGATCTTGCCGGCACCACCGTTCTGAACGGCCGCCAGCGGAGCGCTCAGGACGTCCTGCATCGGAACGGCATAGACGCGGACCGTCGCGAACATCTCGGGTTTCAAGGTCCGATCGGGGTTGGGCACCGTGACGCGGAGGCGCATCGTCCGGGTGGCGGGGTCCAGCACGTCCCCGACGTAGGTGATCTTGCCGGAGAAGATGGCATGCGGATACGCGGCCACGATCACCTCTACCGGCTGCTCGGGACGAATGAACCGCACGTCCTTCTCTGGGACATTGGCCACGACCCACACGTCCGACAGATCGGCGACCGTGAAGAGTTTCTGCTGCGTCTCGACCACCTCGCCGCGGGTGATGTTGCGCATAATCACCCGACCGGCGAACGGCGCCCGCATCGGCACATCGGAGTGAATCGTCTGCTCGCGATCGAGCCGCTGAATTTCCTGAGCCGGCACCCCGAGCAATNNAGTTCGGCCAGGCTGATCGCCCGTTGCTGGTGAAGGTCGGAGGCCCGCTCGTAGGCCAGCGAGGCCTCGTGCGCTTTCGCCCCCGCCTTCAGGTACGCCCCTTCCGCCACACCCAAGTCCGTGCTGTGGAGCAAGGCCAGCAGTTCGCCTTTTTTGACATCCTTCCCGACATCGACGGCGACCTTGATCACCCGCCCGCGAATCAGCGTCGTGACCTCGGCCAGCTCGTTTTCATTGGCTTGAACGGTGGCTGGAAATTCCCGGTGGATAGTGAAGGGGGCTTTCTTCACCGGCGCAACCTCGACGCCGGCGCGGGCCACCTCATCGGCGGTCAAGCGGACAAGCCCGCCTGCGGCCCGCCCGGTCGGCGGGGATCCGACCGGACCCGGCGTGGGATCGCGATCACAACCGGCCACGCCCAGAGTCAGCACAAACACCATGCCCCCCAGCACCATGGGGGAAAACCGAGAGCATAGGGTCCACCCCTCTCCCTCCCTGTGCCATCCAAGGAGTGTCCCGGTGGGCTTGGTCATACGGTCATCTGACGGAGCCATCATTTTCCCTTTTTACGGCGGAGCAGGGAACATGCCCTGGTAAGATGCTGATTTTTCTCACATGCACCGAGGCAAAGCAGCATTGTGCTACGGAGAGACAGAGGATATGGTGGAGAAATGCTACAGTAGTCGACTGGAACTGGAAAGGAATCGGTGGCTGCTCGACTCGCAAGCTTTCGTTATCCGCTCTGGTGGTGCCCTTGGCAAGGCAGTGTCGCGAGTTGAGACATACTCACCCCCTCGGGTATTTCCCGATGTGATTCTCCCAGGAATCTCCCCGATTGATTGCATACACGAAGTTATCCATGATCCGAAGTCGATGCGCGCGTGGTCGCTGTGGATGCCGATGCGCATCATTCCTGGGATAGCGGTGCATCCGTCAGCTTTAGCCTCGATGCAGGTCTTTCGCCGTCTGGTTGCAGAAAATTCTTCCAACGCTTTGCGGAAGTCTTGTCATGAATTCCATGCTCGCCGCTCGCGCCGCTGCCACTCCCCTCATCAGCGTCATCATCCCCACGCGCAATAGAGCCAACCTTCTTCGTCACGCCTTGCGATCGGTGTTCGCGCAAGCGGGACGGGACGAGTTATTTGCGCTGGAAGTCATCGTCGTAGACGATGCATCGTCCGACGAAACGCCTGAGGTGGTGACCGAGTTTCCTGAAGTACGGTATCTGCAATTTGATACCAACAGAGGTCCCTCGGCGGCACGGAACGCCGGAATCGCGACCAGTCAGGGGAAATATCTCGCCTTCCTGGACGACGACGATGTCTGGCTGCCGACACGTCTCAAGGTTCAGGTCCCGATTCTTGAAACACATCCGGACGTCGGAATCGTGTACGGACACGGTCTGGTAAAAACACCCGATGGCAGAATCGTCATATGGCCGGAGTCCGGCCCCTCCGGATGGGTGTTCGAAGATTTGCTCGTTCGCACGGATGATTTCATCAATATCGACACCCTCTTGGTACGAAAAGACCTCCTCGCGCTCGCCGGCACCTTCGATGAAGCGGTCGAGACCATGGAGCATTATGATTTCGCCTTGCGACTGGCTTACTACAGCCGGTGGTCGTTCGTGGAAGGGCCCATCGTCCGCGGGCGTGAACTCAAGCAGGGCAAACACTACCGCGATATCTCGAATGGGGTGAACGAGCGCAGCCTCCCGGGTATCGTCGAAAAAGCCCTGGCTCTGCTCCCCGATTCGTCGAGCTCCGAGCTGGTTCGGCGACAGGCGCGAACGGCGGTCTGTTCGACGATTGCGGAGCAACGGTGGCGGAGCAACGGAGGAGCCGAAGCGGTCAAGTCTTACCTGCTGTCACAGCTCCGTGCTCGCCCCTGGCTGATCGCAAAGTCGGCGATCTGGCAACAGGTGCGGAAGGTCGTGCGATCGCTCGCCGTATCCGCTCCGGATCCGCTGACGACGGTTGCCGCATTGTGGAATGACTTGCGCAGTGTCGTGGGGCCGAACCATCTCGTTCCGGAACTTGAGTGGGGAGCCATCTTAGCGGAAGCTGCGGAGGCCGTGAGGGAGGACGGCGGGGCTCCCTTCAAAGCAGCTACCCTGGCGTGGTCCGGGCTCAAACGGAATCCCGCTCACGTGAATCGACGTCTGCTCCGGATCCTGGCGAACGCGGCGCTCCTATGCGCGACGCGCCCCGCGAGGCTGTTGCTCAACGCCTGGGACATCATTCCCCCCGAAAAGCGCTGGGCGACGATGCTGGAGAGACTCGCACGATCCCCGAACGTCTATTTTGTCGAGATCGGAGCCATGGACGGCGTCGCCTTCGATCCGCTCCACGACGCCGTCATCAGGCATGGATGGCACGGACTGCTGGTCGAGCCCCTGCCCGACCTGTATGCGGACCTTCAGGAGACCTATCGCGGCGTCGCGGGCGTTCGCCTCGAGAATATCGCGATCGCGGAAACCCCGGGAACGAGAACCCTCTTTCGAGTGAATCCTGAAGCCGTGGAAACCGGCTTGGTGCCGATCTGGGCGAAGGGAATCGCGTCCTTCTATCAAGATCGTAATGCGCTCGGAGGACAACGTATCAGCAGGGAAGAGTTCGAGCGAATCCGCCCGCATCTGATCACAGAGCAGGTCCGGTGCGATACGCTGGCGAACCTCCTCGAACGACAGGGCGTCAGCAAGATCGACGTCCTGCAGATCGACGTAGAGGGATTCGATTACCACGTCTTGAAGCAGGTCGACTTCGAGCGCTATCGACCGGCGATTATCCGAATGGAGTGGTACAACCTACCCCAAGACGAACAACGGCTCAGCCGGGCACTCCTCCAGCGCTGGGGCTATCGGACCGCAGAAGTCGGTGCGGATCTGCTGGCCTGGCACAACCACTGAATCGGTCCGTCAGCGCACCACCAGCACCGAACAGGAACTGTGTTGCACCACCTTGGTCGAGATACTGCCGAGGAGGAACCGCGCCACGGCTCCCAGTCCCTTGGCCCCGGTCACGATCAAGTCCGCTTTCTTCTTGGACGCCACTTTCAGAATCTCGTCGGCCGGTTTGCCCAGACGGACGATCTCTTCGACCACATAGCCGCCTTTGATGAGCCTCTCGGCGGCATGTTCGACCAGACGGCTGCCGGCTTCCTTGACCTCGGGGTATTTGATGAACGGCATGATGTGGGTGACCACGACCTCGATCGGTCCCTTCGCTTCGGGAATCCCCGCATTTTCGGACCGGAATTTGGTGAGCAGAAACTTCAGCGCCTTGTCCGAGGCTTTGGATCCGTCCGTGGCGAAGAGGATGCGGGTGATCGGACGGGGCTCCTCCTTCACAATGAGCACCGAACAGGGCGCATGCAGCGTCACCTGGGTCGACACACTCCCGAGCATGACACGATCCAACGCGTCCAACCCCCGGCTCCCGACGATCACCAGGCCGTCCCGATGGGCCGCCCGTTTGAGGATGGTCGCTCCGACCGTCCCGCGCTCGGCCACTACCTTGCCCTTGAGATTCAAGGCCGCCAGCTGCGCCTTGGCCTCCGCCACGGTTTTCTTTCCGCGCGCTTCGATGCGCTTGATCTCCTCCTGGATGAACGGTTCGTTGCCGATTACCACCGGCTGGAACATGAACGGCGCACGCAAGGCCTCCACGTCCATCACGTGCAGCACGGTGCACTCCCGCGTATCAGCCAAGGGCAGTCGGGCCGCCCATTCCGTGGCCCACTGGCCGTATTTCGATCCGTCCGTCGCCACCAGAATTTTCATCATGCCTGTCCTCTCATTGTAATCGTTCCACCTTCACCTTCGGCAGCAGCCGCTGCACATCGCGCAAGCGGCACAATTCGTTTCCGGGTGCCAACGTCGCCGCGGTGCCGGACGCAGTCGCGAACCGCACACAGTCCTCCAACGGCTTCCCCGCCGCATGAAGAAACACGAACCCGGCGACGGTCGAATCGCCCGCGCCGACCGTACTGCGGACCATCACCTTGGGCGGCACAGCCCGGAACCGATCCAGACGATCGACCATCAGGAGGCCCTTGCGCCCACGCGAAACCATCACCACGTCGATGCCTTGGGCATTGAGCCGGGAAGCCGCCTGCAGCAGGTCTGGTTCCCGCTGCAAGGGCTTGCCGACCAACCGCCGCAACTCATTCACGTTCGGTTTCGTCGCAAACGGTTTCGCCTGGAGACCATAGCGCAGCGCCGAACCGTCAGCATCCAAGACGGCCCGCGCGCCGCGGTTCTGAACCAGCGTCACGATCTGCCGATACGCATCGGTGGGCACACCACGCGGAAGGCTGCCGCTCAGCACCGCATAGGCGTGCCGCAGATCGAGGACGTTCAGATGCGCCAGGAACGCCTGCCATTCTTGCGGGGAAATCGTAGGGCCCTTGGCATTCAGCACCGTTTGGGTCCTCGTCTTGGTCGTCGTCACGATCATGTTCCGGCGAGTTTCTTGGGCAATCGGAGTGAAGTAACAGGTCACGCCCTCCGCTTTGAGGAGGTCCACCATGACGCGCCCGTTGTGTCCCCCGATGAAACCCAGCGCCATGCTGTCGCCCCCAAGCTGCCGGATCGCGCGCGAGACGTCGATCCCCTTCCCGCCCGCATAGAGCTTCTCCGTGAGGACGCGATTGGCGTCGTCAATCCGAAACTCCTCGACCTCCACAAAGTGATCGAGCGCCGGATTGAGGGTGATCGTGTAAATCATCTGAGGAAAGAGCCTATGGCCAACGGTTGATGGCCTATAGCACGACAGGATACGCCTCAGAATGCTTGTGCCATAAGCTATCGGCCATACGCTATGTGCCCTCAGGAGTCCCTAAGGTACACGAACCAATAGACAAGCGCCACCAACAGAGTCCCGCCGATGAGGTTGCCAATGGTCACGAACACGAGGTTGGCCACCGCTCCTGGTATTGACAGAGGTGCTGATCCGTCCGCTGCCAATGCGATGCCGACTGGCAAGAAATACATGTTGGCAACGGAGTGTTCAAACCCACAGGCCACGAATGCGCTGATTGGGAAAACAGTGGCGAGGATCTTGTCCGCCACGCTGCGAGCCCCCATACACAACCACACCGCCAAGCAGACCAGGACGTTGCACAGGATGCCTCGAGCGATCGCCGACACTGGATCGAGCGCGATCTTGCCGCGTGCAATCTGGACCATCGTATCCCCAACGCCTCCATCCCCGAGCGTATGGACACCTGCAAGCAATACCAGGAGGGCCGTGCCGGCTGCGCCGACGAAGTTCCCAAGGTAGACCCATACCCAGTTTCTGACCACCTGACGGGTCCGAACGCAGCCGACGGCCCAGGCCATGGCAATCAAGTTATTACCGGTGAACAGCTCGGCACCCCCGACAACCACCAGCACCAACCCCAGACTGAACGTGATGCCTCCGGCCAGGCGTTGGATGCCGAACGAAACTGCGGGGCCGTTTTTCCCGGCCGTGACAGTCACGGTGTAAAACAACGCACCCAGCGAGATGAACGCACCGGCCAGAACGGCCAGAGCGATCATCGTCGAAGCCGGTGTGGTGACTTTCGCAAGCCCCACCTGACAGACTCGAGAGGCAATCTCGGGCGGGGGGTAGGCATCGGCCACAGAACCGGTTTCCAGCCTAGGTTGGTTCATAGTGAGCTTGAACCGTACCGACAGGAGCAGGTGATGGAGTCATCTGGCCATCTGAGGAGTGACCGGCATGATCGTGCCCCGTATCCATCCTTCACCGCATCACCGGATCACCAACTCGCTCATTCCATTCAGCCGATCAGCATCGCGTGAATCGGTTCGGATGGCTGGGACGGGGGGCTGAGTTTTTCGATCCGTACCGTCGACACTTTGTATTCCGGACATTTCGAGCTTTCGTCTGCGCTGGACGAGAGCAACACGTTCACATCGGTCTCCGGGAAATGAAAACTGGTGAAGAGCTCACCCGGCTTCACCCGCTCGCTGATCATGACGGGGACTCTGGCTTCTCCCCGCGCACTCACCACCCGCACGGGCTCGCCATCGCGCAGCCCCAGCCGCGCCGCATCCGCCTCGTGCACCTCCAGCACATCCGTGTCGACCACGCGCATGATGCCGGTCCGCCTGGTTTGGGCCCCGCAATTGTAGTGTTGGAGGATCCGGCCCGTGATCAGGACCAAGGGATAGGCCTCGCTGGGCAGTTCACCGGGGGGCAGATACTCGACGCCCACGAACTGCGCCCGTCCCTTGGGGAAGGTTTGCTGGTGCATGAGGGCGGTGCCGGCATGCTGCTTCGACAGCACCGGCCACTGCAAACTCTCCGGCGATTCCAGCCGCTTGAACGAGACTCCGGCGAACAGGGGGGCAAGCTGAGCGATCTCATCCATGATGTCGGACGTATGCTGATAGGACATCGGATATCCCATCCGTTTCGACACCTCGCAGACCACCTGCCAGTCAGGCAGGACGCCGTTCGGAGGTTCCACGACCTTGCGAATCCGTTGAATGCGCCGTTCGAGGTTGGTGAACGTGCCGTCCTTCTCCAGAAACGAGGCCCCGGGAATGACCAGATGCGCCAGCTTGGCGGTCTCGCTGAGAAACAGATCCTGCACCACCAGGAACTCCAGACTCTTGAGAGCCGAACGAACCTTCGTGAGGTTCGGGTCCGTCTGAGCCACGTCATACCCGATGATCCATAGCCCCTTCAGGGTTCCGGCCAGTGCGGCCTCCCACATGTCCGGCGTTTTCATCCCGCGCGCGGTCGGCAGTGGCCGTCCCGTGACGGCCAGATGCTTGGCGGCCAGCTCAGGATCGGTGAACGGCTGGTAGCCGGCGAAATAGGTCGGCAGGCACCCGACGTCCGACGCCCCCTGGACATTGTTCTGCCCGCGCAGGGGATTGATGCCCGTCCCGGTCCTGCCGAGATTTCCGGTCGCCAGTGCCAGATTCACGAGCGCGATCACGCCGTGGCTGCCCCAACGATGCTCCGTCACCCCGAGGCCGTGCACGCACATCGAGGCCCCGCTGCCGGCATATCGCCGCGCCGCCTCGGTAATCAGATGCGCCGGCACACCGGTCACCTCGGCGGTCCACTCGGGCGTGCAGTCCTGCACCGTCTTCAGCCAGTCATCGAAGCCCTGCGTCCGCTCCCGGATAAAGGCCCGATCCAGCAGCCCTTCCTGCACGATCACATGCCCCAGTCCATTCAACAGGGCGACGTTGGTTCCCGGCCGCAGTTGCAGGTGCAGATCGGCCAGCCGGGCCAACTCCGTCCGTCGCGGATCGACCACGATCAGCGGCACCCCACGCCGCACCGCCCGTTTGATCCGAGCCCCGACGACCGGATGGGATTCCGTCGGATTGGCCCCCACCACCATGATGAGCTTGGCCAGATCGAGGTCTTGTATGGAATTGGTCGCGGCGGACGCGCCCAACGTTTCCATCATGCCGGTCACGGTGGCACTATGGCACACGCGGGCACAGTTGTCGATATGGTTCGTACCCACCACGCAGCGCATGAACTTGCCGAACAGGTAATTCTCCTCGTTCGTACCGCGGCTGGAGGAAATCGTGGCGAGCGCATTGGGGCCATATGTGTTGAGGATGCGCGACCATTCCAGCGCAATGCGATCGAGCGCGGCATCCCAGGAAATCTCCACCCACTCGGTGCCCTTCCGGAGCAGCGGCGTGCGCAGCCGATCCGGCGCGTAGACATACGTCCAGCCGAAGCGGCCCTTCATGCAGGCATGGCCCTGGTTCGACGGTCCGTCGTCCGCGGGCACCATGCTCACCACCCGCGAATCCCGCAGACCCGCGTCGAACGTGCAACCCACCCCGCAATAGGCACAGGTTGTCCGAATCGTCCGCGTCGCGGCGCCGAACTCCGCCACGGTCTTTTCCATGAGCGCTCCGGTCGGGCATTCCTTCACGCAGGCCCCGCAGGAGACGCAGTTGGATGAGACGAAACCCGCCTCGTCGCCCGCCAAGGGACTCGCACCGGCCACCGGTCGGGTGGCGAACCCCCGATAGAGCATCGTCAGCGCATCGGTGCCCTGGATCTCCTCGCAAGCCCGCACGCAGCGGGCGCAGGAAATACAGGCGGCATTGTCCAGCGTGAAGAAGGGATTCGATTCGTCGACGACCGGAAGCCGCGTCGAAGGGTGAGGATATCGGACCTTCGCCAGGCCGAGCGACTTGGCCAACTTTTGCAACACTTCCGGCACGCGTTCGGCGGCCGGTTGCTCGGAGAGAGAGAGCTCGACGAGGTTCCGGCGAAGCCGCGTGAGCCGTTCGGTCTCGGTCCGCACCACCATTCCTTCGCGAACGGGGGTCGTGCAGGCGGCCGGAAGCCCGGCTTGGCCCCTGACCTCACACAGGCAGAGACGGCACGAGCCGAAGGGGCTTAGGTGATCGGACCGGCAGAGCCCGGGAATCGCGATGCCGGCCTGTTTTGCCGCATCGTAGATCGTCTGCCCTGCTTGGGCCACGACGACGTGGCCGTTGATTTCGAGCTTCACCGCTTCCTACCTCTCGGAGCTTATAGCGTATGGCCTATGGCTTATGGCAAACGCATTCGCCACTTTCTTTGCTCGTGCTATACGCCATAAGCTATTTGCCATCAGCTCTGCTGAAGTCAGTGCCTGAGCTTACGTCTGAACTCTTCCGGAAAATGCTCGATCGCCGTCAGCACCGGATATGGCGCGCGCCCACCCAGCGCGCAGAGACTGGCGACCTTCATCGTTTCCCCCAGATCGTCCAACAGTTCCAGATCCCCCACCGTGCCCCTGCCGTCCCGGATCCGCTCCAGAATCTCACGTCCGCGTACCGAACCGATGCGGCAGGGCGTGCACTTGCCGCAGGATTCATCGGCGGTAGAACTTCGCCGTGCGAAGGGCCATGTGCGGGATCGAGACCGAGTCGTCGGCGACGATGATCGAACCCGAGCCGAGCATCGAGCCGGCCTCGGCCATCGCCTCGAAGGAGTAGGGAAGGTCCATCTCGGCCGGGGTCAGGACCGGCGAGGAAGAACCGCCAGGGTAGAAGGCGGTTATCTCGCGGCCATCCAGCGGACCACCCGCGAGGCCGTAGATCAGGTCGCGCAACGAAACGCCGAGTTCGACCTCGTAGTTGCCGGGGCGCTTGACGCAGCCGGAGACCGAGACGACCTTGGTGCCGGGCGACTGCTCGGTGCCGAGCGACTTGAACCAGTCGGCGCCGCCGTTGACGATGTGGCTGACGTTGGAGAGCGTCTCGACGTTGTTGATCAGCGTCGGCTTGCCCCACAGGCCNNCGACCATCTCGAGGTCGTAGCCCGAGCCGAGAATGTTCCTGCCCAGGTAGCCGGCCTCATAGGCCTCCTCCACCGCGCGGTCGAGGATGTCGGCCTGGTCGTCGTACTCGCCGCGGATGAAGATGAACGCGTGTTCGATCCCGGCGGCGAAGCTCGGCGATGATGATCCCCTCGATCAGCTGGTGCGGGTTCTTCTGCATCAGCTCGCGGTCCTTGAAGGCGCCCGGCTCGGACTCGTCGGCGTTGCAGCAGAGGTACTTGGCCTCTTCCGTCCTGGGCAGGAAGGAGACCTTCTTTCCCATGGAGAACCCGGCGCCACCGCGGCCACGCAGCCCGGACTCTTCGAGCTCGTTCACGATCCACTCCGGATCGATCTCCTTCAGGGCCTTTTTCAGGACCTGGTATCCGCCGTAGGACTCGTAGCCAGCCAGGGTCGCCATCTTCGGGTCCTCGGCATGGCGCAGG
>JRYJ01002224.1_pt1 | contig 18184 bp, 12 predicted proteins | sample 235371 | NCBI WGS metagenome assembly JRYJ01 (sample SAMN03074219, study PRJNA261477) | activated sludge metagenome | biome: Wastewater Treatment Plant; feature: Wastewater; material: Activated sludge; isolation source: activated biomass of a wastewater treatment plant treating hydrocarbon... ... | reverse complement strand
AGCGGCCCGAAGCGCGCCGCGCCGGAACCGATCGACAAGGCGGCCTATCTGCCTGCGGAAGCCGACAGCACCCGCTGGCTGGCGAAACTTCCGGCCGGCACCGTAGCGCGTGGCGCCGCGGGTCCGCTCAGGACGGGACCTTACCTGCCTGAGTACATGCTGCCCGCGGAGGCGGACAGCACCCGCTGGCTGGAGGAACTCAAGTAAGCCTTGCCGGGGGGCCGACGCACTTCAGGGCACCGGCCCCGTCTGCGGCTGCATGACCATGAACAAATGGGAGAGATAGCCCATGATTTCCCGAATCCTTGTGTCACTCGTTTCGATCGGATCATTGCTCGTGTCCGGCGTCCTGTGGGCGCACGGCATGCAGGGCGGGAGCTCCGGCATGTGCTGCGACGCCTGCCCGATGATGCACGTGGCCGCCGCCCCGGAGGCCGCGGGGCAGATGGTCCCGTCGGGTGAGCGGACCGCCACCTACTCCGGTGTGGGAACGGTGAAGCGCATCGATGCGGCCAAGGGTACCCTGACGCTGCAGCACGAGCCGATCAAGGCGCTCAACTGGCCAGCAATGACAATGGACTTCAAAGCCAGGGGTCAGACGTTGCTCAAGGACGTCACAAGCGGCGATCGCGTCAGCTTCGAGTTCGTGCAATCCGGCTCGGACTACGTGATCACGCGGGTCGACAAGGCGCCATCCGCCAAGTAGTGAGAATCGCCAGCACTTCGCGCCGGGCGTGACGTGCGCCGCACAGGGGTGTCCGCGATGGCCGTACCGGGTCATGGTGCGCGCAACGCGCCAAGGCATGTCGCGGCACGCCCGATGAACCCCGGCAGGCGACGCCTCATGGTGGCTTTGGCGGGGCTTGCCGCGGGGGGCTGTGCGATGCTGCCTCCGCTGCGTTCGTCCCCGCGATCGCATCTGCCCGAACCGCAGCGCCTCGACCTGGGCCAGGCTCAACGGCACCACCGGTTCGCGCTCGTGCTCAGCGGCGGCAGCCTGCGCGGGCTCGCCCACATCGGCGTTCTGCGCGTGCTGGAGGAGGCCCAGCTCGCCCCCGACCTCGTCGTGGGTACCAGCGCCGGCAGCGTCGTCGGCGCGCTCTACGCCGCCGGCATGACGGCGGAGCAATTTCGAAAGCGGTTCGGCTACCTCGCCGGCGCTGAAACAGATGGTGGATGAATCCACGGATGAACACGGGCTGACACCGATCTCGAGGTTCCTGCATCCACATGCAGCGGCGCCAAGTGCCCACTGCCATGAATCCCGCGCTGGCCGCTGATCTGATCGTCGTCCTTCACGGCGCATATGTCGCGTTCGTGGTCGTCGGCCTGGCGTTGATACTCATCGGGATCGGACGTGGATGGCGCTGGATTCGCAATCCGTGGTTTCGCGTGGCGCACTTGCTCGCCATTGTGATCGTGGCCGGGGAAGCCCTTCTGAACATCCCATGTCCGCTGACCGTTTGGGAGGCCAATCTCCGCGAACAGGCGGGCCAAGCGTCGACGGAAGGCACCTTTATCGGTTCCCTGGTCCACAATCTGCTCTTCATTGACGCGCCCGAGTGGGCATTCACCACGGCCTATGTTCTTTTCGCCGTCGTGGTCGCCGCGACGTTCTGGTGGGCGCCGCCCAAAAAACGGAACAAGCCGATGAGTTAGAACGCAACTGTCCACGGGTTCATGGCTCGGGAATCGTTGGCAGAGGCGGCGGGCGCGAGGTGTCAACGGGCTGGACCGGCCCGACCGCGTCGCTGCAGGCCAGCATATTGGCCGGGTATCCCAAGGCGCGAAACAGGCGGAACTGAGCGCGGTTGTACTGGTTCACGGCGATGTAGTAATTGGAGTACGCTTGCTGAAGCTGGAGCAGGGCGGCCACGGCGTCGAGCGGACGGCTGACGAGCACGAGGATATCGCCCTGGCGGATCGTCTCGCTCAGGCCGCGAAAGTTGCCCTCATAGGAGATTTGGGCGGAACGGAGACCCGCTTCCGCTTTCGCGAGCTCCGTCGTGGCCGATTCCAACTCCGCGTGGACCTGCGCGACCTCCTCGGCGATTCGATCTTGAACGCGAAAGAGCTCGATGAGGGCGCGTGCCTGTTCTCCGCGCGCTTCCGTGACTCGGCCGCGATTGCCGAACCCGAGATTCTGGAATTCCCAGAAGATCTGCAGATTGATGTCGCTGCGCGAGGTCGCCTGGCCGAGAGAACTGTTCGGTCCGGCGGCATAGAGACCGCCAGCCAGCCGCTGGCCCGGCACGGCGCTGCCCTCGAGCACGAGACTCGGAATCAGCGGCCGCATCCGCTCCCGCCGCAGGGCCGCCAGGGTCGCCTGCACGATCGCTTGCTGCGAGGACAACTCGGGGCGCTGCGTCAGTGCGACCGGGATCATGTTGTCCACCGGTTCGCTGGGTGGGATCAGCGTGACTTTCAATTGCGGCGGTTCCAATGGTTCGGCGACGGCGGTCGGATTCAACCGGAGCACGCGCGTCAAACGCGCGCTGGCGATCCGCCAATCGCGCCGAGCGCGGGCGAGTTGCTGTTCGAACTCCGCCTGCGTCGTCCTGGCGCGCTCGACTTCGAACGGCGGGGCGAGGTCCTTGCCCAGCCGGTCAATGCGCTCCTCCAGGCCGCGAGCTTTTTCGACGACGTCCTGAAGTCCCGCCAGCCGGCCCCGGGATTCCTGCACCAGGAAGTAGGCCTCGGCGACGTCCAGGAGGGCGTCATTGCGTGCGGCTTGCACGTCCCATTCGCGGGCGCGAACGACTTGTTCGGCCACGAGCGGCGCGTAGATCGCGTCCGTGAGGGCGAAGATCGCTCGCGGGCCGACGCCGAGGAGAAACTCATTCCGACTGTTGCTGACAACGCGGCCTTCCGCGAGCGACTGGGCGGCGCCGTCGTGCCGAGTGTAGTTGGCTCCGAGATTCAAGCTCGGCAGCCAGAGCGCGCGGGCCTGTTGGAGGCGTCCGAATTCGGTGGTCACGGCCGCCTCCGCAGCCTGAATCAGCAGCGGGCGCGCATCCGCAAGGCGCAGCGCGGTCGCCAGGTTGATGGGAAGCACGCGGTCCGCGGGCGAGAGTTCGGCCGAGGCGATCCTCGGCGCGCCGCTGGCGTCGCCAACGATCGGTCCGCCGGCAACGAGCGGTGAGTAACCCGGCGCAGCCGGTGATGGGCTGGATGGGGTTTGCGCCAGGGCCGTTGCGGCGCTGACCCCGAACGCCAGCGCGAACGCCCGGACGTCGCCCTTCAGCCGCATTCGAGCCTCCGTCCCGGGAGTCCGTGGCTGATCCCGCCGCGCGCTGCCGTGGCCGCTAGTGCAGGGCATCAGCTAATTATCGACAATCCGGCCGCCGGACTTTGCTCGGACTGACCGCCGCCGGGCCGCCTTCACACGAAGATGCGGCGGCGGAATTGAAAGCACGCAGCAACGTGGCGCGGTGCTCACGGCCCGAAAGCCGTGCCTCCGCGCCATCCGATCGCGGGTTCGGGTCGTTGGTACAATACATGCAATGCATCCGATCACCTTCGCAATGCGCCGCCCCATCACAACAATGATGTGCGTGGTGGGATTGTTTGGCGGCGGCTTCCTGGCGTTGAATCGGATGCGGATCGATATCTTTCCGCCGATCAATCTTCCGCAGATCTATGTCGTTTGCAGTTTCGGCGGGATGGATCCGGGCCAGATGGAAGGGCTGATCGTCAATCAGTTCGAACTGGCGTTTCAGTACGTCGACGGTGTGAAGGACGTCGAGTCCAAGTGCATCCAGCAAGTCGCCATCATTCGGCTGTCGTTTTTCCCGGACACGGACATGGCCAAGGCGATGGCCTCGGTCGTGAGCCAGGTCAACCGGGCCCAGGCGACGATGCCGCCGAACGTCTTGCCCCCGCTCGTCATGCAGATGGACGCGGGGAGCGTCCCGGTGGGATTCCTCGTGCTGGATAGCACCACGCGGACCTTGGGCGAGCTGGGCGACGCAGTCCAGGTTCGCATTCGCCCGCTCGTGCAAAAGTACGTTCCGGGAACCATCGCGACGGCCCCATTCGGCACGAATGTCCGGTCGATTGTTGTCAGCCTCGATCCCGATCGGCTGCGGTCTTACAACCTGACGCCCGAGGACGTGGTCCACGCCATCGACCGCGGCAACACGATTAGCCCATCCGGGAATCTCTACATCCTCGATCAGATGCCGCTCGTGCCGAACAACGCGATGATTTCGAACCCGACGAACTTCGGCGCGATTCCGCTTCGGCAGGGGAGCCACGTCTATCTCCGGGACGTGGCGACGGTCTCGGACGCCACGGACGTGAATTACGGCTACGCTCTCGTCAACGGGCGGAAATCGGTTTACCTGCCGATCATCAAGAAATCGACGGCGTCGACGCTCAACGTCGTCGCCGACATCCACCGGGCGATGCCGATTTTCCGTGGGGTTCTGCCGGACGGCGTGAATATCAACTTTGCGTTCGACGAATCGCCGACGGTGCGGACGGCCATCGCCAACGTCGGGACCGAGGGGCTGATCGGCGCGGCGCTGACGGGACTGATGATCCTGCTGTTCCTGCGCGATTGGAGGAGCGTGCTGGTCGTCGTGTGCAACATTCCCCTGGCGCTGCTCGGCTCGCTGTTGGGTTTGTGGCTGACCGGCAACACAATCAACATCATGACGCTGGGCGGCATGGCGCTCGCCATCGGCATTCTGGTCGATGAGGCGACCGTATCGATCGAGAATATTCACGTTCAGATGGGTCAGACACCCTCGCTGGCGCGCGCCGTCGAGCGCGGCAGCCACGAAACGGCCGTGCCGCGATTTCTGGCCATGCTGTGCATTCTGTCCGTATTCATCCCGGCCGTGCTGATGGCCGAACCGGTGCGATCGCTGTTTGTTCCGCTGGCCCTGGCGGTCGGATTCGCCATGATCTCGTCGTATCTTCTTTCCAGCACGGTGGTGCCGGTTCTGTCGGTCTGGCTGCTCCAACACCGCCCGCATGCGGAATCGGGCCAGCCGGGGATCTTCGGGCGGATCCAACGCATGTTCGGCGGCGTCGTCGGCCTGCTGGTACGGCTTCGATGGATCGTCGTTCCCGCCTACGTCGTCCTGTGCGCGCTGGTCTTATGGCGCATCGGCGGGCGACTCGGAACCGAACTCTTCCCGCAGGTCGATTCCGGCGTGTTTGTGCTCCGATTTCGCGCTCCCGCCGGATCGAACTTCGAGGTCACGCGGCAAATCTTCCGGAAGGCGCTTCAGGTCATCGAGGAGGAAGCCGGAGCGGAGAATGTCGAGATCGCGATGGGCTTCGCGGGCCAGCAGGCCCCGGTCTACGCGCTCAACAACCTGATCCTGTTCATGAAGGGGCCGGATGACGGGCAGATGCGCGTCGCCCTCCGGGAGCGCAGCGGTATTCCATTGACGGAATTTCGCGAACGGCTCCGCCACGTGCTGCCTGAAAAGGTTCGGCCCTGGCTGGTCGACCTGTTGGAGCAGTACGGCCTGACCGAGGATCAGGCCCGCGCTCGCGCCAGTCTCTTGACCTTCGGATTTGAACCCGGCGACATTGTCAGCGCGGTCATGAGTTTTGGCTCACCGACGCCGATCGAGGTCGTCGTGGCCAGTCCGATTCTGACGGACGCGCAGAGTCACGCCCGCCGCGTCCGGGCGGAACTGCTGAAGATTCCGTTTCTGCGCGACGTGCGCATCCAGCAGCAGATGGATTATCCCACGGTCCCGGTCACCATTGATCGAGAAAAAGCAGGCTTGGCCGGCTTGACCGCCAGTGACGTATCGCGCTCGGTTCTGGTGACGACGTCGTCGAGCCGGTACGTCGCCCGCAATTACTGGCGCGACCCGAACAGCGGCGTGGATTACCAGGTCGAAGTCGTTGTCCCGACGCAGCGGATGACCTCAAGCCAGCAGGTCGAAACCGTGCCGCTCCGGGAACTCGATCCGAATTTGAACTTGCTCGTTCGCGACGTGGCCGACGTGACCACCGGTACCATGCCGGGCGAAATCGACCGCAACACCATGCAGCGGTACTTGAGCGTGACGGCCAATGTGGAAGGGATTGATCTCGGGTCCGCGGCGAAGCGGATTGAGTCGGCTCTCGCCGCGACCGGAACGCCGCCCAAGGGCGTTCGCGTCGACCTGCGCGGGCAGATCGTTCTCATGAATGAGATGTTTCGCTCGCTGGGCATCGGACTCGGCATCGCGGTGGCCGTGATCTTGATCCTGCTGACGGCCTATTTCGAGTCGCCGCGACTTGCGATCGCCTCCGTCAGCTCGGTGCCCGGCGTGCTGGCCGGCGTCGCCATCATGTTGCATCTCACCGGCACGACGCTCAACATCGAATCGTTCATGGGTGCGATCATGTGCATCGGCGTCTCGGTCTCGAACTCCGTGATGCTGGTCACTTTCATCGCGCGGGACTGGCGCGCCGGGAAGCATCCCGGCGAAGCGGCCAAGTCCGGCGCCGAGGAACGCCTGCGCCCCATTCTGATGACCGCCTGCGCGATGACGGTCGGCATGGTGCCGATGGCTCTCGCCCTGGAACACGGCAGCGAGATGCAGGCGCCGCTCGGGCGCGCGGTCATCGGAGGACTGGTCGTCTCGACCTTCGTCACGCTCCTGATCGTGCCGTCGATTTTCGCCCTGATCGTCGGTGAGCGAAAGGCGGCATCGCCGTCGGTGCATCCCGACGATACCGCCAGCGCTCATTACGATCCCCTGGCGTCGTCCACCGGGGGCGCCACTGGACTTCATGCTCCATGACACTCGATATGCGAACCATGATGCGAATTGTCGCCGTCGCCGCCATCGGCGCGCTGACCTGCGGGTGTTCCTCGAACAAGGAGGCGGCGAAAGCGACGCTGCACCTGGAGCCGACCGTCGTCGCGGTCAAGCCGACCATTCGAACCATTGTGCGCACGGTCGCGCAGCCGGGCGTCATCGAGGCGTATGAACAGACCGCGATCTACACCCGCGTGGCTGGGTACGTGCTCAAGTGGTACGTCGATATCGGCGATCAGGTGAAGAAAGGCGACGTCTTGGCCGAAATCTTCGTCCCGGAACTGGTCGAGGAACTCAAGCAGAACCAGGCCCAGGTGGAGATGGCGAAATCGGAGATCATCCAGGCGCAAAAGCAGGTGCTAATTGCCGAGAGCAACGTGCGCATCGCGGCCGACGAAATCGAAGAATCTCGAGCGGCCGTGAACCGGTTCCAAGCCGACGTCGAGCGGTGGGAAAGCGAAGTGAAACGCCTGGCGACGCTGGCGCAGCAAAACGTCGTCAATCCGCAAGTGCTGGATGAAACCCGGAAGCAACTCAAGGCCAGCGAGGCGAATCGGGACGTGGCGAGCCGCACGGTGACCACCAAACAGTCGCAGCGATTCGCCGCGGAGATGGCCGTGGACAAGGCCAAAGCCGATCTCATCGTCGCCGAGGCGAAGGCAAAGGTCGCCGAAGCCCGCATGCGCCGCATCAACGCCCTGGTGGACTACACGAAAGTCACTGCGCCCTATGACGCGGTCATCACCGTGCGCAATGTCAACACGGGCGACGCGGTCCGCCCCGCCGCGGGCGACCCGACCAGTGCTTCCGAAGCCGAGAGCGTCGCGGCAAACCGCGCGACGCCGCTCTACGTGCTGCGACGCAGCGATCGCGTCATGTTCGTCGTCGGCGTCCCCGAGATCGACGCCGCGCTGGTCTCGAAAGGCACGCCGGCCCAGATCCGCATCCTGGCGCTCGGAAATGAAGAAATCCCCGCCACCGTCAGCCGGACCACCTGGTCGCTCAATAGCCGAAGCCGGACGCTCCAGGCCCAGATCGACATACTCAATCCGGATCGCCGGCTGCTGCCCGGAATGTATGCGTACGGAAAAGTCATGATCACGCACAAGGACGTCCTGGCCGTGCCCGCGCCCGCCGTCTTTGAGTCCGGCAACAAGAAATGTTGCTATATCCTGGTCGATGGCAAAGCGACCTGCACGCCGATCCAGGTCGGCATCTCGGATGGCGCCTGGGTCGAAGTCCGTCGGAAGCAGGTCAAGAATGGGNNCACCGGCGCCGAGCTGGTCGCCACAGGCGACTTGTCGGAACTGACGGACGGCGCGTCGGTCCGCATCGCCGAATCGCACACGTCCGATCGTGGCCAGGTCAGTCGACGATAGCGGCCGCGCCCTCGTCGTCTGATCGCCGGCATCCGCCCTTGACAGGTTGCCGCGTGGCCAGCTACCTTGCCCATCTTCTCCCGTCAGTCGAATTGCGGCAAAGGAGTGCCGTCAATGCCTGCCGCGCTTCCCCGCTTGTGTCCCGACTCATCCATCAAGGCGCCGACGAGTTTGCTCCGACCCGATCGCGGAGCGGCTGACATCCGTGATTACGATCAGTGGTCGCGCTACGGCACGGCCGCGGATTGGCTCGACCGGCTCTTTACCGGGATCGCGGAGCCGATCCGAGTTCTCGAGGTCGGCTGCAACGTGCTCAATCTGCTGCCGGAGTTTCTCGACGCAGACCGCGTCCGGATCACGCGCTGCGATACGCACACCAACGGCGACGGCGATCCCGACTACGTGCAGGTCGCGCCAGGTCAGCCGTTACCCTTCGAGGACGAATCATTCGACGCCATCGTCGCCCTTGAAGTGCTCGAGCATGTGCCACAATCGGACCGCGGCGGCTTCGTCGCGGAGTGCCTGCGCGTCGCTCGGCACGCCGTCATCATGTCCTGCCCGGATGGATCGCCGGCGGTCGAAGCGGCCGAGGGCCTGGCTAACGCCGAGTTTGAGCGCCGACACGGCCGGCCACATCCCTTTCTGCTCGAACACCGCCAGTTCGGCCTGCCTCGTGAATCCGAGGTGCGGGACATTCTGCGCGGCGAGCGACTGCACGAAGGGCAGCACGAGCCAGCCGTGCAGCAGGAACTGGTCCGGGCGCTGCGCGACTTGAGTGACGATGCCGGCCCCTGTTATCGCAAGTTCTACATTGGTGCGAAGTCGTATCGCGCCGCGGCCGCCGTTTCGGATTTCAACTTGGCCGCGCCGAGGGCTCGGGATCCCGAATCGGAGTCTTCTCCGCGATCTCCGGGTCGCCGTGGCGAGTCTGATTTCGAGTTTCGGATCTCAGACGTGAGTTGTCCGGTCATCGCGGGCGCGCTGCGCGATGCGATCGCCGCCGCCGACCGCGTCATCGCAGCGCGCGAGTTCCAGCACCGCACGGAGCCGGCAACGTTGCGGGCCATCATCGCCGAACAGCAGAACGGGCTGGACGAACTTGGTCGTTGCGTGGCGATCACGTCATGGTACGCACAGGCGCTGGAGCAGTCGCTGTTCTGGCGGGCGCTGGCGCCGCTGCGCTGGCTGCGGCACCAACTTCGGCCGCGTGGGTTCGACGCCCGCCATCTGCTGCCCTGGCGGAGCGTGGAAACCGTGGACGCGGCTCGCGGCGAGTGGAAATCGCTCGACGCCGATCCGCAGCTCGTCGCGGCGTGCTGGCTGCCGGCCGGGTGGGCGCGCCTCCGCTTTCGCATCCAAGTGCCCGACCGGACGCATCTCGAAATCTACGCGGAGCACAATGGCGGCTTCTGCGCCGAAACCAGGCTGGGACAGTTTGCTCTGGCGGCCGGCGACAACGAGGAGGAGGTCTTTGTCCATCTCGATCGACCGACGCGGGCCATCCGGGTCGATCCGATGGGGATGCCGGGATACTTTCGCATCGAGCGGCTGGAGGTTCTGCCCCGGCCCGCGGTCGTCGCGGTGATCGACGCGCTGCGTCGAAAGCTCCGGCTGCTGCGCGCGTATCGGAACACCGGCCCGGTGCTCCGGCGCGGTCTGCGGCTGCTCCTCGCGGGTCGCTGGCGCGAAGTCGCACGAAAATGGACGCTCGGCCTGCACGACCCGCGCTGCACGCGGCACGGCTACGTCGAGCCGCAAAAAGCGTATGAGAAGTGGATGGCCAGGCGGGCGCTCACCGACGCCGACCGCGCCTCACAACGCGCCTGGGCGGAAGACCTCGACGATCCGCCGCGCATCTCCATCCTCATGCCGGTCTACAACCCGCCGGAGCGATTCCTCCGCCTGGCGATCGAGTCGGTGACGCGGCAGACGTATCCGCACTGGGAACTGTGCATCGCCGATGACGGCTCGACCGCCGAGCACGTCCGGCCGATGCTCGAGCAGTTTGCGGCTCAGGACCACCGGGTCAAGTTGACGCCGCCGGGCCGGCACGGCGGGATCTCCGCGGCGACGAATGCGGCGCTGGCCCTGGCCGAGGGCGATTACGTCGCGCTGCTCGATCACGATGATGAAATTGCCGAGCATGCCCTGTTTCGGATGGCCCAGGCGATCGTCGCCGACCGCGCGGCCGACATGCTCTACAGCGACGAGGATAAACTCCAACCGGACGGCTTGCGCGTCCGGCCGTTCTTCAAGCCCGATTGGTCGCCGGAGTTTTTCCTCGGCTGCATGTTCACCTGCCATCTGGGCCTGTATCGAACCGACCTGGTCCGCGCGATCGGCGCCTTTCGGCCGGAGTTCGACGGCGCGCAGGATTACGACATGGTGCTGCGCCTGACCGAGCGCACCGATCGGATCGTCCACGTGCCGGACGTGCTCTATCACTGGCGGCTGCTGCCGGAATCGACCGCGGCGGGCGTGGCGGCCAAGCCGCACGCGCACGCCGCCGGGCTGCGAGCGCTGCAAGAGCACCTCGAGCGCACCGGCCGGACTGGTCGAGCGGAAGTCGGACCGGCCGCGGGACTCAATTTCGTTCGCTTCGACGTCATCGGTCAGCCGCTCGTCAGCATCATCGTTCCGAGTCTGTGCGCGCCGGGCGCCGGCGGCCCGTCCATGCTCGAACGCTGTATCACCAGCATCGTTCGCGGCAGCCGTTATCGCCGGTTCGAAATCCTCATCCTCGATCGTCGGCAGATGCCGCCGGATATGGAGAAGCGGCTCGCGCAGCTCGGCGTCCAGCGCGTCGTCTACGATGATGAATTCAATTGGTCGCGGGTCAACAACCTCGGCGTCGCCCAGAGCGCCGGCGAGCATCTACTGTTCCTCAACGACGACACGGAGATTCTGACGCCCGACTGGCTGGAAGCGATGCTCGAATTCTCGCAGCAGCCGGAGATCGGCGCCGTCGGGGCGAAGCTGCTATTTCCCGACGGCGGATTACAACACGTCGGCGTGACAGTGCTCGACGGCAAACCGGGGCACCCGTTCTATGGCTATCCGTCCCAGCACACCGGATACTATTGCCGGAGCGTCCTGCCGCACAACTGCGCGGCGGTGACCGGCGCCTGCCTGATGACCCGGCGCGAGGTCTTTGACGAAATCGGCGGATTCGACGAGGCGTTCCCGCTCAATTACAACGACGTCGATTACTGCATGAAAGCGCGGAAGCTCGGCTATCGGATCGTGTTCACGCCGCACGCCCGGCTGCTGCACCACGAGTCGGTCACCAAGGCGGGCGTGTTCGCCGAGGAGCTCGACGCATTCCGAGCGCGCTGGGGCGACGAGCCGGATCCATACTACAATCCGAATCTCAACCCCGAGACATTCGACTATCGGATCGGAGAGTGACGGTGAGCACACGGCGTGAGCCGATGGACCGTTGTCCGTCGTCCGTTGTGAGCGGTTCAAGAGAAACACGGACACCTGACCACGGACCACCACTACGATACGGATGCACAGGTCACCTGAAGATTGAGTCTGGGTTTCGCCGCCCTCCCTCTTGACGCGCCAGCTCATCCCGGCTAGGATCGCGCCCGCTGACTGTGTGATACGCACCAGGGTTGTTGGGCGACGCCCACCCCTTCACCCGCGACACCAGGACGGTTCCGGGTATGTTGGTCCACCCGCGCTGGCCCACGGACGGGAATCCCAAGCACTCCCCGTTCCACCGACATGGCAGGCGCGCGTCGCGATGACGGCGGCTTGGCCGCCCTCCGCCTGCGGGCGCCGGCCAAGGTGAACCTCTTCCTGGAAGTCGTGGGCCGACGGGCCGATGGCTTCCACGCCATCCAAACCCTGATGCTCGCCGTCAGCCTGGCCGACGACCTGGAGTTCGCTCCGGCCGATCGGGAGATCGATTTGACCTGTTCCGATCCCGCGCTGGGCACGGGACCGGAGAACCTGGTGCGGCGAGCGGCGGAATCACTGCGGCGACGCACCGGCTGCCTGCACGGCGCCCGCATCCGCCTGACGAAGCGGATCCCGATGCAGGGGGGATTGGGCGGCGGCTCGAGCGACGCGGCGGCCACGCTGCTCGGGCTGAACCGGCTCTGGGGCTTGAACCTCGGGGTCGATGAACTGAACCGGCTGGCGGCGGACTTGGGCAGCGACGTGCCCTTTTTCCTGCACCCGCCGGCCGCGTGGTGCACGGGTCGCGGCGAAGACGTGTCGTCCCGGCCGCTCGGCGGTCCGTTGCACCTCGTGCTGATCGCCCCGCCGTTCGGTCTGCCGACGGCGGATGTCTATCGCGCGGTCCAAGTGCCGGACCAGCCGGCCGACGGATCGCCGATGCTGGCGGCCTTGGCCGCCGGCGACGCGCCGGCGATCGGCCGGCTCCTGCACAATCGGTTGCAGGAAGCGGCGGAGCGGCTGCGGCCGGAACTCACCGAGCTCCGGGCTCGGTTGGACAAAACCCGGCCGCTCGGATCGATGGTCTCGGGCAGCGGGTCGACGATCTTCGCCGTGGCCCGGGACGCGGCGGACGCCCGGCGGATCGAGGTGGAATTCGCGGCCGGCGCCCCGGCCGACGGCACGCGGACCTTTGTCGTCCGCAGCGAGGAGTGAGCGAAACGCAACGGCTTTCGGCCCGGCGATCGGCCCGAAGCCGCTCTCATGCACCGGTCGCCGGAGGCCCCCGAGGCCGCCACAGACATCAAAGGAGTACGGCTGTGGTCATCACGGAAGTTCGAATCAAGCTCGTCGAGGAGAACAACGAACGGCTCCAGGCGTTCTGTTCCGTCACCTTCGACAACGCCTTTGTCGTCCGCGACCTCAAGATCATCGAGGGAGCGAAAGGCTCCTTCGTGGCCATGCCCAGCCGCAAGCTCAGCGACCGATGCCCCTCATGCGGGTGCAAGAATCACCTGCGGGCCCGCTTCTGCAACTCCTGCGGGCATCGTCTCGACGAGAACCGCGCGTTGCGCGACGCCGAGGGCCGGGCGAAGCTCCATGCCGATATCGCACACCCCATCAATTCCGCATGCCGCGAAGTGATGCAGAACGCCATCATCAAGGCATATCACGAGGAACGCGAGCGGGCCAAGCAGCCCGGTTACGTCTGCACCTACGATGACTACGACGGCGACGATTTCGACGTGCCGAGCTACGGACCAGACATGATGCGCGGTTCGGCGCGGTCGCACGCCGGCCACGGCCCGCGCGGCAATCACTTGCAGACCAACGAAGCTCCGGCCGCCCGCGACGAACGCCGCGCGGACTTCGGCGCCGGGCTGCGATGAGCCGACCGGCTCCACGGTACAACACGGATGACGGGCTGCTCAGCCGTCATCCGTGTTCATTTGGGGTTTCGCTTTCTCAAATTCGAACAGAGGCCAATCCACAGATTTCACAGATCGCACAGATGGACTACCCGTTAATCTGTGTCACCTGTGAAATCTGAGGATCGTGAACCCGGGCCGACGCATCAGAGTTCGGTCGCGTCGGGATCCTGTCGTCACGGCACGCTGTGAGTTTCGCTTCGGTCGGTGCCGCTTTTCGGTAGGACGACGCTGTCCGGGAATTCGTCGGTTTCCGACGGCTTGATCAGTTTTTCGCCGAGGATCGGCACCTCCTTCGGATCGCCGGTGACGCGCCGGCGTTTCCAGAACTCGTAGACCAGAAACACACCCACGGCCGCGATGATGCCGGCGATGACGTATGGTCGAATCGAATCGACCTGGTGAGTGACGTTCATCACCGCGCGCGTCACCTGATCGGTGAACCAGTAGGCCAGCACAAAGAGGATGGTCACGCCGACGATGGCGTAGAGACCATCGGCCAGCAGAAAGCGCGTGACGGGCAGCCGCAGCACGCCGGCCATGACGAACACCGGCGCTCGCACGCCGGGCAGCAGCCGCACTCCCAGGAGGATGCGCACGCCATAGCGATGGAAATTACTCTCGATCCGATCGCGCGTGTCGGGGCGGATCAGGAATCGCTTGACCCAGCCGACTTCGAGCAGCCGGGGACCGCCGGCCCGGCCGATGGTGTAGAGAATCGCGTCGCACAGCACCACGCCGAGTATGCAGACCGGCAACATGATGTACCAGACGGGGTGCCGGATGCGCGAGCGAGCCGCGCGAGTTGGGGCTTCGGCCGCGGCAATGGCGGCCGCCGGACCCACCGCCTCGGGCAGCGGCAGACCCAGCGCGAACGGCATCTCGTCGGCTGCGGCGTGATTGTCGCCCGAAGCCGCGCGCGCGCAAAGCCCCCCGGCCACCACCACCGGGATTTCCTCCGGAATCGGGAAACCGAACGCCGCGAGAACCAGCGCGGCAAAGACGGCGGCGTAGGAGTAGATTCCCGTCGATGGTTCGGGCACGAATCATCCTCCGGCGCGGCACTTGTCGGGGCATTATAAGTCTGAATCTCGAAATCCGAAATCCGAAATCCGAAAGAAGATCGAACCGCAGACGCATTGATGCACGCCAATCGATCCGCGGTCGCATGATACACTAATGGGATCATGAAGCGACTCTTGAAATGGTTGGTGATTCTCGGCGTGCTGATCGGCGCGGGCTACGCGGCCTCGGGCCCCATCGGCCGATACTGGAAGGAACGCCAGCGCGTCCATTGGCGCGAAGCGGACGTCACGCGCGGACGAATTATCGCCGTCGTCAAATCGACCGGCACAATCAATCCGGTGCGCTCGGTCAAGATCGGCAGCTTCGTTTCTGGTCCGATCGAATCGATCTATGTGGACTTCAACGCGGAGGTGAAGAAAGGCGACCTGATGGCGATGATCGACCCGCGGATTTACGAAGCGGCCGTGGCCCGCGATCGCGCCGCGCTGGCCAATCAACGCGCCGCCGTCGAGCAGACCCGGGCCCAGCTTCAGCAAGCCATCAACGATGAAAATCGGTCCAAGTCGCTCCGCGCCGAAAACAAGGACTTCATCTCCGACGCCGAGATGGATCAGTTCCGGTTCAAACGCGCGGCGCTCGAAGCGGCCCTGCGCGTCGCGGAGACGGCCGTCGAACAGGCCGCGGCCATGCTCTCCAATTCCGAGGCCAACCTCGAGTACACGAAAATCATCGCCCCGGTGGACGGCATCGTGATCGATCGCAAGGTCGATCCGGGGCAGACGGTCGCGGCCTCGTTTCAGACGCCCGAATTGTTTACGCTCGGACCGGATATGCGGAAGGAAATGCGCGTCTTCGCCTCGGTCGATGAGGCCGACATCGGCATGATCCGCCAGGCCCAGATGAGCGGCCAGCCGGTGCACTTTACGGTCAGCGGCTATCCCGACGACCTCTTCGAAGGCCGCATTTTTGAGATCCGCATGAACTCGACGACGACGCAGAACGTGGTCACGTACCCCGTCGTCGTCTCGGTGCCGAATCCGGAATTGAAGCTCTTGCCCGGCATGACGGCGGAGATTTCGTTTCAGGTGGGCGAGGCGAACGACGTAATCCGGATCCCGAACGCGGCGCTGCGATTTTTCCCGCAGCGCGATCACGTTCGCCCCGAGGACCACCACTTGCTCGACAGCGGCGCCGGCGCGCCGGAAGAGGAAACGACCGACGCCGCGCGCTCGGCCACGGAGATCGCCGAGACCCGCCAGCGCCGGCACAAGCGCCACGTCTGGGTGCTCGACGGCGAGAAACTCCGCGCCGTTCCCGTGGTCACTGGCATCAACGACAGCAAGTTCACGGAACTGGTGTCGGGAGATGTCAAGGAAGGGATGAAGCTTGTGACGGGCGTGCTGCCGAAGCCGTGATGCGGGTGAGCGGCGGGGGCGCGAGATTCCGCAGCACCACGACATCCCAGCCCTTGTAGAAGTCCCGGCGTCGAGCCACCGCGACGGTCCCCGGGGATCGCTCGAGAAGTGCAGGGGCGAGCTCCGCGGGACAGAATAGAAACGACGGCAGCGGCCCGTTGAGGAAATCGATCGCGGCCGCGACGCTCATCAGTTCAGTCACCTCGCGGCCGCAGTAAAAAACGAGACTCGGCTGGAAATACCCGACGCTGGCGGTCCGCACTTCCGTGCCCGGTTGATGCGCTCCGGACGCCGCGACCAGCGCCCGCGGCGCCTTCTGGGCGTCGACGCAACGAACCGGGCCTGCGGCGAGGACGGAAAGAAAAGCCACGGCGCTGAGGCCCAAGGCGCTGATTGCGGCTCCGCGGCGCTGCCGTCGCAGCGCCAGCCACCCCAGGGCCGCACCGCCCGCCGGGATCAAACCCACCGCCGACCACGCCGCTAGTCCCGGAATCGTCCGATCCGCGATCAGGTTCGGCCAAAGCTGCCCGCCGGCGACGGCCGCCCCGATCGCCACGCCGGCGCCGATCGCTGCCAGGAGCGCCAGCCCCAGCGGCATGAACCAAGCGGGCGCGGCCGATTTGTCGTGCTGCCAGCGCACAAGATACCGAGCGATCAGAATCGCTACCGGCGGGAACACCGGCAGCACGTAGTTGGGCAATTTCGTCTGAGCCAGACTGAAGAAGGCGAGGTAGACCGCTGCCCAGCACATCAAGAAACGAACCGCGGCGGTTTCACGATCCAATCGCTGCGGTGACGACACCGTCCGGATCGTGTCCCACGCGGTGGGGATCAGGAAAACGCTCCATGGAGTCAGGCCGACGGTCAGCGTCGCCAGGTAATACCAGAACGGCCCGCGATGCCCTTCCATGGAATTGACGAATCGACCGACGTTGTCGTTCTGCCAGAACGCGCGCAGGAATGCTCCGTGAGTCTCCGCGCCGACGAGCGCATACCAGGGTCCGGCGACCAGGATCACCACGAGGACGCCGCCGAAGAGCCGCACGTCGCAGAGCGCGCGCAGTTGCCGCTGCGCGATGAGGAAATACACGACGATGCCGACGGGCAAGAGCAGTCCGATGGGACCCTTCGCCAGAGCGGCCAAGCCGCAGCCCAGCCCGGTAGTCCAGAGCCAGCGGCCCCGTCCCTCGGCATAGCCGTCCCAAAAGAGATTGAACGTCAGGAGGAAGCAAGCGAGCAAAACCGCATCCGGCGTCGCTGCGTGCGCCAGGACGGAAGTCTGGATCGTGCTCAGCAGAATCAATGCCGCCAGGAGGCCGATCGCCGGCGAGAACATCCGCCGGCCGAGACGATACGTCATGAGCGCGGCCACCATCATCGCCAGCGCCGACGGCAGCCGGGCGGCAAACTCGTTGACGCCGAACGCCCGATAGGCCATCGCCTGCAACCAATACAGCAGCGGCGGCTTCGCTGTCCGCGGTTTGAAATTGAAGTAGGGTACAACCCAATCGCCCGATTCGAGCATCTCGCGGGCGGCTTCGGCGTTGAGACCCTCGTCAATGTCCCATAAACTCGTCGAACCCAGGCCGGGCAGCGCGACGGCGGCCGCCGACATCACGATAATCAACCCGTGCAGCCAGCGCGACGCGTGCAAGCAGGACATGCGGCCGTCCTTGACAGGTGAACTGTCCCTCGGCCGCAGAATACTCCGGTTCCCGGATTGGTGCGAGAGCAAATCGCAGGAGCTATAACAGTCCGAAGTTGCGATTATTCAGTGTCTTACGGCGATAAGCGGATGGGAGCTCGTGCGATGAGCGGTCGCTACTTTATCGGACTCGACATTGGCGGAACGACGATGAAATCCGCGGTGGTGACTGACGCGGGGCGTTTGGCGTCGCAGCCGGTCTCCCGGCCGACGGAGCCGAGCCGTGGCCCGGCGCACGGCGTGGCGATGATGCTGGAACTGGTTCGCGAAGCAACGACGGCGTGCGGCATTTCGCTGGAGTCGGTTGCCGCGATCGGCGTGGCCACGCCGGGGCCCGTCGATCTGGTTCGCGGCGTGATGCTCAATCCGCCCAACCTCAAGCCGTGGCGGGACGTGCCGGTGCGCGAGGCGATGCTGCACCGCGACGAGGCCGCGCGGGCGGACGAGCTGTTCCTCACGAACTCGGTGCAGCAGGTGCTGCCGGTGGGCACGCTCGCGGGGCGCGCGCTGCCCTCGCGCGAGATCGGGCTGCGGTTGCGGGAGGGGT
>JRYJ01000594.1_pt1 | contig 18219 bp, 17 predicted proteins | sample 235371 | NCBI WGS metagenome assembly JRYJ01 (sample SAMN03074219, study PRJNA261477) | activated sludge metagenome | biome: Wastewater Treatment Plant; feature: Wastewater; material: Activated sludge; isolation source: activated biomass of a wastewater treatment plant treating hydrocarbon... ... | reverse complement strand
TTTTGAGATAGGTTCTAGTTGGGCTGTGGTAGCTTCATCGAAGCGCGCGGTCACGCGGTATATGCCATCAGGCACCCTTATTTCGTAGTAGCCTGTCCGAGGGGCTATGTTCGGCGTTACCAGTTCACCCACCTCTTTAAACGGGTCTCCAACTCCAAACACGCTCCCAGCAATATAGAGCTGGACATTGGTCATGGGTCGGCCTTCTGGTCCACGACATGGCCAATAAGATGGCCAGGTTTCGGCCTCAAGGGGGGCAAGCCCTGTGTGAGAATAACCAAGCCCTTGGTTGTTTCTCGGATGCCTTGTTCGAGATTCCCCACCGCGGGCTGTCCCAGGACGCCGGATGAAAACAGACACATTGAGAAAACCATAAGGAACTCGGTGGTCAGCTTTGATGTGTGTTTCACGATAAACCTCCCATGAAGAGGTCCTCATGCAACACAGCTTCAAGCCATCACTTTGACGTCTGTGAAAATCTCAGAAGCTGACAATCGTCCATGATTTTACGAGACGCCGTGACACCGCTCTTACGAGTCGCATAGCGATCACCGCCCCTCCTATCTCCGAGGGGCGGATGGTCCTTGTGAACGGGCTTGTAAGTTCGCGACGGTCGTGGTGCGATGTTTCTTTCCTACTTCGCCACTTGCCCACCTAGCTCATCCCGCAACCAACGCGTGGAGCGCATGAGCAATACGGCTCAGTTCTGCGGCGGATTGAGAGGATACCTTCGCCAGGTTCAAAGACAGTTCCGTCGACGCCTGATGAGTGCCAGGTTTCTCTGCTATCTGGTTTCGTACCGTTGTTTCCAGCAACGGTACATCCGTTGCCTCGTCAACAATGAAGAGGGTTCTTGGCAGCAGGTGATGGTCGGCCAATTGTTTGAGTTCAAACAGACAGCCGCTGTTCGTGGCACAGAAGCCGCGAAGGTCCATCAGGACGACTTCGCTTCGCCGTAATAACTGCTGCAGGGTGGTTTGCCATGTATCGTTCTGGCAGAAGAACTCGTTCACGCGGAAACGGGCGTCCGGATCGCGGCGTTCGTCCAGTGTCGAGAGCCGTGCGCCGAGGTCCTGATCGCTCTTCACGAACAGACTCTTAAGACGACCGCCGACAAAGGCGACAAACTTTCCGGGATCCAACGTTCTGCTGGCAAGATCGGCCCCGGCAATAAGGTTCACGCTGCCGGTCAATCGCCACCGTTGCGCAATGTGATCGAAGAGCCGTTCGGTCCGGCGCTGAAATCCGAAGACTCGGAGAAGGAGCAGACGGGGTGCTCCCTTATCTCTGCGAGTCGATAGGCCACAGCATCAGTCCGGCGGCGACGACAACCCGGTAGGCGGCGAAGGCCAGGAGCCCCCACAGCCCCGCCGGACCGATACCGGCGATCCGTGTCAACGTGTAGTCCATCACTACGATCAGCCACCAGGCATCGACCAGAAGCTGGACATCACTCATGCGTTTGGCCTCATGTCGTCCAGCCAGCCAGCCCAAGAGGCGCCAACAGACATATCCAACAGGCAGTGAGCCAAGCAGCAACCACACATACTCTAACTGTATGACGACCGGCGTCAGCAGTCTTGCTGCCCACAAGGAATCGTAGCCTCGAACCAGCAACTGCCAGCTGATGTGCGCGCCCAGTCCGAAAACAAGCAGAACGGCCAGCACCAGCGGGGCCACAGGGCGAAAGCGCCGGTTTCCGGTGAGCAGGATGACAACATAGGGGACCGAAGCCGTCATAAGCAGAAATTGCAGAAAATACAGGACGTTTGCCAATGGGGAAACTGTTGCTCTGTCGAACACAAATCGGGACCAGGCCGACCAGATGAGGATGCTGGCAATGCCGACGACGAAGTAATTCAGATACGCCAGGACGGTGCCCTTGCGCGACAGCACTGCCAGTGTCGCGACGGTGGGGACAATGGCCCAGGCGTACCCGTAGAGGACGACGAACCAGTGCAACGCGGTGATGTCAAAATCCGCGTCAAATAAGAACACCTCTGTCATGACTGCGGCCCCAGCCAGGCCGGCAGTGACATAGATCGCGATCAGGCGAGATGCCGCTGTTGTTTCAGTGGCCTGAGGTGGGACACCAACGGTGGATCGGTCCTCGGTTTTCGCAGCTATAGCGGACGGTTCCGTCAGCCCAGGCGCCCTTTGGAGATTCATGTTCCGGGCGACGGCGCGACGGTACCACGCGAGTGCAATGACTGAGACGGGAACTGTGAGCATGACGGCCTCCAGGAAAATAAGCACGACCTCTCCGTGGAGTTGGCTCACGAGATTTCTCCCTCCTGGCTACAGCGCCTTGCTCGCTTCAGCGCACCTCTTGCCTTGTCAGGATGTAGTTATCTATTTGTGCCACGAGTTTACTGACTCGCTCTTGGGGATTCGATCCGTCGAACGCCTCGAGGGAAGCCTGGATGAGAGGCGACCAGACCGCATTCGGAAGACCAGCCTGTTCGGCGTATGCACGAATCTCCGGCCCAAAGACGGCGCCGAGCTCGGGTAGGCGGATCCGCAACACGTGGGCGTACCCGATCACTGCACCGAGTTTGAACAGTACGGCCTCATGGGGCCCGAACCTCTGGCTCAAGTCCCGAAAAATGCATTGCCGGTCTTGTGCGAGATTATCAGAGAATTCAAGGGTGCGTTGAGACTCCCGCTGGCCTCGCTGAACCGTAGGAACCGATTGGCCCAATGCGTCCGCCGCCACTTCGAGTTGTTGCTGCAGCTTCGCGAGCAGCGAAGGCATAGTGATTCCGGTACCAATGGTGCCCTCCAGGAACCCAAACCGATACCCGAGTTGCCAAACGACATACCGTCGCGGAATAGTGGCGCTCATACGTGCAAGGCGTTCATTCAATGCCTCGGTATCCGGTGGAGGCATGCGAGTTTGACAGGAGGGATCGGTCCGAACAGTGATGTTTCTCGTGAGCGCCAGCTGCGGATCGATCCAGCCGAGCCGCATCATTTCCGTGCCAAGCCGAATCAGCCCCTGTTGAAGAACGATGAATGTGCCCGCCAGAGACCACACAATCCCGACGAACAGAAATCCGCGCGCCACGGCCGTTTCCGACCAGGGCTGCCGTGCCAGGTGGGGGCCTGTCTCGCTCATGGGGAAATCCCGATTGGAACGTAGGTCAGGTTCTCTGCCCAAATCCTTCCATCATCATCACGTCCGCGACGTTCTGCCCATCGACGAACACGTCCGCGAGGATCCGCCCGTACACATCGTGGCCGTGGGGCACGATGCGGATCGTGCCCTCGTGCAGGAGTTGTTGCAGCCGCAACGTCGCTTCCAGACCGCCGGGCTCCGATCGCTCCGGCGCGTTGTAGCCGCGGATGCGAATGCGATCGTCGCCGTACCGCAACGTGTCCCCGTCGATCGCCCGCACCAGGCGGCGCTCCAGATCATGTCCCCGCGCCGGCTCCGCCAACCGGTAATGTGGCAGCAGGCGGAAGTGGCTTCCGCCGGAGCGCGATTTCTTTGCAAAGGGATTCTTGTGGGGGCGCGGTCCTCGCTCATGATGTCCGCGCCGATGATGAGGCATGATGTGCTGGGGCAAGGGCGTCCGTTCGTTCGGTTTCAGCGACCAACAATCGGTACAGTGAAACGGGTTCGGGTCACCGGAAGGAGCCGGTGTATAGGTGTGCAGGTCCGAGCGACTCTCCTCGACGGCGCCAACAGCGTTCCCGGCGGGGACAATGGCCAATACCATCAAGGCCAGCCTGGTAAGGAGTCGCGAAGTGTGGTCGGATGCTTGCGTCATGATCGGGATCCTCCGGTATCCGATCCGACGATCAAGCAGGCTTCGTGCCACCGATCGTGATCCACTGCGCCGGCGTTGACAGCGCGGAAAACGGCGTGCTGAAATGGGCAGTCGTGAAGAGCATATGGCTTATGGCGTATAGCGTATGGCGCAGGCAAGAGTGGAGAAATTAGGCTTTCTTTGTTCGTGCTATAAGCTATAGGCCATCAGCTCTTGAGTTTTGGCTATAAGCTATTAGCTCCTAGATCAGACTACTGGAGGTTCAACCAATGGATATGTTTGGCAAAGTCGGCTTGGTCGAGGTGCCGATCCTCATCGCGCCGGATCAGAAGGCCTGGATGGATCGGATGATCAAGGAAGGCAAGATCGCCATCCCGCCCGGCGGGACCTTGGAAAAAGGCTCGCTCTATTCGATGTTTATCCGGATGCTCCTGCACAACGCGATGGAAGAGCAGAAGCGGCAGGAGGCGCTGGAGATGAAGGACGAGGACGACGACGAGTAGCAGGATGCCTGCCCGTATCCAAATCGACTGAGCACTGTATCAATATGGATACGGGGAGGGGCTTATGGCGTATAGCTTATGGCCTGTAGCACGAGCGGTGTCAGCCATTTGCTCTTTGTTCCTGCCATAGGCTATCGGCCATCAGCTATAAGCTCTTGAATGCCTGCTGCGCCGCTTGGATGGTCCGGTCGATGTCCTTCGGCGTATGGGCGAGCGACATGAACGCCGCTTCGAACTGCGACGGGGCGAAATAGACGCCCATCTCCAGCATCTGGTGGAAGAACTTCGCGTAGGCTTTGGTATCCGACTTCTTCGCTGATCCCCAATCCAACACCGGTCCCGGCGTGAAAAAGGCGCCCATCATCGAACCCACACGGGTTTGCGTGAGGGCGACGCCGGCTTTGCGCGCCGCCTTGCCCAGTCCCTCCGCGAGCGCCGCCGATCGTTGCTCCAACTGCGCGTACACGCCCTTCGCGTTCAGCCGTTTCAACGTTTCGATTCCGGCCGTGACGGCCAACGGATTTCCGGACAACGTGCCAGCCTGATAGACCGGTCCCGACGGAGCGATCATCTTCATGATGTCCTTGGCCCCGCCGTAGGCGCCGACCGGGAGTCCGCCGCCGATGATCTTGCCGAGCACGGTGAGGTCGGGCGTGATGCCGTAGAGCGTTTGCGCGCCGCCGTATTGGACGCGGAAGCCGGTGATCACTTCGTCGAAGATCAGCAACATTCCATGCGCATCGGTCAGTTTGCGCAGCCCCTGTAAGAATTCCTGGGTCGGCGGGACGACACCCATGTTGCCGGCGATCGGCTCAACGATCACACAGGCGAGCTGCCGGTAATGTTTCTTGATCAACTGGTCGAGCGTGGCTAAGTCGTTGTAGGGCGCGATGAGCGTATGTTTGGTGAAGTCTTCGGGCACGCCGGGACAGTCGGGGATGCCCAGCGTGGCGAGTCCCGACCCGGCCTTGGCGAGCAGGTAGTCGCTGTGGCCGTGATAACACCCTTCGAATTTCAGGATGCCGTCCCGCTTTGTGTAAGCACGGGCGACCCGGATCGCGCTCATGACCGCTTCCGTGCCCGAGCTCACGAGGCGCACCTGCTCCATGGAGGGCAGCGCCTCGCGAATCATGGTGGCGAGCCGGATCTCCAGTTCCGTCGGGGCCCCGTAACTTGTGCCGTTTGCCGCGGCCTGCTGAATCGCCTTGGTGACGGCGGCCGGAGCGTGGCCGAGAATCATGGGCCCCCACGAGAGGACATAGTCGATATAGCTGTTGCCGTCGGCGTCATACAGTCGTGAGCCCTTGGCGCGGGCGATGAAGCGTGGGGTGCCTCCCACCGAACGGAACGCCCGCACGGGACTGTTCACCCCGCCGGGAATCACCTGCTGTGCGTCGACAAACAATTGCTCGGATCGTTGTGTCTTCATAGGTTTTGTCCGTTCCGCCGTGAGTGGGGCGACAAAGTAGCATGGCACATGGAGAGCGTCAATCCTGCCGATGACGCGTCACTTGTGAAGTTTTTTCGTCACAAGAAGGGAAGAGCGAATGGTTTATAGCCTATAGCCAATAGCCCGGGGAAATGGCGAAATTCGTCTTTCTTTGTACGTGCTATAAGCCGTACGCCATTGGCTCTTGAGCCTTTGCTATCAGCCATCGGCACAACTCTCGGGACGTATTCGATCGGATACGACGGCTCATCCGATCGGATACACCCGTTGGAGAGCCGCCCAGGGTCCTTTCGTGGTTCTCTTAAAATAATCAGGGGTTACGTCCACATTGAGAGATGGCGCGGGACTTGCTGAAAATCGGTTATCACACCGTAGGGGGATCTCATGAGAGTCATGTGTGCATGGTGTCAGAGTGAGGGGCGTCCGTCGTTCGTTCGGGAGAAGGCACCGCTGGCCGACGTGAGAGAGACGCACAGTATCTGTCCGTTCCATCTGCATCGGATGAGCGTGCGCCGCGATCCGCTGGTTCCCCGCGCCGATGAACCCAGCCTGTTGCGCCACGAATCGGTCCTGGCGCCTCGCCTTTTTCCAAGGCCGATCGGGTGCCTCGAGTAACCGTACGCCGGTTGATCTCTCCACACAGACCGGCCTGATGCCCGACATCACGAGAAGTGAGCGCACGCCATGATCATTTCCGTGATCAACCACACGAACGGCCAGATTTCGGATGAGGAGATCCACCGAGCCGTCCGGGCGATCAACCAGCAGATTGCCCAGGACTTCGAGCCCTATTGGAGCCTCGGGGCCACGCTCCGCCTCGAAGGCAAGAGCGGAAAGACCCCGAGCAAGCAGACGCTCGCCGATATGCGCGGCGATGCGGTGCTGTATCTCTGGAACGAAACCGACGTCGAAGATGCCTTGGGGTATCACGATCGGAACAACCGGGGGATCCCCTATGGATTCGTGTTCACGGAGCTGTCGCGCAAGATCGGGGAGAACTGGACGGTGACGCTCTCCCACGAGGCGCTGGAGCTGATCGGGGATCCGGAGGTCAACTTGTTGGTGCAGGGGCCGCATCCGTCCAACGCCAAACAGCAGGTGTTCCACTGGTATGAGATGTGTGACGCGGTGCAGGAGGAGACCTACCAGATCGACGGGGTCGAGGTGTCGAACTTCGTGTTGCCGCTTTATTTTACGGGCGGCGAAGAACTGGGAGGCCGCAACGATTTTCTCGGTCGGGCCTACAACGGTCGCACGCTCAGGTCGTTCGGTGTGAACCTCGGCGGGTACGTGGGCTTCTTCAATCCGCAGACCGGGGAGCACGAAACGTTTACCGCCAAAGGAGATCGGAGGGCCGAGCAACGGCTGACGCTCAAGCTCGCAGCCGGTAAGACCCGCCGCTCCGTCCGCCATCTCAAGGCGAGTGTGGGAGGGAAGCGCCGGTCGTCGCATCGCTGAGAGTCGTGAGGCGCACCTTCGAAAACTGGGCTAGCAGGCTGTTGAAAAACNNAGACAGGTGAAGACAAAAAGCGTCAATTAGGGCGGGAAAGTCACGGTCTGCTGCAGACTTCGAGTTGCTCCAATACGAGACGAACCCCTATCCAATTGAAATGTCTGCCGTTGTTGATTCTCTACGTAATGGTGTGACTTTTGCGATTCTCCTCTCGAAGATGACCTCGGAGCGGGTGATATCGTGAAAGTCCTCTGTGCCTGGTGCGTGCGGGAGGGAAAATCGGGGTTCCTCCGTGAGAAGGCGCCGTTGGATGACCCCAGCGAAACACATGGGCTCTGTCCCGACCATTTCCTGTTGTTGAGCGCCGGTGCGGACCGTGCGGTTCACTGGACCGTGCGTCTGAGCCCACGGCTGCATGACCTCTATTGGGGAATGAACTGGTGGGTACAGAGGCTGGTGGGAACGATTCGGCTCTTGTAAGGCTCCGTTGAGTCGACGGCCGGCGCCCATCCGTGAGCACCTGCTGCCTAGGCCTCATGATGCGTCTCAGAAATTCACAGGTGTAATCCCTCACCTCATTTTCCTCTCCCGTGCCCTCTCCCCCGAGGGGAGAGGGAGCGGTGAGGGGCGCGCAGCTCTAACCGAGTTTCCCACGCAACAGATTCAATCCCTGCTCGAGCAGATTCGATTCCGGCAATTTTCCATCCGGCGTGAGTTTATCGACCAGACCCGGCAAGAGGTTTGCCAGTTGGCCGCTCGCGGTTTCCGGGCTCAAGCCGGCTTTCCCCGCCAACTGTTTGAGAAGGTCACCGCCAAGGCCCTGTGTGATCTGTTCCGGGGAAATGGGCAGGTTCTTTCCGGTGCTGACCCAGGAGTTGACGATCTCCCCCAATCCGTTCTTCTGAAACGCCTGCACGAGCCCGGCCAATCCCCCCACCGAGCTGTTTTGTCCCAACAGGCTGACCACCGCTTGCATCAATGGATTGTCCTTGTTGCCGCCCATCATACCGGCGGCGGCCTGTCCGAGTTGGTCGAGCAATCCCATGATTCCCTCCTTTTGTTGAGCTTCACGGCGATGCATAGGCTTCGGCGCTCCCCGCCGAAGGTGCGCCCGGGCGCCCTGTGTCCCGGACCGGGATCCTGCTGAACTACCGCGTGCGCGGGGCGGACGGTTTCCGACCCGTGGCTTTCTTCGTCTTGGTCTCGAGGGAGAGGGGCGGCACCAACCAATTCCGCCGCTTGCCCTTCTGGCGCTCCGACACGGCGAGGACCGTATGGAAGGGGATACCGGCCCCGTTCCCTTCGTCACGCCGCCCGCTCCAGGCTTCGCCCGACTCCGTGAGGATCTCGATGAAGGTTTGGTAATCGTCCTCTTCGTCCGGCTTCAAGAGCACCTGGTCGGCGTCGGTGACCAGCACCACGTAACCTTTCGCCGGCAGCCACTCGAGGTCGATCAAACATTCTTCCAGGGCGTCCCAATTGTGGCCGAAGTAGTCGGGAAAGGACAGGGCTCGGGCGAACTCGGACAGGAGTCCCGCCTTGGTCTTGCACTTGGCGCCGGCCACCGTCTTGACGACGAACCCGGACGGCACCGACAGCGCGGTCTCGGGCTTCTGAGCATCGGGATGGATCAGGAGATGGGCCCAGGGTTGCTTTGTCGACTGTAACGCAGTGAGGGGCATGGGGCCTCAATTCATGGGAATGAAAGTTTTGTAATGGTCGCCGGTGTAATAGGCTTTCCCGGTTCGCTGCTCGATGACGATCCGTTCCGGACCGCGATTCTTCCCCGGCACTTTCGGATGGACGTCGTACTCGCGGTAGGTGCCGCGCGGCAGTCTCCGTTCGCGGTTCTGAAAGGTGCGTCCGCCGACGTAGCCAGGNNCCAGGAATCGGCTCGCCGTGCCGAGCCTCGATCAGTTGGAGCGTTTCACGCGCCGCACCCGGAACTTTGGAGTTGAGACGCGAGGCGCTTCCGTCCCGTCCGCCCTGTTCGGAGCCCATGTGGGAAGGGGCGGTGGCGTCGGAGGGAGATGTCGGGCTCGGAGACGGACTGTTCTTGAGAGCGGGGGCCGGATCAGCGGCGAGCGTCGCGCCGACCGAAGCGGCGAGTGCGACGCAGAGCAGCAGGAGTATGCGAGTCCAGCATCGAACGGACATGATGATCGAGACGCACGAGCCTGATCACGCGAAAAACCCTAGCACGCCGTCTCGATCGGGGTCAACGCTATGGGGCGCCGGCCGAAGACCCTATTACTGTCGCTGAATGGACAGTTCCGCTCCATGCATCCTGGTGAACAATTCCCAGTCGAACTGTTTGGGCGCGAGTGCATGCAGAGGAATTGGCTCGATCGTCTGTGAATCGTGATAGGCCACCATGCAGCCGACGATGGCTTCCGGTTGTTCGAACAGCCGGCGAACGGTCTCGTATGCCAAATGTTGGGCAATCATCTTGTCCTCCGGTGTCGGAGGCGCACCCCTGAGCGTATGGCCGAGAATCGTGGCCTTGGTTGCGGAGGCCAGGGAGTACTGGCCGGCCGTCTCACGACGTGGCGGCCATTTGGCGATTGCGTTCGCGACATACTCCACCAAACCATGGACTCCCCCGTCCGGGTGATGCCGGTGGGGTGCCCGTTCTGCCACGACGAAAATATGGCTCTTGTTGGGCACGCCCAAGGTTCGTTGCAACGTACCGAGGATCGTCTCGTCGATGTAGGCGTCGGGATCGGGATGCTCGTTGACGAGAATCCCTTCCGCCCTGGCCTGATATGCGCAGGCCAGGGCCAGGTGACCCGATCCAGCCCCCATCACCTCGACAAAAAAGATGTTCCCATCGCGGCGCTCGTGGCCTTGAGCGATTCGATCGACTGATTCGCAAGCGCGATGGCCGAATGAAAACCCAGTGAGGTCGTACCGGCGATGTTGTTGTCGATGGTGCCGGGCAGGCCGACCACTTGTATCCCGAATGTTTCAAATATCGCGCGTGCGCCGCGCAGGCTGCCGTCGCCGCCCAGGACCACCACGGCACCATCCTCCATATAGGGCGCCAGTGTTCGCATGGCGGCTCGCTGCACCTGCTCATCCTTGAAATCTTCGAAGCGGCTGCTTCCGATCGGGCTGCTGGCGTGGCTGCCCATGCCGCGGGTATCCTGCTCGGTGACTCGACTGATCCAGTTGTTGGCGAGGCCGAGGAATCCGTGGCGCACGAACAGGACGTCCAGACCAAATCGATTGCCGGTGACGCGCAATTCCTTCAAGGCCGCGCCGCCTGCGAAATCCCCGCCCGAGACCAGCGCGATGATGCGCTTGATTCGCCGTGGCTTAAGCGTCACACGATCCTTTCGCTCGCGTTCGACCGTGATCCAGGCTTCACGGGCGATCCGTTCGCTTTCGATCAAGCCGACGGCGGTCGAGTATCCCGAAAGTTGCCCGTTTTCCAACGTGAGCAGGACTACGTTGTCCTGCCCTTCCTTGTATTCGCCGAACTCGGTGAAGGCTTCGCGAAACGGCCGCGGATCGAGATAGATCCGCAACGCGCGCAGGGTCGAGCTGTGCGTGTAGAGACAGAGCACCTGGCCGAGGTGGGTGCGACCCAGCCGGTGAAGCCCATCGATCACTTCGACGTACAGGTCGAAGAATGAGTGCCCGCCAGGGTAACAGTACAACGGATGTTTGATGAGGCGTTTGGCGGTCTTCGAGTCGACCCCGAACGTGTGGGCCGCGGCCTCGACTTCCGCTTGCTTTTCCATGCCGGTGACCCAACCGAAATCCTGCGATTCCAGCGTCAGCTCAACCTGAGTCCCTGCGGCTGCGTCGGCGCCATCCCGGTCGGGCATCAACGCTTTGGTGATCCGCTGACAGAGCTGCTCCGTGTTGGGACTGCTGCTGGTGAGATGGAGGAACCGTCGGGGATCCAGATAGTTGTGCAGGTGCAGATAGTCCAGTTGCTGGCCGACCACTCCCACCATCCGGGCGAGCGCGGCCCCGACCGCTTCCGCTCTAGGGACGCCACGCTCCGTGTCCAGGACATTCGCGAGCCGCCGTCCGACGCGATGCGTCTTACTCTCGACCTGCGACATGCCATGGCGCATCGTGAAGAACAACGTGCGGTCGGTGAGGTCGCGCGGAAGCAGCCAGAAGCGGTCGTCACCCAAGTCGAGCACAATGCGACCTTCCGCCAAGTGCGGCGTGAGATGGGCCCGCGGCACGATAGCGACAGGTCGGCGGTGATGGGGTTTTTGCACCGCACCGATGGGAGCGCGGTAGAGCGGCGCCAATTCTCCCTGCGCGAGGAGGAAATTCCAGGTGGCATAGAAGACCAGGTCGTCGCCTCCACAGGCCCTGGCGATCAGTTCCCGGCGCGCCGTGCGATAGCTCTCTGCGCCGGACATGCCCGCTAGGACCTGCCGGACGAATGTCCGGATCTGGTCGGTGGCCTCCTCGGCCCGGCGCCGCCGATCGGCGGTCGCCACAGGCGGAGGAGGTAGCACAAACCGTTCGCCCGATGAACGCTGTGCGAGCAATTCTCCATATCTCAGCAGCCCTTCAAGCGTCACGAAATCCAATTGATCGGTCGCCCGGTCGTTCGATGAATTCATCTGGTGCCTCGCCGGTTCATGGTTCTCATGAGTTTAAGATCAGGGGTCGGTTTTCTCCAGCCACCCAAGTGCGTGTTTTTTTGCGGCGCAGGGACGCGTTTGTTAGAATGACACGAACGCCGGCCAGAAGAAAGCAATCCCCGGTATTCTGACTTCCTCCATCATCGCAAGGTGGTGTAACGGGCCGATCTCGTCAAGGCAGAAGTCGAGGACCATGCGGAAAGCCAAAATCGTGTGTACCATCGGTCCGGCAAGCGATAGTCCCGCCTTGCTGGATCAGCTCATCCAGAGCGGGATGGATGCGGCTCGATTGAATTTTTCGCACGGCACGCATGAATCCCATGGCCGTGCGATCCTGGCTATCCGCCAAGCAGCCGAGCGCAGAGGCGTCGCGGTGGCCGTCATCCAGGACCTGCAAGGTCCGCGCATTCGCGTCGCAGAGCTCACGGAGGGGGGACTGGAGTTGGTCCCGGGCCAGAAGGTCCGGTTGCGGACGATGTGGCTGCGGTCCGGCGGGCAGATGGGCGCCAGAACCGTCATGGGCGCCTCCGACATGCCGGAGATTCCCATCACCTATCAATATCTGACACGCGATGTCCAACCCGGAGCGAGAATCCTCATCGACGACGGACTCGTGGAGTTGAAGGCCAATCAGATTGCCGCCGGAGCGGTTGAATGTACGGTGATCACCGGAGGGCGTGTCACCTCTCACAAAGGCATCAACTTACCGGGTACCACCGTCAGTGCTCCGACTTTGACGGACAAGGACCGGGAGGACATTCGATTCGGCGTGGCCCAAGGAGTCGACTACATTGCACTGTCGTTCGTTCGAGGGGCGGACGATATCGTCGCCGCCAAACAATTGATCGTCGAGTGTGGCGGGAACCTCCCGGTCATCGCGAAAATTGAACGGCAGGAAGCCATCACGACGCTGGACGCCATTCTCGAACAGGCGGACGGAATCATGATTGCCCGTGGAGATTTGGGTGTCGAACTGGGGCCGGAAGCGGTCCCGGTGCTCCAGAAACGTATGATCTCCACGGCAAACCGCCGTCGCTGCCTCGTGATCACCGCGACCCAGATGCTGGAGTCGATGACGCAACACATGCGTCCGACCAGGGCTGAAGCGTCGGATGTCGCCAACGCCGTGTTCGACGGCACCGATGCCGTGATGCTCTCTGCCGAAACGGCGATTGGGCAGTATCCGGTCGAAGCCGTGCGCGTGATGGACCGTATCGTGCGTGCGGCGGAGGTCGAAACGGGGCCTGGATTCGTCCGTCGGTCCAAGCCCGATCAGGACCAGGTTTCATTTCCCGAGGCCATTTCCAAGGCGGCCTCCGCGGCGGCCGCGGTCACCGGCGCCAGCGCGATCGTGGCGTTCAGTGAACGGGGGATGACCGCACGTCTCGTTTCGAAACAGCGTCCGGCCGCTCCAATTATCGCCTTCACGCCCTTCGCGCCGATTCGCCGGCGGATGGCGCTCTACTGGGGGGTGGTCCCCCACACGATGCCTCAGATTTCCAATACCGATGAGCGCGTCAACGAGGCGGAGCGCCGGTTGAAAGCGGAGGGGCTCGTCAAGAGCGGGCAGCGCATCGTCATTCTGTCCGGCACCCGGATCGGCGAGCCTGGCGGAACGAATCTGATGAAGTTGCATGAGGTAGGATAATCCATGGTAAGACGGGCACGCAGGGCACTGGTCGTTTTCGTGGCCACGACAGTATGGATAGCGGCGTCGGCGACAACCGGGTTTGCCCAGAGCAACTCCAGCACGCAGTCGCCGGCGAAGGTGGTGGAGAAGTACTTCGCACTCGACAACAAGGGGGTGCGGCTGGACGCCGCCTCCTTCGACTCCGTCGCGGCCTATGTGGATTGGAAAGAGGAGCCGACCTGGGGCAAGGTCATCGTGATCAACGGGTTTACGGTTCCCGATGATTTCCGGAAGTGGGAAATCGTTAACCAGCGGGAAGTCATCATCCCCGTCGAGTTCCGCGTGCTGGGCTCGGTGTACCTGGACAGCGCCGGCTTCTTTCCCGAGCCGGGGAAGGAAGAGGTGCGGGTGCGCGTGAAGATTCAAGGCGCTCGCTGGAAGATCATCGAGCCGGTGGTGCCGCCGCACGTGGGGCAGAAACGGATGCTGAATTTCGTCCGACAGGCCATCCTCGACGAAAAGGAAGACAGCCGGCGGGCCGTGCTGGCCCAGTTGCAGAACGAATTGCGAAAGGCCAAGGAATGAAGCAAACGGCGGTGGAATTGTTGATCTTCGACCTGGACGGCACGCTGATCGAGTCGAAGTGGGATATTGCCGAGAGCGTCAATCTGACCCTCCGCGAGTTGGGGGTGCCCGAGCGGTCGCAGGAGGAGATCTTCGGCTTCGTCGGCGACGGCGTGAAGAAACTGCTGCGCCTGGCGGTGGGGGAGGCCAACCAGACGTTGTATGACGAAGCCTTGCGGGTGTTCCGGGGCCACTATCTGGCGCATTGCCTGGATCGGACCCGGTTCTATCCGGGCATCGAGACCGTGTTGAGCCATTTCACCCGCAAACACAAAGCGGTCGCCACGAACAAGTCGATCGAGTATACGAACGTGATCCTCAAAGGGCTGGGCGAGCATCACTTCGCCTACGTCGTCGGCGGGGACAACGGCTTCGGCCTCAAGCCGGAACCGGGCATGCTGACCCACGTGATGCAGCAGCTGGGCGTGGATAAGGCACGCACCGTCTTGATCGGCGACAGCACGAACGACATCAAAGGCGGGCACAATGCCGGCATCCGGGTCTGCGCCGTGGGCTACGGCATGGGCAATCGCGAGAAAATGGCGGCCTGCGGGCCCGACTGGTTCATCGAACGACCGGAAGAACTGATGGAGATTTTTGTATGAAGGCTCAAGCGCCCTTTGTATCGCGTATGCCTAATTGTGGATCGGGTTTCAGCCTCTTGGCTATCAGCGGTCAGCAGTCAGCTTTCAGCTTTTCGGTCGGAACGAAATGTGCGAGACAAGGCATGGGGGTACTCATCTGGCTGATCCTGAGCCTTGGTCTCGGCATAGACGTGTCTTCCGCCTACGCCGAGTCGTCCAACCTGGCGGATCGTGTCATCGAGCACAAACTGGCCAACGGCATGACGGTCCTGATGGTCGAGCGGCACCAGACCCCGGTCGTCAGCATCAACATGACCTTCGGCGTCGGCGGCGTCAACGAACAGGTCGGGCAGACCGGTCTGGCGCATCTGTACGAGCACATGGCCTTCAAGGGCACCAGAACCGTCGGCACGAAGGACTACGCCAAAGAACAGGTCGTGCTGGACGAGTTGGCGAAGGTCGGCACCGAGCTCGAACGGCGGGAGCGGGAGGAAGCCGCGCGTGCCCAGACAGCCGGGAAGGCGCCGAGTCCCTCGCCCGAACTGGAGGCCTTGCAGCGCCGATTCAAGGAACTCCAGGAGAAGGCCGGGGAATTCGTCGTCGGCAACGAAATGGCGCTGCTCTATCAACGTCACGGCGGCGTGGGACTGAACGCGTCGACCGGCAAAGACATCACGCGCTACGTGATCAGTCTCCCGGCCAACCGACTGCCCTTGTGGGCCGCGCTGGAATCGGATCGCATGGCGCATCCGGTGTTGCGGGAGTTTTACAAGGAGCGTGGGGTGGTGATGGAGGAGCGCCGGCTGCGGACCGACGACAGTCCGAACGGCCTGCTCTATGAAACCTTCACCGCCACGGCGTTCCTGGCCCACCAGTATGGAGTGCCGACCATCGGGTGGGGCTCGGACATCCTGTCGCTCACGCCGGCCGCCACGGAGGCCTTCTTCAAGACGTACTACGGTCCCAACAACGCCACGGTGGCGATCGTCGGCGATATCAATCCCAAGGAAGTCATCGCGTTGATCGAGGCGACGTTCGGCAAGATCCCGCCGGCGCCGCCGATTCCGCCCCTGGTCACCGAGGAGCCTCCGCAGCGGGGCGAGCGGCGCGTCGAGGTGGAGTTCGACGCCGAACCGGCCGTGGCCATCGGCTTTCATAAACCGACGATCGGTCATCCGGACGATTTCGTCTTCGACGTCATCGACGAGGTGCTGACGGAAGGCGTGACCTCCCGCCTGTACAGCAAGCTCGTGCGCGACAAGCGCCTGGCCGCCTCGGTGATGTCCGACACCAACTATCCGGGCGTGCGGGCCCCGAACATGTTCGTGATCGCGGCGACGCCGCTGGCCCCGCATACGACGGCCGAGGTGGAGGCGGCTATTTATGAGGAATTGGAACGGCTCAAGACCGAACCGATCTCTCCCAAGGAATTCGAACGGGTGCTGAACGGGCTGGATGCGGATCTGGTGCGGTCGTTGCGCTCGAACAGCGGCTTGGCCTCGCAACTCTCCTTCTATCACACGGTCGCGGGCAGCTGGCGCTACGTCGTCGAAGCCCGGGATCGGATCGCCGCGGTGACGCCGGCCGACGTGCAGCGGGTGGCCGCGCAGTACCTCACCAAATCGAACCGGACGGTCGGGGTGCTCGTCAAGAAACCCTCGGATAAGAAAGTGGCGGCGGCCGGTGAGGTGGCGCGATGACATCACAGCGTCGTGACGCGTATGTCGTGAAACGTGAAGCGTGGAGGGATCAGGTGCGGCGCATGAATCCGGGTCTGGTCGGCGTGGCGGTGGTGGTGTTGCTGTTGATGCAGGCCGTGGTCGGGTTGACGGGGGAGCTCGCCTTGGGCGATCCGCGGACCATGCGGTTTCCCACGGTGGATTTCAAACCTCCCGATGCCGAGCGGGTCGTGTTGGAGAACGGGATGGTCGTGTATCTCCTCGAGGACCACGAACTGCCGCTGGTGACCGTGAACGCGATGCTCAAGACCGGCAGTTGGCTGGATCCCGCAGACAAGGTCGGATTGGCCGGCCTGACGGGCGCCGTCATGCGCACCGGCGGATCGGCCAAAATGTCCGCGGACGAGATCGACGAGGAGTTGGAGCGGTTGGCTGCGACCCTGTCGATCGGCTTCGGCAAGGAGTCGGGCTCGGCCTCCCTCGACGTGCTGAAGAAGGATCTCAAACGCGGCCTGCAGATCTTCGCCGATCTGTTGCGGACGCCGGCCTTCGACCCGAGCCGGGTGGAGTTGGCCAAGTTGCAGGCCCTGGAAAGCATCCGGCGGCGCCAGGACAATCCGGGCTCGGTCGCCGGCCGCGAGTTCGCCAAGCTGCTCTATGGCGCAACGCACCCGAGCGCCCGTGAAACCTCGACGGCCTCGATCAACGCGATCACACGCGAAGACCTGGCGGCGTTCCACAAGCAGACTGTGCAACCGAACGGGATCATCCTGGGCGTGACCGGGGATTTCGAGAAGGGCGCCATGCTTGCGCTGCTGCGCGAGGTGTTCGGCGATTGGCCCAAGGGGACGGTGCCGGAGTTGAAGATTCCGGACGTGCCGGCCGGCGAGGCGACGACGGGAGCCGTGCGCTTCATCAACAAAGAAACCTCGCAGACGCATCTGCGCGTGGGACATCTCTCGATCAAGGAAACCGATCCGGACTATGTGGCGCTCGCCATCGCCAACGACATCCTCGGCGGCAGCTCCTTCCGGAGTCGCCTGTTCAACGACGTCCGCACCAAGCGCGGATTGGCCTACTCGGTCGGCAGCGGTCTCCGTGTCGGCGTGCACGATCAAGGCGTCTGGCTGATGCGGGCCGAAACGAAACTCGCCTCCACGCAGGAGGTGGTCAATCGGTTCGTGGCCAACATGGAGCGGCTGCGCAACGAGCCGGTGACGGATGCCGAACTCGAGGAAGCCAAGGAAGCCTATGTGAACTCCTTCGTGTTCTCGTTCACCAGTGCCTCGAGCATTGTGAGCCGCCTGATGGATCTCGAATATGACGGCCTCCCCAAAGACTGGTTGCAGCAGATCCGCGACAAGGTCGTGAAGCTGACCAAGGACGATATTCAGCAGGCGGTCCGCCGGCATTTCAATCCCGAGCGCCTGCGGATCCTCGCGGTCGGGTCGGGGGAGGCGCTGTCGAAGGTATTGGCGAGCTTCGGAGAGGTCAAAGAAATTAAGTTGGCGCCGGAGGGGTGAGGCGGTGGTGGGGGGGTGAACTGGGATGAGGACAGCGCCATCGCTCGGAGGTAAGGGAGAGGCGAGAGGCGCAAAGCAAGGGGCCTGTCCAGCCTCGCCACAATGCGACGGTGATTCAAGGGCCACACCGAGCAGTACATCAGGTGGTCGCGGGCTCCTTTGAAGCTGCGACTGCACGTCGCAATGCCGTCGCCCGCCCGGTCATCCCGCTGCTGGACCGGCATGCCCGCTGTGTCGAGCGACGGACCGGCCCCTCGCTTTGCGCCACAGAGAAAAACCCGGCGGGGCTCTTATGAAGTAAGGCCTCAATGGTAGTGTGAAAGGCGCTCGTACAAGTTATTCTCCATTCGATTGACCTTTATGAGACGAGAACCTATCTCAAAA
>JRYJ01002231.1_pt1 | contig 18355 bp, 13 predicted proteins | sample 235371 | NCBI WGS metagenome assembly JRYJ01 (sample SAMN03074219, study PRJNA261477) | activated sludge metagenome | biome: Wastewater Treatment Plant; feature: Wastewater; material: Activated sludge; isolation source: activated biomass of a wastewater treatment plant treating hydrocarbon... ... | reverse complement strand
TCGAAGGGCGCTTAACCCTCCAGACCCTCCAAGCAATCCAAACCACAACAAGAGGCTCGCCATGACCCCCGAACAAGAACCCACCACCCCCTGGAAGCGGCGCTTCTTCATCCTCTTCCTCATCACCATCGTCCTCCCCGTCCTGGTGCTGGGCTGGGCCGCCCGCCGCTTCGGCGACGACGTGCCGGTGGATTACAAGGATGCGGCCGAGCACTTCAAGTACGGCTCCACCGGCGGCGAGCACGAGATGGGCTTCCCCTACTGGATCTGGCGCGCCCTACCCGAGGTCTGCCCGCAATACCTGCCGGGCAAGGGCTACCAGTCCCTCGGCTTCGTCTATGAAAAGAACCCCGACGGCAGCGAGCGCGACGTGCCCGTCGGCACCAGCAAGCGCCGCTACCAGGGCATCGACCGGGTCTTCGTCAATTGCGCCGCCTGCCACGTCAGCACCGTGCGCACCGCCGCCGACCAGCCACCCACCATCGTCCTCGGCATGCCCGCCGCCACCTTCGACATGAAGGCCTTCGAGACCTTCTTCTTCCGCTGCGCCGCCGACCCCAAGTTTTCCAAGGAATACATCCTGCCGGCCATCCAGAGCCTGGGCGGCGATCTCGACCTCCTCGACCGCTACGTCGTCTACCCCGTCGCCATCGCCATCATGCGCGACCGGGTGCTGGCCCTGGCCGGGCGTTTCGACTGGGTGTTCAAGCAACGGGACTGGGGACCGGGACGGGTGGATACCTTCAACTCGGCCAAGGTGATCTTCAACTTCCCCATGGCCCACCTGGACCCCAAGGAGTTCGACGCCCCCGCCGACTTCCCCTCCATCTGGCGCCAGCGCCAGCGGAAGGAACCCAAGGAGATGCAGCTCCACTGGGACGGCAACAACACCACCGTCGAGGAGCGCAACAAGAGCGCCGCCTTCGGCACCGGCACCACGCCGCCCACCATCGATCTGGACCGCATCAAGCGCGTCGAGGCCTGGATCATGGATGCCGAACCGCCCGCCTTCCGCCAGTTCTTCCCCGTCGATCTGGCTTTGGCCGCCAAGGGCGCGCCCATCTACAAGGATTACTGCGCCGCCTGCCACGGCGCCTCGGGCAGCGACTTCACCGGCGAGCACGTGGGCGAGGTGGTGCCGCTCGCCAGGATCGGCACCGACCGCCGCCGGCTCGATTCCTACACCTACACCCTGGCGGTGAACCAGGCCACCCTTTACGCCGGCTACCCCTGGCGCTTCACCCATTTCCAGAAGACCCACGGCTACGCCAACATGCCCCTGGACGGCCTGTGGCTGCGGGCGCCCTACCTGCACAACGGCTCGGTGCCCAGCCTGCGCGACCTGCTGGAGCCGGCGTCCAAGCGGCCCAAGGCCTTCTACCGCGGCAACGACGTCTACGACCCGGCGAAGATGGGCTTCGTCTCGAACCAGGCGGAGGCCAACGGCAAGAAGCTCTTCCTCCTCGATACCGCCGCCCCCGGCAACGGCAATGGCGGCCACGAGGGCAAGGCCTACGGCACGGAACTGCCCGCCGCCGACAAGGCCGCCCTGGTCGAATACCTGAAAACCTTCTGAGGAGCCCGCCATGACCACCTCCTGCAACTGCAGTCCCTGGGTGAAGTGGATGGCGCTGGCCGTCGTCACCCTCAGCATCATCGGCGCCATGATCGGCTACGATCGGGGCTTCCGCGAATATCCCCAGCCCGACTGGGTCACCGCCACGCCGGAAATGCGCTTCAAGTACGGCTCCATCGGCGCCGAATTCGACGCCGGCGTGCCCTACTGGATCTTCTACGTCCTGCCCCGGGTCTTCCCCGAGAAATTCACCCAGGACGGCAAGGTCGTCCCCGGCGGCTACGCCGCCCTCGGCGTGCCCTGGGAAATGGGCCAGGAACTGCCCGTGGGCTTCACCAAGAAGACCATCGGCTTCCCCCGCGTCGCCAACAACTGCGCCGTCTGCCACACCACCACCTACCGCACCAGCCCGGATGCCAACCCGGTCTTCGTCGTCGGCGGGCCGGCCCACACCACCAACGTGGAAGGCTTCTTCCGCCTGCTCATCGACTGCGCCAAGGATCCGCGCTTCAACGCCGACATCCTGATGGCCGAGATCAACCGGGTCACCGCCCTGGACTGGATCGACAAGGCCCTCTATCGCTTCTTCATCATCCCCATCACCAAGCAGCGCCTGCTGGAGCGCGAAGCCCAGTTCGCCTGGATCTACCGCAAGGACTTCCCCGATTGGGGCCGCGGCCGGGACGACGCCATGAACCTGACCAAGTATTTCATGATCAAGGCCCCCATGGACGACACCTTCGGCCCCACCGACATGCCCTCCGTGTGGAACCTGAAGAAATACGTGTGGGACAAGGGCCACCGCATGAACTACGCCGGCGACAGCCACGACGCCACCTCGGTGATCATGGATTCCGCCCTCGGCCTCCTGGGCGCCGCCCCCAAGCACAAGGACGATTTCATCGGCCAGGTGAAGTGGCTCCACGACTACCTCTCCGAACTGCCGCCGCCGAAATACCCCTTCCCCATCGACCAGGCCAAGGCCGCCGCCGGCAAGCCCCTCTTCGACAAGCACTGCGCCGCCTGCCACATGAGCGACAAGACCGGCACCCCGCTGCCCGTCGCCGAAGTCGGCACCGACCGCGGCCGCCTCGATTCCTGGAACAAGGGCGCCGCCATCAAGGCCAACCAGGCGGTCAAGGAAATGGGCCTGCAACGCCGCGGCCTGGTGGAAGAAGACTTGAAGGGCTACGTCGCCGCCTTCCTCGACGGCATCTGGCTCAAGGCTCCCTACCTGCACAACGGCTCGGTGCCGACCCTGCGGGACCTGCTGGAACCCGCCGCCAAGCGACCGAAGGTGTTCTGGCGAGGGTACGACGTGTATGACCCGGTGAAGGTGGGCTTCGTCAGTGACGGCGCCGAGGCGCAGCGCATAGGTACGCGGCTGGATACCGGCACCAAGGCCGGGGGGAACCAGGGGCACGAATTTGGGACGGCCCTCTCTCCTGCCGAAAAGGATCTGCTGTTGGAATACCTGAAAACGCTCTAAGACTTTCCTTCACTTTATAAGCAGAAGAACAGATAACCAGGGAGCCCTCATGCACGAATCTGCCCGCGAATTCCACCTTGAGGAATTCAAACACATGAAGCAGGAGATTTCGGCGCTTCTGGGGCGAATAGAGACGCTGGCGCGCCTTGGGCTGGTCGTATCGGCAGCGGTCTTTTCCTGGCTTGCCACGCAGGGATTTGGCCCGGGGGCCATCGAAGGAACCTGGTGCACCAAGCTCCCTCGAGAACTGTTCATCCCGGCTTGGTATCTCCCTGCCGGCTATGCCGTGTTGTCCGGATTTACCGCGTTCACAACTTACTGGCGGGGCAGACAAATGGGGGAATACCTGCTCCATGTCGAGCGAGCGCTCGGGGCCACAGGTTTGGGGTGGGAGCGCACACTGCACCCCAAGCCACCAATCCTGGCTGCTACTGCTTTCGTTTTTTGGGCATTGCTTGTTATTGGGACGCTGGTAGCCGGGTGGATCGGGCACACAGTCGTGGTAAGTCATGCCAACGCGCCGTGTGCGGCGCAAGAGCCAGCGCCTGCAAGCAAACCGGTCCGCGCCTTGGCGTTTGCATCCCATCCTGCCGATTCCGTTAGGTCATTTCGCCCAACTAATCATTCTGCATCGCCAGCCACCCAACCGCCAATAGAGGAGAAGAAAAATGACTCTTAGCATTCTTTCCCGACTTCTGATCTGCGTTGCCGCCTTTGGCCTGGTAACCCTGCATCACTCCAAAGCGTGGTCGTCGGAAGAGTCCGTTGTCCCGTGCCTGAGCACCCCACCCAATCCAAATCCACCGACTTACTCCGAGGATGATTTCAGTGCCATTCACAAACACCTCGATCGGGAGATTTGCTGGATCGACAAGAAGGACAACGATTTGCAGCTTCTCCGTGCTGGGCTCGTCATTGCTGTGAGTGCTCGCTATGCCGCCGCGGCTATCGAGCGCTACTCAGAAAATCGCGAAGACATGGCGCTTCGTGTCATCCCAAGAATCAACAAAGCGCTTGACGCACTAGATAGGGCTCGTGCGCGGATGGAAGAAAAATCAGACAGTCGGTACATCGACGTATACCAAGCCGATCTGATCATGCGAATCGCGGAGTTGATGGCAGTCGCAAGCGAGCCCACTCGCTCCGAGTTCAGAGGGTTTTTTCCCTTGTCACTGAATCTGTCGTTCGCCAAACGCGCCTTTAATCTGCTCAAGAACGCAACCATCAACGAATTCTATGGAGGAGCTTACCGGGATGGCTTCAGAAAACACATGGAGGGAATTGGATCAAATAGCAACGTGAAGATCGACGACTACAAGGCCATTACCGCCTTGTTGAGCGGCGAAAACGGCGGCTGCAAACGGCTCAAGGACATGGCCGGAACTGGCTCGATGGCGTGCAATATCCCCAAGGGCATCGAACCGGATAATCCAGGCTCCCAGAATGACGGGAAATAAGGGAGGGACGGACGATGGCGGACTTGACGGAGCAAATTCAACTTGATCTATCCTGCTTCAGGGAAGCCGAAAACGCATATTGCTACGAGAATGCATTGGCACTGGTCAAAGCGGCGGCGCTCGCCTATCTGGGTGAAGGCAGGGTCGAAAAATCCGTCAAGGCTAATTCCGGGTGGAGTTTCGAGCACAAAGTAAAGTCCGGCGATTCTCAGGCCATACGCTCGAATTTTTTCGATGCTGGCGTAGGGAAAGGCAAGGAATCCCCGTGGTACGAAACCTGCGCCCAGGCATTCGTCATGTTCAACCATGGCACCCGAACCGCCATTCTGGCTTTTCGCGGCTCCGAACCGAAGGTCGACGACTGGGCGGTTAATTTCGACTTCACTCCGGATGAGGGCGCCGGTGGATGCATCCATGAGGGCTTCTGGAAATCCCTCGGGGTAGTTTGGACAGACATCATCAATTGTCTGGAAGATCTCAATCCAGAAAATCTTTGGCTTACTGGCCACAGCCTCGGGGGAGCGCTAGCCGTGTTGGCGGCTGCCCGCCTTGTGTTGGGAGAGCATCCGAGCGGCGAAGGGATTCCCCATCGGCTGGCGACAAGCATTCGCGGCGTCTACACATTTGGCCAGCCCCGGGTTGGCGATTGGCAGTTCGCCAGCAAATACGAAGATCATCTCGGCACAAAGACCTTCCGGTTCGTGAACAACAACGATGTGGTCGCCCGAGTCCCGCCTGCGGTACTCGGCTTCCGGCACGTGGGCCGCATGCTGCTCTTTGACCAGACCGGCGCCCTTACCGAGCGGGATAACCCAGCCGATCTGGTAGGCGAAAGGCATGCACAAGCCTTCCTGCTCAAGCGCCCACATGGGGGCAGAAGCTTCGAGAAGAGCAGTGAATTACTTTTCGATGGTGAGACGGCTGCCTTCCAGCCAGTCTCCGACCACTTCTTGAAGGAGGGATACATTGAGAAGCTCAAAAAGAATTCAGGCTTTGTACCGGAACCCCTGGAAGCGACTACGTGGCGCCAGGTGTGGATGGCGGAGCTCAAAGCCCTGGAGCTATTCGCCAAGGAATCCGATCAAGAGTCCGAATCTGGAAAGAACGCGGAGGAATCGGAGCCAGACGCCCGCAGCCATGCGAATCCCTCAGCTGCTCGCAAAGCACCCAGAAGCCCCAGTGATCCTGTTCACCCTCCCATCGGCCTAGCGCTATCCGGCGGTGGAATTCGTAGCGCAACGTTCAATCTCGGACTTCTCCAGTCGCTGGCGGCAAACAATATCCTTTCAAAATTGGATTACCTCTCGACGGTCTCCGGTGGGGGTTATATCGGTGGCTGGCTGACCGCCTGGATTCATCGCGTCGGAACTGACAAGGACTCCCCACCGGTGGAGTTGGTCGAAAACCGCTTGGGAGGAAAGTCGCGTCAGTCCGCCAACTTCAACGATGCCGGGGAGCCTCGCACAATCACTTGGCTCCGGCGGTTCAGCAATTACTTGACCCCAAAAACAGGCCCATTCAGCTCAGACTCGCTGACCGCGGTGTCGACTTGGTTGCGCAATACGTTTCTCAACTTGATCCAGCTTACCCTCGGCCTCGGGATATTGCTGATGGCCGCGTGGGTCGTTCCATCTTTGCTTCATGCCCAGGCGCATGAACCTAAGTTGGCGGTTTGGTCCTCCGTTACGGGCGACTCGACGTTTTGGTGGTGTTTTCTCCTGATCTGGCTAGGCTTCCTCACTTTCAGCATCCGCGGTGCATATAAAGAAACACGCGCAGCAAACCAGAATCGACAGGGAAAACTGTATCGCAGCACGCGCGTCGCTACGCAATTCGGATTGCTTTGGCTGAGCCTTCCTTTTGTTGTCGAATGGCTACGTGGCTTTCCCAATTCTGTCTCTGCCGAACAGGCGATGCACTACACGACCTTTGCCCCACCGCTTTCTGCACTCATTGCCTTCTTGGCAGGCGCCATCATCATTGGCACCCTGAGCAAAATCCCTGCTAAGCGCCAAGATGGCGAGTGGTGTTTTCTTGGGTGGGCAGGAACAACAGAACTTTCCCGGGAGTGGTGGGCACGCGCAAATGGACTGCTACTCCATTTCACCATCATCTGGGTCACGGTCGCCGCCATCGCGCTTTACGCTCCCTATGGCTGGCTCTGGTCGGAAGACCTCTATCTTGGCTTGGGTGGGGCTGCCTGGCTGGGAACCACCATTGCCGGAATCTTATTTTCCGCCAGCAGTCGCACCGGCCAGAACGGACAGCGGAACCTTCCGGAATGGTTGGCGAGAATTGCTCCCTACGCATTCATCCTGTTGCTGCTGGTTTCACTTTCCACGCTCGTTCACCGACTCGGCTGGACTTTAAACCCGGAGAGTTGGGTGACCGATTGGCGGGCCACCACTTGCACGAAGGTCAAACCCGATCGTTCTGGCTGTGATCCCACATATTGTGTTTCTTCAACAACCGGGGGGCTCAACGTCGAGAGTCGTACGCGATTCAGTAACTGCTGTTTTGAAAAGTATGCCAGCGCCTCTCTGGAGACCGCCCAACAACCGCTTTGGCTGACAGCCTGGGCAGCGACCATGCTCGTGTTCTGGATGTTTGGCCGCACAGTCGACATCAACGGCTTCTCGCTCCACTTCTTTTATCGAAATCGCCTGGAGCGATGCTACCTTGGTGCTTCGGATGGCAAGCGAGAGCCCAATTTGTACACCGGGCTTTCGCCAAAGGACTCCCCCCTGCTGAGCAAAGTCGCAGGAGTCAAGCCTTACCCGCTGATCAACACTGCGCTCAATATCTCGCACAACCCGATCGAGGGTTCGACAGATCAACTTGGCTGGCAGGAGCGCAAGGCCGCATCCTTCCTCTTTTCGCCGCTCTTCTGCGGCTATCGCCTTGCCTTCGGAGAGCGAGGAATAGACGCGTTCCAGCGTACCAAGGAATTCGGCGGGAAAGACCCGATCACCCTTGGCATGGGCATGACCATTTCGGGCGCTGCCGCAAGTCCAAACTGGGGTTACCACACCAATCCCGCAACGGCTTTTCTGCTGACCATCTTCAATGCGCGCCTTGGCTGGTGGATGACCAATCCTCGCAGGCCAGCCGCCTGGAAACACTACGTAATGCCCAGATTCGGAGCCAAGACACTGTTTCAAGAACTGACCGGCACCAGCTCGGACATCACGGACTACGTTTACCTCAGCGATGGAGGCCACTTCGAGAACCTGGGTATTTACGAACTCGTCAGGCGCCGCTGCGGCATCATCATCGCCTCCGACGCCAGCCAGGATGGCAAATACACCTTCGAAGATCTGGGTAACGCCATACGCAAGTGCCGCACGGATTTCGGCGTGGAAATCGAAATCGATCCCCGGGCAATCATTCCAGGCGCCGACGGACTCTCAGCCCATCACTGCGCAGTCGGCCTGATTCGCTATCCGGAAACAGAGGAGTTGCCCGCTTCTGTCGGCCAAATTCTCTACATCAAGGCCTCGCTGACCGGAGACGAAACGGCAGACCTATTGCAATACAAGGCTCAAAACCCTGAATTCCCCCACCACAGCACCTTGGACCAATGGTTTGGCGAATCGCAATTTGAGAGCTATCGCAAGCTGGGACAGCACATTGGGGAGATGGCGCTCGTAGGCGACGAATATCGCAAGGATCTCGGTCCCCGCGACGATTACGCCAAGCTCAGCGACTGGCTCGATCGCCTCTGGCGGCGCTGGCACCGCCCCAACCCTCATGTTGCCTTAGCGATGTCCAAGCACGGGAAAGCGCTCAACGAGCTGTTCGAAGCGCTGCAGAACGACCCCAAGTTCGTGGCCCTTGCGGCAGAAGTCTATGCCGACCTGGACAAGATTGTGACGGGCATACCCCGTCGTACACCAGCGACGGCTCGGCCTCCGATCAAGGTCTGCCGAGAAGTGCTGTTCCAATGCGCGGCGATCTTTCAGTTCATGGAAAACGTCTACATTGACCTGAATCTGCAAGGCGACTCAAGCCATCCCGATATCCAGGGATGGATGAACCTCTTCAGACTCTGGGCACGCTCAGACATCCTTGGCACCTGCTGGGCCGTGCTATGCAGCACCTACGGCCAGGCTTTCCGCGATTTCTGCGAGAACCGCCTTGGTTTTCCCGCACCGGAGGTACGCATACTCCCGGAACCTGAGACTTCTCCCCTTGCTCCGCCAGGTTGGCTCAGCGGTGCAGGTAGCGTGTATTTCATCGAGCAGCGTAGCGAGTACGTTTCCGAATTCGCGGCCGCGACCTTCAATGTACATTCCGCAGAGGTTTCCATCGGGAACGTTTCGCTGCCGCTGGGATACACCATAGTCGCAGAGTCCACACATCAAAGACCGCACGTACTGGTCGATTTCTCCCTTCGCCCCCATTTGCGGGGTCTGGGCCTGGGTCGCAAGGTACTTCGAGAACTCAAGCTGCGATTCCCTGGACTCCAATTCCGCCGCGGCATAGGTGGCCCTAATGCCGGCGGACTGCTGGATGTCATCCAGGCGGAAGGGCTGGGTGTAGCCCCGGAGACGTGAGCAACCGGACATCACCCATTCGCCGCGGATAAAACAATCACTGCCGAAGAAGCCGCCATGAAAAATCACCACATCAACCCGTATCCTTCTTTTCCCAAGACCCTGACTCGGAGGGCAATGGCATCGATATTGGGGGCCACGGCACTGATCGTTGCCGCTTCCGGCGAAGCCCAGGCTGGCTGCGACATGACGCCGACTTCTGCACTGGAAGTCCGACGCGCGTTGATGAACCCGAGCGTGGAAAAACTGCCTTCCACCATCTGCCTTCCAAAGTGGCCCCAAAAAATCGACGAGATGCTGTCGCTCTCGCGTGACCACGCACGACTCACGAACGACCCCAAATTGCAGGTCGAAATGCGCAAGACAGAACGCAACGGCGAGATGGGCGGGTGGATCGAGTTTCCCTACGGCACTATGTTCGAAGCCATGCTGGGGGCCATCGAGGTCGCGGGATCGCCCACCTTGCAAGGCAAAGCCGCTTCTGCGTTGGCGCATATGAACGAACGGGCCGAACGCCATGAGCAATTGGATTCCAAACCCAATAAGACCGAGAGTGACAAGGCTGAACTGGAGAAACTCGAACGGGAATATAAGGCCGGGCAAGATTTCTTGTTTGATGCCATCGCAAAACTCGAACCGGATGAGCGTTCAGCGTTGCTGGCAGCAGTCCCAGCCGGCCAGCTAAACCTCCAAACATCCTTCTTTCCCAGGGGTGCATGGCAACCGGGAACCGCCCATACAGGCACGGCAGAAACGATCCCAATTAAACATCCGTTGACTATCCTGGGACATTTCCACACACACCCCCCAGGAACTAGCCATTTTCACAGCCACGGTGATGTTTCCAACGACCAAGCCAGCCGGTATTCGAGACTCCCTCTATTTCTAGGGGAATTCGTGCTCCTAGAAGGCACCCGGAAAATGACCTGGATGGCCCCGAGCGCGCCTTTCGCTGCGGCAAAGAAAGCTCGCGGCGAAGATTGGGATTTGAGCACTGGTCACCTGGCCTTATGCAGCTCACTGCGCTGGGCTGAATTGCATGACTGGAAATCACGCCCAAGCGATCGCGTTTTCAGCGAGGCGATGGCGGATTGCATTGTCTGGGCCTCGGAAATGCAGGGTTCCGCCTTGTATGAAGCCAATAACGATGCCGGTGAATTCCGGCGGCGACCACTGCTGACAAGTTCTCCGGCCATCGCCCTGCTCGCCGACAATCTGCCAGACGCCCCCAGGGCCGCCCCGACTTACCCGGAGGTCGTCCTGAAATCCCTTCTCAAACTCATTGCACAGAATGAAGGGCTCTTTGAAAGCGGTGAAACGCCCCTGAACATTTCGGAATCCCGGACCCAGGCGGTTCTCGGGTCGCTCCGAGAAACCTATATCGGCAAATCAATTGAAGGCGCTTCGTTTCGCAAAGCCGAAATGCAAAGCCTCCTGCTGGCCATCGCACGCGTACAGCGTTCGTGGAACGTTCCTGAATTGGTCATCTGTCGCAGTGGAACTCGTTGGATCAGAAGCTCGACCGCGCAGCCTTCTGTTCGGCCCTGTGTTCATCTGGGCGTAAGCGAATGGGAGTCCTTGCCTTGGTCAGGCAAAGGAACCCTGACGGCGGCAATTGGAGATTACTCCCTGACTTATCACGTCGAAACTGACAATGCCTATCCCAAGCGCGAGCGCAAGCACGTCGCTTTTGCGCTCTCCTTGAGGGATGGTCAGATGAGTGAATCAACGCACGGCGAGCGGATGGCAACCGAGCATTTCGCCTCGGAGAACGAGGACTGGGGCGTTGCGCCGACGACACAGCTAAAGGGAACCGAGACTCATAACAGCCCAACCCCAAAAGCCATTCCGGGCGGCCGCGTTGTTCCTACGCTGGAACTCAAATCGATGCTGGAAGCCCGCGACGATATCGTCATCATCGACACAACCGACCCCGCTTTCTCTCGCCCAACGAATTTTCGCTCCGTCCCCGGTGCCTATTACGTGCCCTTCTCAGGTATCTACTCCCCTACGCTTCCGGACTTGAACAGGGACGCCGAGGCCAAGCTATCCCGAACACTCCAGAAGATCACCGAAAAGAACAAGAAGCGTCCGCTCATTTTTCTTGCATCAAGCGTCGAGGATTGGGATTCGTACAATGGCGCCCTGCGAGCCATTTCGGAGGGATACCGCAATGTGTATTGGTATCGCGGCGGGCTGGCTGCGTGGCGTAGCGCCGGCTTCAAGTGGGAGCGAGCCAAGGGAGATTATCGTGAGTGAGTCACTGAAGAAGTTGGTCGTCACTGGCGTCTTGGTTCTTGCCGGCATCGTTGCAGCGAGATACTTGCTTGCACCGCGACCTGTCGATGAACCGGCCCATCCGCCCCCGACAGCGGACTCCTACGGGTGTTTCCCGCCATCTCATGCCATCTTCTCCAAGCTCGGTTTAGACGTATCGGTCGCATCGACGAAATACTCCAGTCTGGTTCTCGGGAAGGTCGATGTAAAGACCGATCCCGGAATCGTCGATCTCGTCGGCAAGGCCTCGCGTGAGGCGGAAGTACGCGACTATTTGCGGTGCCTTGCGATCAGTCGCGACAAATTTAGTCCGGAACAGGCCTCCTACACCGACAGGTTCAATGCGTTCATGGCAACGAATCCTGCACCCGACCTGTTCGTGAAATGGCAGAAGGACAATCCCTTCCCACGAAAGACGACCTTGGTCGAGCGAACCGCCGATGCTTGCGGAATCCTCAACGTCACAGCCGAATGGCAAGGAATGGATGCGCCAGAGCAGAAACAGGTCTGCAACTATTCCGCGCCGACGCACTGCAAGATTCTCTCGGCCTCGACCGAAAAGCTTAGCGATAACAATGGCTCCAACTCCCTCAGCGTCAGCCCGGATGGCCGAAGCTTGACGGCAACGGTTACAGCACGCCCGCACGGAACTGCGCTCGACAGAAAACGGGGATGGATCGAGATCAAGGTCACTGCAAAGCTTCAGTGTGAGGAGCAAACTAGTTGAAGAAGGATTCGTCAGCGATGGGGCGGAGGCGCAGCGGGGGGAACCAGGGGCATGAATTTGGGATCGGATTGTCATCAGGGGAGAAGGATGCACTGCTGGAATATCTGAAAACGCTCTAACCGACTTTGTCTTCCCGATCGCTAAGCAAACCCAAACTAGCGAGGACAGCCATGAACGATCCAACCTATGCCCTTGGCCGCTCTGATGGGGAACACCGGCGCCTGACCCAACAAGCGAATTTCCTGCGCCCCCTGACCGAGCGCTTTTTCCGCAAGGCCGGCATCGGCCCCGGTATGCGTGTTCTCGACGTGGGCAGCGGCGTTGGTGACGTCGCCTTCCTGCTGGCGGAAATTGTTGGTCCGGAAGGCGAGGTCGTCGGTGTGGACATGGACGGTACGGCGCTGGAGAAGGCACGCATGCGGGCCGAGCGGCTCGGCCTGAACAATCTTCACTTTGTGCAGGACGACATACGGGACGTCGCTCTGCCCGGGCCCTTCGATGGCGCGCAATCTCCTGAACGCCTTTGTCGATGCCGGCCTGCCCCACCCGGACATGCTTTGCGAAGCGGTGGTCGGCGGCGGCCCGGACTACCATGGCTACGCCTGGGTGGCCAACACCATGCGCAGCCTGTATCTCCTCGCCCTCAAGCTCGGTGTCCCGGTCGACGCCTTGCACGACATCGACACCCTGGAAGAACGTCTGCAGACGGAGGCCAATACCTCCCGGCGCACCTTCGTCTCACCGATGTACATCGGCGCTCACACGATCAAGAATTAAGAAACGCTCTGCGCCGCCGTACCTCCCCCTTTGTGCGAAGATCAACCGCGGTCGCGGTCCCGGCCGCAAGGTCGATATCCTTGACCACGCCGGGATCGTCTACGACGACGTGATACACCCCGTTCGGCGACATGCCGAATAGCGCCTTGGCACCGCGGTCTCCTTCGAGTCCGGCGAGGTGCGCGAACCACATGGCGCCAAACCCGACCGGATGGCCACGGGAACCGTGGTAGACCGGCGTACCGATGGAATGCCCCGCCCTCAATGCCTGCGCCACCCGGCTGTGGGTTGCCGGCTTGATGAAAGGCATGTCTCCCAGGGCGATCAGCCAACCGTCGGCACCCGGCGCTGCCCGCACCCCGGCGGCCAGGCTGTGGCCCATGCCGTTCACCGCATCGGGAGCGACGATCACCTCGCACCCGGCTTCGGCCAACAGGTCAGCGAGTTTGTCGTCGCCGGGGCGGGTGACGGCGATGACCCAGTCGAGGGCAGCACGCAGGGAGCGGGCGGCGGCGACGCCCATGGGCGTGCCGTCGGTCAGCGGATGCAGCAGCTTGTCGCCGCCGAAGCGGCTGCCGCTGCCGGCGGCGAGGAGAATGCCGACGATGCCGCCCATGGTTAGCCGATGGGGCAGCCGGCGCTTCTGAGCGGCATGGTGTCCGAGAGGGCTTCGGTGACGGATAACGGCGTGCCGGGCCGGGCGGCGACGCCGTTCTTCACCGCCGTCATCTCCGCCAGGATGGCGACGGCGATTTCCGGCGGGGTGTGGCTGCCGATGGGCAGGCCGACCGGGCCATGGAGACGGGCGATTTCGGCTTCCGACAGGTCGAAATATTGCAGCAGGCGCTCCCGCCGCTTGCCATTGTTGGCCCGGGAGCCGAGGGCGCCGACGTAGAAGGCCGGGGACTTGAGGGCTTCAAGCAGGGCCAGATCGTCCAACTTGGGATCGTGGGTGAGGGCGACGACGGCGCTGTGGGGGTCGAGGGCGAGTTCGACGACCACGTCGTCCGGCATGCCGGGAACCAGGGTGGCGCCGGGAACGTCCCATTCCGCGGTGTATTCCACCCGCGGATCGCAAATCGACACCTGGTAGCCAAGGGCCTGGGCCATGGGGGCGAGGAAGCGGGAAATCTGGCCGGCGCCGATGAGGAGCAGGCGCCAGGCCGGGCCGTGCACGGTGACGAGGCGCTGGCCATCCCAGGACATGGCATCGCCACGGCTGCCGGTATCGACGGTGGCGATGCCGCTGGCGAGGTCCACCGTCCGCAGGGCCAGTTGGCCGGCGGCGATGCGGGCGGCCAGGCTCTCCAGCCCGGCGCCATCGGGCGCCGGTTCGATGACCAGTTCCACCGTGCCGCCGCAGGGCAGGCCGAAGCGCCGGGCTTCTTCGGCGGTGACGCCGTAGCGCACCACCTGAGGGGCCCTGCCGGCGAACTCCCCGGCAGCCATGCGGGCGATGAGGTCGTCCTCGATGCAGCCGCCGGAGACGGAGCCCTGGACCAGGCCGTCGTCGCGCAGGGCCATCCAGGCGCCGGGCGGGCGGGGAGCCGAGCCCCAGGTGCGGGCCACGGTGACCAGGGCGAAGCAGTGTCCCGACGCCGCCCAGCGGCGGGCGGCGTCGAGAACTTGGGTGTCGAGGCTGTCCATGTCAGGCGGCCAGTTCGGCGGTGCGCAACGGCAGCCGGGTCAGGGCCTTGCCGGTGGCGGCCAGGATGGCGTTGGCGATGGCCGGCGCCACGGGTGGCACGCCGGGTTCGCCAATGCCCGTGGGCGGCGCGGCGGAGGGCACGATGTGCACTTCCACCTTGGGCATCTCGTTGATGCGCAGCAGGGGGTAGTTGCCGAAGTTGTCCTGCTCCACCTGGCCGTCCTTGAGGGTGATTTCGCCGTAGAGCACCGCAGAGAGCGCGAAGCCGACGCCGCCTTCGACCTGGGCGCGGACATTGTCCGGGTTGATGGCGACGCCGCAATCGACGGCGGCTACGATGCGGTCCACCCGCACGCTGCCGTCCTTGGCCACGGTCACCTCGGCCACCTGGGCGACGTAGGTGTGGAAGGATTCATGCACCGCCACGCCCCGGCCGCGCCGCTCGCCGGCCTTGCCTGGTTTCAGGGGCGCGCCCCAGCCGGCCTTTTCGGCGGCCAGCTTGAGGACGCCGGCGTGGCGGGGATGGGCGGCGAGCAGTTCGAGGCGCAGGGCCACCGGGTCCTTGCCGGAGGCGGCGGCCACCTGGTCGAGGAAGGCTTCCGTCGAAAAGGCGGTGTGGGAGGAGCCCACCGAGCGCCACCACAGCACCGGCACGCCGATGTCGGTGGGGGTGTGCAGGTCCACCTTGAGGTTGGGGATGGCGTAGGGCAGGTTGGCGGCGCCTTCGACGGAGACGGCGTCGATGCCGTCCTTGACCAGCATTTTCTCGAAGGGGGAACCGATGATGATGGACTGCCCCACCAGGCGGTGGCGCCAGCCGGCCAGCTTGCCGTCGGCGTCGATGGCCGCCTCCAGTGCGTGGTGGAAGAGCGGCCGGTAGTAGCCGGCCCGCATGTCATCCTCCCGCAGCCAGACGAGCTTGACCGGCGCCCTACCGTTGATGGCCTTGACGATGGCGGCAGCCTCCAGCACGTAGTCGGCATCCTTGCTGGCGCGACGGCCGAAGCTGCCGCCGGCGTAGAGGGTGTGGATGGTGACCTGCTCCGGCTTGAGGCCGAAGAGGCCGGCCAGGGCGTATTGGTCGCCGGTATGCATCTGCTCGCCGTTCCACACCTCGCAGCCGTCGGCGGAGAGGCGGATGACGCAGTTCATGGGTTCCATGGCGGCGTGGGCGAGGTAGGGGAAATCGTAGCTGGCCCGCACCACCTTGGCGGCCTGGGCGAAGGCGGCGTCGGCATCGCCATCGCTGCGGGCCACCTGGCCGGGGGTCTTGGCCAGTTCCCGGTAGCGGTCGAGGATTTCGGCGCTGCCCAGCTTGAAGGCCTTGCTGTCGTCCCAGACCACGGCGAGGGCGTCGCGGCCCTTCTTGGCGGCCCAGGTGTCGGTGGCCAGGACGGCGACGCCTTGAGGAATCTGCACCACATCGACGACACCCTTGACGCCCCGGGCGCGGCCGGCGTCGAAGGATTTGACGGTGGCCCCGAAGCGGGGCGGGTGGGCCACCACCGCCACCAGCATGCCGGGCAGGAAGACGTCCTGGGTGAATTGGGCCTGGCCGCTGGTCTTGGCGGCGGAATCGCGGCGGTTGGCCTTCTTGCCCACCAGGCGGAAATCCTTGGGGTCCTTGAGGGCGACCTCGGTGGGCACCGCCTCGGCCGCCGCAGCCTTGGCCAGTTGCCCGAAGGTGGCGCGGCGCTTGGACCCCGGATGGCTGACCACGCTGTCGCGGACCACGATCTCGCCGGCCGGGACGTTCCATCGTTTGGCGGCGGCGCTCACCAGCATGGCCCGGGCGGCAGCGCCGGCCTTGCGCATCTGCTCCCAGGAATTGGCCATGGCGGTGCTGCCGCCGGTGCCCTGGGCCGGGCCCCAGAAGAGGTTGTTGTAACGCTTGGCGTCGGCCGGGGCGCCTTCGACACGGACGGTCTTCCAGTCGGCGTCCAGTTCCTCGGCGACCAGGGTGGCGAGGCCGGTGTAGGTGCCCTGGCCCATTTCCAGGTGCTTGGAGAGGACGGTGACGCTGTTGTCGGCGCCGATGCGCAGGAAGGCGTTAGGCTCGAAGGTGACAGGGGCGGCCAGCCCCTCGCCGGCCTGGCCGGGGCCGGCCCTGGCGGCATCGGCCGCGGGCAGGAAGAAACCGAGGGTGAGGCCGGCGCTGCCCTGGAGGAAGCGGCGGCGGCTGAGATTGGCGATCGCACCTTCCTCCGTTCGGGCTGAGCCTGTCAAAGCCCGGGATGAAGCGCCCTTCGACAGGCTCAGGGCGAACGGTTTGCGGGTCATTTCGTGCATTTTCTGCTCCTCAGGCCAGGGCCTTGGCGGCTTCGTGGATGGCGGCGCGGATGCGCTGGTAGGTGGCGCAGCGGCACAGGTTGCCGGCCATGGCGCTGTCGATGTCGGCATCGGTGGGGCGGCGGTTGGTGGCGAGCAGGGCGACGGCGCTCATGATCTGGCCGGACTGGCAGTAGCCGCACTGGACCACGTCCAGCTTGCGCCAGGCCTCCTGCACCGCCTTGCCGATGCGCTGCTGGTCCACCGCCTCGACGGTGGTGACCTTGCGCCCCGCCACCGAGGAGACGGGCACGCTGCAGGCCCGGGTCGGCACGCCGTCCACGTGAACGGTGCAGGCGCCGCACAGGGCCTGGCCGCAGCCGTACTTGGTGCCGGTGAGGTGCAGGGTGTCGCGCAGCACCCAGAGGAGCGGCGTGTCGGGGGCGACGTCCGCCTGGTAAGGTTTGCCGTTGATGTTGAGGGGGATCATGGGGAACTCCATCGGGTGGGGATGCGGCCAGGGGATGACGAATCAGACCGCGGGTTGGCAAAATTTATCCCAAGGCGAGGACGACGGCATTGCCCGATCCTGCAAACCCTTCGCCACCACCATCCCGTTGGAAGGCGTTCCCCGGTAAGCTCACTCCTGGATAGCGACCAGGAAAATCCCGTGAACACAAGCGAGCGCACCGCCGACCCCAACCCCGTCTGCCAGCGGCAGCAGGGCGAACTCGCCACCCTGATTGAACGATATTGCGGCGGCGTGGACGACCTGCACGAGACCCCGGTGCCGCGGCTGTCCTTCTATCGCACCACGACCACCCACGGCCCCATGTGCGGCGTCTATCGCTCGGTGCTGGCCATCATCCCCCAGGGCGCCAAGCGGGTGATCCTGGGCGAGGAGGCCTACGTCTATGACCACCAGCACTACCTGCTGACCTCGGTGGACCTGCCGGTGATGGCCCAGGTGACCGAAGCTTCCCCCGAGGCGCCGCTGCTGTGCGCCATCCTGGACATCGACCTGGGCCAGGTGGGCGAATTGATGGGCGATCTGGCGCCATTGCCGCCACCGGCGCCCCTGCCCCGGGGCATGGGCGTCAGCCGCCTCGACGCGGGCCTGGCCGACGCCATGCTGCGCCTCGCCCGCCTGGTGGAATCGCCCCGGGACATCCCGGTCCTCGCCCCCCTTGCCGAGCGGGAAATCCTCTACCGCCTGCTGCTGGGCGAGCAAGGCGCCCGGTTGCGCCACACGCTATTGGCCGACAGCCACGGCCACCGGGTGGCCCGGGCCATCGGCTGGCTCAAGGACAACTTCCACCGACCGCTGTCCATCGACGCCCTGGCCGACCGGGTGAATATGAGCACCTCGTCCCTGCACCACCATTTCAAGGCCCTGACGGCCATGAGCCCCCTGCAGTACCAGAAGCACATCCGCCTGCAGGAAGCCCGGCGCCTGCTGCTGGCGGAACCCATCGACGCCGCCACCGTCGCCCGCCGGGTCGGCTACGAAAGCCCCTCCCAGTTCAGCCGGGAGTATCGGCGCCTGTTCGGCGCCCCGCCGGCCCAGGATGCGGCGCGCC
>JRYJ01004579.1_pt1 | contig 18523 bp, 23 predicted proteins | sample 235371 | NCBI WGS metagenome assembly JRYJ01 (sample SAMN03074219, study PRJNA261477) | activated sludge metagenome | biome: Wastewater Treatment Plant; feature: Wastewater; material: Activated sludge; isolation source: activated biomass of a wastewater treatment plant treating hydrocarbon... ... | reverse complement strand
CGTCGCAGGCGGCGGCGATCGCCATGATCAGCCGGGAGTTCGCGAAGGACTTCCAGTTCGAGTCGGTGAGCGGGTTGACCAGCGTGCGGTCTCCGTAGATCGTGACGCTGCCCTTGTAGAGGCGGATCACGCTGACCCCTGCCTCGTTCAGCGTCTCGCGGTCGGCGTCCGTCCAGGCAGCCTGTGAGATGCCGACTGCCTGCGCCGAGACGCCGAGGGCGCCGGCGGCCGCCTCGTTGGGGTTACGACCNNAGCTTGCCGAAGCGGTCGGTGTGGCCGGCGGCGCCGCGAAGCGCCAGCGAGGCGCTCGTGAGCGTGGAGACAGTGGCGGTGTCGGCGCCGTCCAGCAGGGCGCGGCGGTTGTGGGCGGCGGCGTGTCCGAGCAGCTGCGTGTAGCCGGCGCTCGTGGTGCGCCCGGGCGCCATCACCTGGCCGGGACCGTAGTCGGGGGTCAGCAGCGCCAGCGCCGCCGCCCAGTGGGCGTCGGCGATGTTCGCGCGGTCGTCGGTGCCGCCGGCGAGACTCGTGGGCCCCTGCGCGCGGGGATCCTCGTTCGAGGCGCCGAGCGCGATGTCGACGTACTCGCTGACGTTCGCGGCCCAGGCGACCGCGTCATCGCGGGTCGCGAGCAGCGGCGAGGTCTCCAGCGTGCCGTCGGTGTCGTGGGTGATGGTGATGCGGAAGTTCGTACCGTCGACGGTGATCGTGTGGTTGAGCGCGTTCGCCCACTCGCCGGCGCTCTTGGCCGTGACGACCAGGGCGACGTCGCCCGGCACCGTCGATCCCGACTGGTCGAGGATGTTCGCCGTCGCCTTGACCGGGGCGGGGCCGATCACGCGGGCGGTGTAGAGCAGCGAGCCACCCTCGCGGAAGAAGATGTCGGCGGCGTCGTAGGCCGCCTGGCTGTAGGACTGCCGCGAGCCGAAGGTCTCGACCCACTCGGCGAGGCTGCGGGCGACCACGGGCCTGTCGCTCGGGCCCTTCTCGGTGATCCCGACCATGAACGCCGTCGCGGCGCCGCCGCCGCGAGCACCGGAGGGCTCGACCTCGCCGATCGTGACGCTGTGTCCGGGGAGGGTCATTCCTCAGCCTCCGCCTTGTCCTCCTGCTTGGCGCTCGAGCGCGAGTCGGTGCTCTTCGCGGGCGCGAGCTCGACCACCTCGCCGTCTGCGATCAGGCGGGCGTTGTGCTCGTCGCGGGGGTCGAACTTGCCGGTGATCTCCTCGCCCGGCCCGTACATCCCGCCCTCGGCCGTCGCGACCGAGTGGTGCGTGGAGGGGACGGCGTAGCCGCTGCCCCTAGCCACCGAAGACCTCTGCGTGAGCGCGCTTCATGCCTTCCCACCGTAGGAAGGAAGGGGTCTAGTCCCTGAATGGCTCCTGCAGCGCTCAGTCGTCCGGGAAGCCCACGGTGACGCTCGTCTCCGTGGCCGTGGGCGGGTCTGCGGGCTCGGTCTCGGGGTCTTCCAGGGGCTCGCGCGTGCCCGCGTTCGTGTCGAGTGCCTTCACCTCCACGCTGAAGACCGCCGAGGCGCTGAAGAGGCTGCGGTCATGCTCGACGCCGCGCGTCACCTCGCCGTTGCGGCCGTCGAGGTAGGAGACGCCGGTCGCGAACGGCTCGTCTGCCGCGCTGAGGGCGCGGTGCTGGAGGATCGAGAGCTTCGCGATCGCCAGGTGCGCTCGGGCGACGGCCTTCGCATCGGCCTGGTTCTTGCCCGTGGCCACGACGATCACGCCCACCGCGTGCTGCTCGAAGACGCTGCCGTCCGCGTGGCGCCGTGGCGGCGCGGCCAGGCCGGGGCTGTGGACGATGATCATCGGCAGCTTGTTCTCCGGCCACTTCTCGTCGGCGGCGTGCGTGACCCGGTAGTCGCGGATCGGCGCCAGCCCCTGCGACCAGCCGTTCGCGCTGGCACGGCGGCGCTCGATCTCGGCCCGGTGGGTTGGCTCCCAGGCCCGCAGGTGCGCGATCACCTGGCGCTCGACGTCCTCGCCGTCGACGAGCGGGCCGAAGACGCTCAGGCCGCTCACCAGACACCCGCCATCGCGGCGACGTCTGCGCCGACGAGGAAGCGCTGCACCTCACGCACCGCCTCGCGCTGGGTCTGGCGGTCCATCTGGACCACCGGACGCGCGGGCATGCGCGAGGTGCCGTCCTGGTGGAAGCGAGCCTTCGGATCGGAGGTGCCGAAGATCAGCTCGTCGTCGCTGATGAACTCAACGTGATCCCCGCCCTCCTCGGTGAGGGAGGCCTCGAGGTCTGACGTCGCGATCAGGATCGCCGGCGGGAAGCCCGCCGCCTCCTTTCGCGCCTGCGTGCTGGCTGCCAGATCCTCCCAGGGATCGCCGCCCGAGCTGCCGGCGGTCTCGAACAGCTCGGCCTCGCGGCGGCGCAGCATCAGGGCGATCGCCTTCAGAGCGGGCTGCGCGTTGTCGGAGCGGACGCTGAGGCTGAGCAGGCGATGCTCCACCTGCTCGATCCCGTCGACGTCGATCGCGATCGCGTTGACCATCACCAGTCCTGCGTGTGGCGGCCGAGGATCGGCTCCTCGGGGAAGGTGTCGACGGGGAGAACGGCCGCGCCGACCGCACCCTCCCCGCCGCTCCCGCCGCAGGTGTCGCGCACCGCTTCGACGAGAGCCTTGATCCCGTCGTCGTAGAGCGCCTTCAGCGACCGGAAGCTGGAGGTGTCCGAGCGGGTCTGCTCGGGCCAGTAGGACTGCTCGATCAGCATCGCCGCGTACAGCGCCGCCATGCGCCTGGCGTCGGCCCGCAGGGCGGCGTTGCAGGGATCGCTCCCGATTCGGGAGGCGACGGCCCCGACCGCCTGCTCGATCAGCTCCTCCACCTGCTCGCCGGTCGGCTCNNCGACCTGGTTGCCGCCGGCGACCTGCGTGCGGGCGTGAAGCAGCGCGGCGACGTCATCCACAGAGGGTGTCCAGGCAGCGCCAGCGCCGGGGGGCCACACGACCAGCTCCTCGAGCGCGTCCGTGCCGCTCTGGTCGTCCCAGTAGACGCGGTAGGTCCCCGCGTCCTCCGGCGCCACCAGCGAGTCGGTGCCGTAGTTGCCCGAGCCTGCCGGGGACTCGTAGATGCCCGCGCTCGTCGGCGGGGTGTGCACTGCCGCGCCCGGTCCCAGGATCGCCACGGTGATCGTGCCGACCAGGCCGGTGCCGAAGTCCTCGGCGAAGGCGGAGAAGGTGGCTCCGGGGGCTGCCTCGATCATGCGACGCACTCCTCTGCGAAGTCGGCCACGGCCGAGGCGGGGAACAGCGAAGCGTCCCCGTGTGCGCCTGAGCCGGTGATCTGCGTGAAGGGGTTGTAGTCCGAGAGCTTCGCCGAGAGTGCCGCCATCTCCGAGAGCGGCGCTGCGGTATCGGAGGCCGCGTTCGTGGCGAGGATCGGAACACCGCGCCAGGCGGGGGCTGACTCGGCGATCGGGTTCCAGGGGGCGAGCTTGGCGGCCGCGTCGGAGTAGTCGGCGGCGATCCCGTAGACGGCGCGGAAGTCAGCCGCGGTCTGCCCGCCGATGGCCTGAGAGCGCGTGCCGATGCCAGGCAGGTCCGGCGTGCTCTGGAGCAGCACCAGCCCGGCGGCGGGGAGGGCGCGGCGGGTGATCGCGTTCTGGACCGCGACGCCGCCTGCCGAGATGCCGAACAGCACGACCCCGGAGATCGCCAGGTTGGCGAGGCACCAGTCGAGCAGGTCCGCGAGGGCGGTCTGGGCGACCGCGGCGCCCGGGTAGTCGCCGCCGCCATCGGTCATCGCCACGACGAAGCCCTTGTCGAGCACGGCCTTGAACATCGCGCGTGCGTTGGCGAGGGAGCCCGTCGTGCCGTTGGGGGCACCCTCGTACTGGTCCCCGGTGTAGCCGTGGGTGCCGAGGAACAGCGGCGCCGGCACCCGCGAGTCGTAGCCCGGCGGCAGCTCGATGCGCGAGCCGGTCGCGGCGGGAGTGCGGATCCCGGTGTAGGCGACGCCCTCGATGTTGGTCCGGGGCGCGATGGTCGCCATCGAGCCGGAGCGCGCCCCTATCGGCCCGACGCCCGAGCCCGAGGTGCCCCGCGCGTCGTTGACGACGATCAGCGCGTTGGCGATGTTGCCGGCCTGAGCGCGGGTGCGGGTGTAGCCGGTGGCGAAGGAACGGTCGGGGGCGGCGATCTCGAAGCTGACCACGTTCTCGTCGGCGGTGATCGTGACGATGTAGTCCCCCGCCGAGGGGACCGTGCCGAGCGACGCCTGTGCTGAGCCGCCGTAGAAGGGCAACACCTGGCCCGACTCCGTGACCATGATCGAGGTGATGTTCCCCAGCACCGAGGGGTCGGAGCCGACCAGCACGCCGATGTGGGTCTGGTGCCCTGCGCCGCCCGCCACGTACTTGATCCGCCCGACGAGCCGGAAGCGCGAGGAGGTGCCGGGAGCGAAGGCGCGGGTGGCGGCCGGGAAGGCGCCTGAGGAGAAGTAGACGCGGTTGCCCGAGACCTGCAGGGCCGAGCCACCGAACACCGTCCAGCCCGACAGGTTCGAGAACTGGTCCGTCCAGACGGTCGTGTCCTCGTAGGCCGTCCGATGCGCGGCAGCGCTTCTGCGAAAGCGAGCGCCGCAGCGCTGCTCCAGCGCGTGCAGGTCGAGGGTCGGAGCGAGCGCCGCGTCCAGGTCGGCATCGGTGGCGGCCCCGGCCGCGTCTTNNGCTGTGAGCTCAGCGTCCGTCGCCGCGCCCGCGGCGTCCTGCTTCGCAGCGATCGCGCTCTGGAGGCTCGCGACAGCTGCAGCCAGCTCGGCGTCGGTCGCCGCCGTCGCGGAGGCCTGCTTCCCGGCCAGCCCGGCGTTCAGAGTCGCGACGGCCGCGGCAAGGTCGGCGGAGGCGACTGGATCGGTCTCAGGGCGGTTGGCGCGAGCGGGCACTCAGGGCCGCCCTGTCAGCGAGGCGAGGCGATGCGCTGGCGTCCAGTCCTCGGGGGGCATGGACGCCGCCTACTCGTCGGTGCTCTCTCCCTCGCCGGGCTCGCCAGCGATGACGCCCTCGAGGGGCTCGACGACGGTCTTGCGCGGCTTCTCGCGCGAGGCGATCTCGGCCTCCAGCAGGCGCTCCGCGAAGGCCGCGTCCTGGCCGGCGGCGCTGACGACGTCATCGGCGCTGGCGGAGGAGACGAAGCTCTGCAGCTCCTCGTCGGTCGAGGCGACGCTGATCGCGCCCGACTCGACCTGGGCGGGCTTCGGGTCACCGATGTGGCCCAGCTCGCGCAGGCGCTTGACGTCGTCCGGGTCGGCGTCGGAGGGAACCTCCTGGCCGCGCAGCACCAGAGCCACGCCGCCATCCTTGCGCCGCACCGAGGCGCGCAGGGTCTGAAGCACGTCACCCATCAGGAGTCCACCCCTTCGAGCCGGATCACCGAGGCCGCGTCGATGGCGACGAAGACGGGAGTGGCCTCGAGGATGTAGGCGTCGGTCTTGCGGCGGCCGAGGCGCTCGTACTCGGTGTCGAGCGGCTTCTCGAACGCCATCGTGCCGACCTGGCCGCGCTTGGCGAAGATGACCTGGCCCTCGGTCTGCTCGGGCGAGACCAGCGGCGTCAGGTTGTAGCGGTCGAAGAGCGCCGGCAGCTTCTCGCCGTAGATCACGTCGAGGTAGAAGGCGTCGTCGGGGTGCATGATGATCAGGTCGGGACGGACGCCAGCCTTGTCGTTGGCGAACTGGGTCAGGACCAGCGAGAAGTCGCGGTGCGGCAGCGTCAGCGGGTCGGCGTTGACCGGGCCGTTAGTGAGGGCAGCCCGCCAGTTCCCACCCGAGATCGTCCGGCCCCAGGCCGTGATCGCCGTGTTCAGCGTCTCGACCGCGCGGGTCTGGATGCGATCGGCGAAGGTGTTCGCCGCCTTGCGGAAGGCCGCCTGGACGGTGGCGACGTCGTTGCGGCGCCGCGCCTCGTCGGTGACCTCGATCTGCCCGGCCCAGCTCTCCGGCCGCGCGATCTTCGGAGCGCCGCGGAAGGCGCCGACGATCGGGGCCTCCGAGCCGGGCGCCCGGGGCGCGATCGACTGGTCGGGGTCGAGGAAGTGGTCCTCGGGGAAGGTCTCCTGGTAGATGACCGCCCCGCCCTGGATCGTCATGCCCGGGGTGTTGAAGATGTCCTCGGCGAAGTAGCCCTCGTTCTCGCGGACCAGGTCGCGGATGATCGGAGCGATCCGGGTGACCGGCTTGGTGAGCACGTCCACCGTGATCGAGGTGCCGGAGACGCTGGGGCCTCCGAGGGGCTGAGTCACGGGCAGCTGGGGCATCAGACGAGCTCCACCTCTACGTAGTCGGTACCGGAGTCGCCGTCGGCGGTCTCCAGCGCGTAGCNNGCGCGTAGCCGACGATCGTGCCGGTGCCACCCTGCGGGATGGCCTTGCCGTTCGCGTCGGACTTCACGGCGGCGCCGGCGGTGACGTCAGCGCCGCAGAGCACCCGCGCGATCGCGCCCGGACGCACGACGTTCACACGCCGCTCAACCGAGTGGGCGGGCTCGGAGGCCGCGGCGGAGTCGCGTTCGGCGACGCCGAAGGCGCGCTCGCCCGCTCCGCAGTGACCGATCTGGTAGTCGCCCTGCGCGGTCTTGCCGCCGGTGATCTTCACGAAGCGGCCCGCGAGCACCGCGGTCGCCGCGAAGGCCGGGACATTGACGCCGGGCTTGAAGCGTGCGATCTGCTCGGCCATCAGTCGCCCCTCCCGGAGCCGAAGGAGGCCATGATCGCCTCANNACCATGCCCTTGGGCAGCTCGTCAAGTTCCTTCTCGGTCGCCTCGGGCGCGGACTCGAGCTTCTTCGCCCATGCGTCCTTCGAGGCGGCGGTGATCTTGCCGTCGCTGAGCGCGGCGCTCAGGACGGCCTCGCGGTGGGCCTGCAGCTGGCGCTGCTCGGCGCGAGCGCCGGCCTCGGCCTTCTGCTGCAGGTCGGCGAGCACCGTCTTGTCGACCCGGGTGGTGGTCTCATCGACCGAGGCCTCGGGCTCCTCGCCGCCCTCNNCGGGTTGGGCTCGGGGGTGGGAGGATCGGGCTGCTCGGAGCCGCCAGCGCCGACGTTGGGGTCGGTCTCCTCGGGGCTCTCGCCCTGCAGCTGGTCGATCGCGGCGAGCACTTCCTCCTCGGAGGCGTTCTCGTCGAGACCCAGCTTCTTGGCGACTTCGCTTGGCACGGCTTCCACCGTAGGCGCAGTTGCCGTTTGTCCCGAAACGGGATTCTTCGCGCGCTTCTGAGGGGCCGTCTGGCGAGCCGTCGCGGCGCTGGCGAAGACCTTCGCGGGGCGCCCCTTGAGATCCTCACCGGCGGCCGCGGCGGGCTGGCCGCTGGCGACGTCGACGAAGACCTCGCGGACCTGAACCGGGTCGTCAAAGCTCACGTCGCCGGTGTCGCTGGTGGAGTAGGGGACGCGCCACAGGCCGCCCTCGTCGTCGTCAGCGATCACGAAGCCTTCCTCGGACCACAGCGCTCGCGGCCACCACCAGTAGCGCTCGTCCTGGGCGATGTCGTCCCAGAAGACCTTGATCACCTTGTCCGCGTCGGCGGAGGCGGCTGGGGCGTTCGCGGGGGGCACGCCCTCCATCGAAGCAGCGGCGCCCTCCTGTCCCGGAACGACCTCGACGCCCTCGCCAGCCAGGGCGCGCTGCAGATCCTCGAGGTCGGAGATCGCCGGCAAGCGGATGCCGAGCAGCGCGCAGTCGGTGAGCACGAAGCTGTAGCGCTTGCCGCCGGGGGTCTCGACGTCCCAGGAGCCGTTCACATACGCGCCCTCGATCGAGCGGCTCGGGTAGGCGGAGGGCATCGCCTCGGCCAGCCAATCGGGGACCTCGACGAAGTCGCCCACCAGCGTCGCTCCCTGGTCGATCAGCCGCAGGTTCTCGATCTTCCCGAAGGCCGGCTCCCCCTCGAACTCGTAGAAGGGGTCGTGGTCCCCTTCGCCGGTCTGGAAGCGCTCGTCCACGTGGCCGAGCTTCAGCCGCGGCACGCGGATGTGCGGGTCCTCGTTGGCCGCCGTCACGGCGTCGGCCAGGTGCTCGAAGGTGAAGGTCAGCTCGCCGCCCTTCGCCTTCCACTTCATGCCAACGCTGAGCAGCTCCACGCCCTCGTAGCGCACATACTCTGGCATCAGGCCTCCACCTTCTGCGTCAGCCCCTTCAGCGCCCGGACCCCGGCGAGAGCGAACTCCAGGCCCCGCTCCACGGCGTCGAGCCGCTGCGCGTCCACTTCGGAGAGTCGCTCCTGGGCAGCGACGATGCGAGCCCAGAATGTCTCGGCCTGGCCGATACCACGGTCGATCGCGGCGACCGCCTCCCAGCGGCGCTGATACGCGGCCTCGGTGCCGCTCGCGGCCTGCTCGGCCTTCATGGCAGGCGCTCCCGGCCGAGCTCGCGAACGGCCTCAACGGGATCGCGGCGGCGGCGATGCCGGCTGCGACGCGCCTCGATGATCTCCCGGAGGCTCCGGCGTCGGTGCCGCAGCACTCCGGGACGCTTCGGGTCGCGGATCAGGCTCATGTTGCCCTCTGGCAGCGGTGACGGCGGTGGACCGACTCCCCCTCGCCGCGCGGCTCGGTGGCGCCGAGCTGGCGGGCGTAACCATCGAGGCTGACCGCCACTCGCCAGAGGCCCCTCTCGACCCCCTCGTCGGACGGTCCAGCGCCTGAGCGCTGCCCTCGCTTCGGCACGATCGGGTCCCGTTCCAGCACGAACGGGCGCCCCTGCCGCCCGTGGTCGCCACGCGCCTTCAGGATCTCCTCGCCGCACCCCTCACACTCCACGAACTAAGGCCAGGACTCGCTCACAGCGCCACCTCGCCGTAGGTAGCGACCAACGTCCCGCGACAGCGCAGACCTCCCGCGCAGTAGCGATAGCCGCCGGCCGGGTAGTCGACCTCGGCGGCGTCCACGTCGTCGTAGTCCTTGCCGTCGACGGAGCGGCACTCAGCGCACGTGTTCTCGTCCAGCAGCTCCGAGGCATAGATCTCATCCGGTCCGTGCTCGCGCATGTGCTGGCGGCGCCCGGTGTTCATGCCCTCCATCACCGCGCCGGTCGCCTGCTCGGCCAGGAAGGCGTCGGAGAGCCCTTCGAGATGGTCGCGGACCTGCTCGGCGACCGCGGCGGCGCTGAGCGCGCCGGTGCTGAGCGCGATCGCCTTGCGGCTCGCGACCTCTCGCAGCGAGCCGGCCAGGACGGCCGCGATCACCGCGGCGCGCTCGTTCAGCTGCTCGTCACGCTCCTGGTCATCGGCCGCGGCGGCGCTGGCGGGTGGCTCGGCGCCCTGGGCGCGCATCTCGGCCTCGGCGGTGTCGTAGCCCGCGCGGGCGGCCGCCCGCATNNCCCGCATGCGCGAGGCGATGATCTCGCTGTCGATCGGCTCGACCTCGAGCGCGATCAGCTTGCCTGCGTCCCCACCCGCGTCCTCGACTGCCGCGGCGACCGCCGCGATCTGCTCCTCCTGGGCTGAATGCAGATCCGCCACCAGGGCGTCACGCTCGCTGACGATCAGACCGTCGATCGCCGCGAAGTCCACCGCGGCCTGCACCTCCTGCGCGTAGGGCTGGCGGCGCAGCTCGCGGTCCGGCAAGGACACGGCACCGGCGCCGGCCTGGCAGCGCACCCAGCCCTCGGCACGCTGCTCGAGTCGGCCCTCGGCGACCAGCTCCTCGCGAGCGCGACGAGCGGTCCCGTCCTTCGGCTCGCGGCCGGCGGCGCGGGAAAGCTCCGCCCAGGGCATGGGACGCCCGGCTGCGGCCAGCAGCTTCTGCTTCACCTCGGCGCGGGCAGTTGCGGGCGGGTTCGATGTCCCACCCTGTCCCGCGGGCGGGGCGGCCTGCTTGAACTTGATCGGCGCCTTGAAGCGGCGCTGGACCCACTCCTCCATCTCGGGGTCGAGCTCGACCACATCCCTTTCGACCAGGGCCATGAGATCGCTGATCGGCAGATCCTCGCCCTCGGCGCGCTCGTAGACCAGCAGCGGTGACTGCTCGGGCTGCTCGGGGTCGGTCGTGTAGTTCCAGTCGACCAGGCGGTAGATCAGGTAGGTGCTGAACGTCCAGCGCACCCAGTCGGCGATCACCTCCTGGCAGTAGGCGTAGAGGTCGATGAACTCCGAGCCCAGCGCCCGCGAGCCCGTCTCGGAGGTGCCGAGGCTGAAGAAGAGCTGGAAGAACGCCTTCGCCATCTCCTCGTTGTGGAAGCGCATCGAGCCGACGGTGTCGGGCAGCGAGCCCTCGACGCCGGCGATGCGGAGCTTTCCGGGCCCGGCGCCGCCGGACTCCTCGCCGGCCTTGATGCGCCGGGCGGTGGCGGCCAGGGCGTTCACCTGCTGCTGGGTGAGCTCGGGTCCCGTCTCGAACCACGGCACGCCCATGCCCTGGCGCTCGTGCTTGACGGCATCGACCCGGATCAGCCTGTCCTTGACCAGCCAGTCGCGGAAGCAGGGACGGAGCATCGAGCGCCCGTACCAGTTGGCCCCCTCGAAGCCCCACACGTAGAGCAGCAGGCGGTTGGCCTCGAGCGGAGGCGCGTCGCCGATCAGGGCCTGGCGGACGTACTTGAGCCCGCCGTCCTTCTCGATGTTGATCTCGGTGATCGTGCGCGGGTGGCGCGAGGCCACCTTGCGCAGGTGGTTGCGGCCGTCGCCACCCACCGGCGCGACCTCCTCGAAGGGGAAGAAGCCATAGACGAGCGCCCGCAGAGCGATCGCCAGGTGCTGGTCCCAGACGAAGTTGTTGCGCGGGCGCGGGATCGGACCCGGGTCCTCGCCCTTGACCGGCAGGTTCAGGTCGGTGGCGATGTGGCGGACGACCTCGGGCCGGGCGCCGTTGGGATCGAGTGACCAGCGGAAGCGCCGGATCGGGAGCATCGTGCCCAGCAGCAGCCCGTTCAGCTGGGCATCGTTCTCCATCCGCTCGTAGGTCTCGATCGAGGCCGGCCAGCGCAGCTCCGCCACGTGCTCGGTGTCGTCGACCAGCTGGTCCCAGCCCGGGAGGCCGACCATGCTCATCGCGTCGGGGCGGATCTGTCCCTTCTCGGTCGTGGGGGCGGAGGCCACGCCTCGACGCTACGCAGGGTGCCAGGGTGTCCCGGAACGGTGCCAGCGGTTAGGGTGGCGCCGTGAAGCTCGCCTGCCTCCTCGCCCTCACCCTCGCCATGCTGATCGCCGCCCCCTCGGCCGACGCCGCCTTCTGGCGCAACTGCGGCACGCCGGAACCCGGCAACCCGTACGTCACCGGCCAGGTCAAGCAGCACGGCGTTCCCTGCAAGACCGCCAGGGGCGTGATCCGCCGCTTTCCCGCTAAGTCCCAACAGCAGGGCAGCGATGTGGTCGCCATCCGCTCCTTCACCTGCGACGGCGGGACGAAGGGCCGCAAGCTCACGATCCACTGCTACTCGGGGCGCGAGCGCATCCTCTGGCGCGGGACGCGCTACTAGATCCCGCTGGTGGGGAACTCCTTGGTCCAGGCCTCCAGGCGGCGCTTCTTCACGTGCCCGGTGCCCCCGCTCACCTTCCAGACGACGCTGATCGTGTAGGTGCCCGCAGGCAGACGCTCGATGTAGATGGGAGCACCGGGGACCACCATGCCGGTGTTGGTGTCGTCGGCGTCGCCAGAGGTCAGAGGACCCGCTGCGAGACCACCCGCCACAGGCGAGCTGAACACCCACGTGTATCCAGGGTGCGAAACCAGATCAGTTGCCTGAGCGCTCGCCTGCTGTGCGGCGGGTGCGCCCGGATCGGCGATCGTCTTGAGCTGGGCGAGGTTGACCGTCAGCGCCGCGGTAATCGAGTTGAGGCTCGCCAGCGGGGGTCTCATCAGCGCAGAGAACCTGGCCACGATCAGATCCCCGTCGTTCGGCACGACGAGGTTCTGCACCCGGTCCGGCGTGCCCGCAAGCGCGAAGTCCGTCGAGCTGATCGCCTGCTCGGCGTTGACGACCGAGCGCCCGCCCTGCGCTCCGGCGAAGGCGAGACGACCCTCCGTCGCTGCGCTCATCAGCAGGCTGAGCGTCGCCCCATCGGGCGGATCGTCGAGCTCGGCGTAGGGGAGCCCGAAGCGGGGCGTCGTGTCGGCCACCTAGGCCCCCACGTGCTCGACCGCTGCGGCTACATCGTCCCCCCCGACGGGAATGCGCGCAGCATGCACCGCCCTGATCGCGTCCTCGACGCCTCGCTCGGCGTCGGCGGCCGAGCCGTAGCCCTCGGAGGTGGCGACGATCTCGCCGTTTGCCGCCCGCAGGCGGAAGCGGTACTCGCCGCCGCTGTCGGGGAAGACCTCGAAATGGGCGCCGGTCATGCCCCCGAGGCTACGAAGAGGGCGTGGCTGTCCCTCAACGACTGAAGGAGAGGGAGACGCGCTGGCGTAGTAGCGTCCGACCGAGGGTTCGTATTAGCTATGCCCGTCTGCTTGACCTGAGACCCCCCGAGCTAGGACGCCGCGGCGCCTGACTCGGGGGGTTACGCCGTTCAGGTCCTGTGGCCGGACGCCCAGGGCGGTTCCCGGGACCTGCACCAGCAAGCGGCTGCGACCCAGCGGGCCGCGTGACGATCAGTGGGCGGACCCCCAACAGGGGTTCGCGAAGGTGGTGGCTGCCGGCTACCTCGGCCAGCTGCTGGGATTGGACGCGCGGGCGCATCTGCTTGTGCTCCTCCGGAGCTTGTCTAGGACGGTGGGGCTGATGATGTGCTTCATGGCTGGCCGAAAAGTAGAGCAGGGGTCCGACGGAACTGCACGCACTACCGGAACGCGGCGGGCCTCCCGTCTCCGAGAGGCCCGCCGAAGCCATGAATCCGGTGTCCTAGACGACAAGCAGACGGGACATCACCCCCGTCCGTGCAACGCACCGTAGCAGCCGTGAAACGCGGAACCCAGCGGCGCCGGCCGGAGCCGGCTACCAGCGCCGCTCGAGCAGATCGGCAGTCTCCGAGGGCACCTCGGGCTCGTTCGGGTCGGGCTCCGAGGGGATCACCGCGCGGCCGGCCATCCAGTTGAGGGCCTGGCTGGTGGCGTCCACCTGGTCGTCGTTGGTGCCCCGCGGGAACGCTGCAGCCTCGGCGATGAAGTCCTCGACGGCGGTCGGCTCCCACAGCCCGCCAGGCGCCAGCGGGGCCGGGATCGTGCCGCCGGCCGGGAGGTGGACGTTGCCCGCCTCGATCGTCGGCGAGACGGCATGGGCCCGCGCCTCCTTGCCGCCCTCGGGCTCGATCGGGATCATCCCCTCGATCGTGCTGCGCAGCTCGTCGATCACCGCGGTGCCGTTGGCCTTGTCCTCGACGAGCGTCGCGTGCGGGCGCACCCCTCGCGCCGCGGCCCAGCGCTGCAGCGCAGCCACAGCCTTCTTCGTCTCGGTGAAGCTCAGCTGCGCGCGCACCTGGGCGAGCAGGTAGTAGTTCGCGCTGCGGCGCCCCCACAGCTGGCCGACCACGAAGTCCGAGTCCGAGCGCTTCTTGAAGGCGCAGTCCCAGCTCGCGGCGATCACGTCCCAGAGCACCGGCAACTCGGCCTCCGCGTAACGGCGCCACCAGGGCTTCTTCCAGATCCCGCCAGACGCCGGCGCGGGGAGCTGCTGGTACTGCCCGGCGTACCCTGCCGATCCGAGCTCCAGCGCGTACTGCCGCACCTCCTCCTCGCCCATGCGCTCCGGCCAGAGCAACTCGCCCGGCTCGGTGCGAGGGTCCTCCGGCCACACGAAGGGATGGCTCGGCTGGTATTCCATCGGCAGGCAGAGGTGCTGGTAGTCGCCCTCACCGGCGAGCAGGTGCCCGGTCAGATCCTTCTCGTGCAGGCGCTGCATCACGATGACCCGCACGCCGCTGCGCGGGTCGTTCATGCGCGAGGACATCGCTTGGTCCCACCAGCGCAGCACCCGCTCGCGCTGCGCCTCGGAGGGGATCTCCATGACGTTGTGCGGATCGTCGGCGACGATGAAGTCACCGCCGAAGCCGGTGACCTTCGCGGTGACCGATGTGGACTGCCGCGCCCCGCCAGCGGTGTTGCGGAACCGCGACTTCACGTTCTGGTCGCCGGCCAGCTCCCACTCGGCCCCGAGCAGGCGAACCAGGCCGCGGTAGCCGAGCCGCTCCAGCAGCGTCCCGCCCTCCTCGCGCCCGCCCTGGGACTCCAGCAGCGAGCGCGACTCCACCGCGTGCTCCAGCGAGAGGTCGCCGGAGTAGGAGGCGAACAGCCAGCGCGAGCTCGGATCGGTCAGCCAGGACCAGGCCGGCCACATCACCGACACGGCCCGGCTCTTCATCGTCCGCGGTGGAACGTTGATGATCAGCCGCCGGATCTCGCGCCGCGTGCAGGCCTCCAGGTGCTCGCAGACCGCGTCGATGTGCCAGTTGTGCTGGTAGGGATCGGGCTGAACTACCGGCCAGGCGGCTGCGATGAAGTCCCGCAGCGAGCGCCGGTAGATCTCGGCGTCGATCTCGTCGAGGCTAGCCGGCCGGAGTGGCCTTGGCGCGGAGGCGACGGTACTCATGCAGCTCCTCTTCGCTCAGGCCGCGCAGATCCTCGACGGCCACGTCATGCTCGACCCGCCCTGAGTGCTCATGGCGCTCGCGCCTGCCCCAGCGGGAGGGGTACTTGCGCTCGAGGAAGGTCATGGCGGCCTGCCAGGAGGTGGGCATCGCCTTGCGCACCATGAGCACCGCGTAGACCTCGCCCTCGGCCTCGGCGCTTTTTACGGCCAGCCAGAACTGCCGGTATGGCGAGTCCTCATCCGCCGCGTCGTGCGCCTCCCCGGTCTTCATCCAGCGGTAGAAGGTGCGCTCTCCGATTCCCGCGGTCTTCGCGGCCACGTCGTTGTAGTTGCCGCCGCGAATGGCCGCCACGACCCGCTCCTGGACCTCCTCGGTCAGCTTCAACCTCGGGCCCCCCGCGTTGACGTCGGGGTCGTGGCGCCTGCACGTGCTCATCCCCGGCGCTGCCTTGCTCCGGCAGGGCTTGCCCTTCGCGGTCCTCGCGCTGCACAGCCTCCCCTCAGCCACGTCGCCCTCTCTTCGCCTTCTCGCCCGTGGCCGCCTCCCATCGGGCCACGGCCACGTCGCAGTAGGCCGGGTCCACGTCCATCGCGAAGCACCGGCGCCCCAGCCGATCGGCTGCGATCACGGTGGAGCCCGAGCCACAGAACGGATCGAGCACGACGTCGCCCTTCTTCGTGGAGTTCCGCAGGCAGTGCTCGACCAACGGGACGGGCTTCGTGGTCGGGTGCTCCCGCGAGGCCTTCGGGCGCTCGTACTCCAGGACAGACGTCTGATCGTCCCCGCCGTACCAGCCCTTGCCGCCTCTGCCGTGCCGGCCCTTTCCGGGCTTGTAGCCGAGCAGGATCGGCTCGTGGCGGTAGTGGTAGTCAGAGTGCCCGAGCACCATCGTGTCCTTGACCCAGACCAGCGTCTGGTGATGCCGCCAGCCTGCCTCGGCGAACGCCTGTCCGAACACGGTCGCGCCAGGTCCGGCGGGGTGGGCGATGTAGAGCACGCCGCCTGGACTCAGCACCTCGTCTAGACGGGTAAACGCTCCGCTCAGAAGCTCGGCCAGGCCCCCCCCCTGGTCGTTTTCGAGACGCATCGCGTCCTCGGTCTTGCCCACGTAGTCGACGCCATAGGGCGGATCGGTCCAGACTGCGGCGGCTTGCTTCCCCTGCATCAACGCCGTCCACGCGTCACGAGAGCGGACGTCGCCGCACAGGAGCCGGTGTACGCCCAGCTCGTAGAGGTCCCCTGCCTTCGTCTTCGGCCGACGGGGGAGCGGCTTCGGGTCGGGCGCCTCCTCCTCGATCCCGCCTACCGAGTCGAGCATGCGCTGCAGCTCGCGGTCATCGAAGCCGGAGAGGCCGAGGTCTGCACCCTCGTCGATCTCGGCGATCAGCTCCGCCAGGCGCTCCTCGTCCCAGTCCGCTGAGATCCGGTTGAGGGCCAGGTTCAGGAGCCGCTCCCGGTCAGGGTCCAGATCGACCTCGACCGTGGGGAAGGTCCGCCAGCCCAACGCCTGTGCAGCTTCAATCCGCTGGTGCCCGCCGATGATCGTGCCGTTCGAGTTGATGACCGCCGGCTGCACAGCGCCGAACTCCTGCAGCGAGGACTGCAGCCGCTCCATCTGCTGGGCGCTCATCGAGCGGGGGTTGTAGTCCGCCGCCTTCAACTCGGCGATGGGCACCTGCTTGATCCTCGGCGCGGGGCTCTTGGCCATCATGCCGCCCTCGACTGTAGGCCCCGGCGCCGATCGCTCCGAGCATGCCCCGCGTCCGCCTCGAGCAGCCCCAAGAGGTCGCGGGCGCTCGTGATCTCACGCTCACCGTGCCCCGGTCGGCCGCAGCGGAAGTGTCGCGCCGCCTCATCGAGGTGCCGCTTGATCCGCCGCATGCAGTTGCAGGCCCGGGGATCTGTGACCTCGCCGCAGCGGGGGCACCGCCAGTCCGTATGCAGGCCGGTCACGCCGCCTCCAACGCCAGCAGCTCGTCCATCCTGTCCACGGCCTCAGCCCGGCTGATCTCCTCGCCGAGGTAGCTCCACGCGTACCAGCCGGCGACGTAGGGGCGGAACCACTCGGAGTGCTCGTGCGGCCAGACGCGGGCCATCTGGACCCGGCCCTGAATCCGCAGGTGGCAGCGCTGGCAGAGGGCGGCGAGGTTCCACCAGCGACAGTCGCGCTTGTCGCCGGTCAGGTGGTGGACGGTGAGCACGCGCCAGCGAGCCTCGACCGCGTCGCCCGCAGCGAGTAGGACGCCGACGTTCGGGACCGTGACGGGCTCGAGCGATCCCCCGGCGCCGCGAACCTCACCGCCGTGATCGCAGCCGTGATCGCAGGCGCTCCACTCGGGGTTGCTGGCGCCGCAGACATAAGGGTGGCCGCAGCGCACGCAGCGGTTGCGGGCCTGCTCGCGGACGGCGTGCTTGATCGAGGCATGCCAGGCGTGCGGGTAGCCATCGGGGCCGCACTCCTCGGGTTCGTAGACGCGCAGCTCGGCGACAGGCATCACCCCTCGCCTCCATCTGGGAGGGCAGCGCGACCGAGATCGGTCACCCAGCCGTTGCCATCGAGCCAGCCGGCATCCTGAGCGTCCAGGAACGCCTGCCGGGCATGAGAGCCGGGCTTGCGCCCGAGAATCCGGTTCGGATTCACCCGGCCGCCGTCGTTGTGGCCGAGCTGGACCAGCAGGAGGGCGCGGTCATGCGGATCGGCTGGATCCAGGAAGCTACCCATGGGCTGACCTCCTGCCCTCGGACGTGTCCGATCGAAGGCGCGTGATCGCGCGCTCCACAACAGCGGCCTCGGTGATCCGGCCGCCCCGGAGGAACGTGATCAGATCAGCGAACAGGACCGCCTCTTTGCTTGAGCCCGTGTGGCGCTCACGGCAGACCTCGCACTCGAACAGGCCGGTGGCCGCGCCCCTGTCGTACAGGACCGAGTGCCGACCTGGGCCAGCCCCACACCGCGGGCAGCGCACGGGCTCGCCTCCTGCGGGCATCACTCGACCTCCCGCACGGGCTCCGGCGTGTAGCCGGGCAGCCGCTCAATCCGCTCGATCAGCTCCTGGACGCCGGCGTGGGTGCAATCGCTTCGCAGCAGGTACAGGAGCAGGTCCAGCTCCGCCGGCGTCAGGGTGAGTGTCCCGCCGACCCTGGGGTCGTCCTCGCGCATCACCGCCAGGCGCTGAGCGACGGAGCGTGCCTCGCGCAAGGTGTCGTAGGCATCGACCAGGTTGCCCTCGTCGTAGAGGAACCACTGCTCGGGCGCCGCGGGGTCGAGCGGGTCGTCGGACTCGAAGGCCGGCTGGCGGAGGATGTAGAAGCGCTCGCAGGGTATGAACCGCTTCTTGTCGGAGCTGAGGAGCTGGTTCGAGCGGTACTCCCCCGCCCGGACCTTGTAGAAGCCGAGGCGCTGCCCCCCGTGCTCGCTCACTCGCTTCCCTCCACCTCGATCCCGTGCGGTCCCTTCGCCTGCGGGATCACGACCATCTGGACGGCCTCGTCCTTCGTCAGCTCGCGCATCCACTCCACCCAATCGCCTTCGACTTCCTCGTTGCCCGCCAGCAGCACGCAGGGCAGGTCGTCGTCGCCGGTCGAGGCGAATCCCCTCTCGGCCAGCCAGTCGGCCAGGTCGTTGATGAGCGCCTCCGCGACCTCGCCCGATGAGGGCACGGACCCGCCCCAGAGGTAGAGGCAGATGCGGAGCGGGTCGGTGTCGCTCACTCGCTTCCCTCCTGTGGGTCGGAAAGGGCGGCGCGGGCTAGTTCCTGCGCCCAGGCCAGGTCAAGGGGCTTCTCACGCCAGTCCGGGTCGGCATCCACGATGAACTCCAACGCCTCCCTCAACCGTGCGTTCTCGGCTAACTCCGCAACCTTCTTGTAGCGTTGTGAGATTTCGGCGTTGTTGTTCACATCCTCCTGCGCCCGATCTAGTTCGGCCTCCTGCTCGGTCAGGGTGTTCACGGCTTCGGCTACAGCATCGCGGTCGTGCTGTCCCGCCCCGTATCCACGGGCAAGTGCGTCCCGCAGGGCGATCAGCTGCTCGGTCAGGTCACTCATCCCT
>JRYJ01000750.1_pt1 | contig 18662 bp, 14 predicted proteins | sample 235371 | NCBI WGS metagenome assembly JRYJ01 (sample SAMN03074219, study PRJNA261477) | activated sludge metagenome | biome: Wastewater Treatment Plant; feature: Wastewater; material: Activated sludge; isolation source: activated biomass of a wastewater treatment plant treating hydrocarbon... ... | reverse complement strand
TCCGATCCTGCGCCGTCACCTGGCGGGATTTTTCGTCGTTCAGGAGGAGGAAATCGTCGAGGCGATGCGATTCGTGTTCGAGCGCATGAAAATCGTCATCGAGCCCTCCAGCGCCGTGGCCGTGGCTCCGTTGTTGAGGCGGGAACCGTTGCTGATGGATCGAACGGTGGGCGTGATCGTCACCGGCGGGAACGTGGACCTGTCGGCCTACTGGAGTGTTGTGGTACCGCAAGCCCGATTGTGAAGGGAACTCATCCGCTCGGCGTTGCGAGGGAGGACCGGCTTAGGCCATTGAGGGTTCGCAGGTGCTGCTGGGCCGTGGCGAGATCGTCAGGCGTGAGCAGAATCCTGCCGAATCGGACCCGCCCATAGAGCTGCGTCAGTGCCTCCACAGAGGGCAAGGCTTCCGACCAGTGGGCGCGTACCTGGTGCAGGAATTCCCGCGGCGTGGTACTGGCTGCCTTGACGATCCCACGGTGCGAGCAACAGGTGAGCATCTCGGTATAGAGCGTCACCGCCACCCTCTGGTTCGCTGACAGCGAATCCCGCTGGGTGGTCAGCCATCCCGCTCTCCGCAGAATCATCGTGAAGAAATATCCGGCGCCAAGCAAAACGACCAGGATCATCAGCACGGCTTGCTTGAGATCGCTTCGCACGAGTCGGCCCAACAGCCGGCCGAGGGCCTCGGTCACCGGTGCGAACGTGTTGCTGAGGGATTCCGACAGGCGCGCGCGCATTGCATCGCCGCTCTCTCGCAACCCCTGCACTACGGCCATCTGATCGTTGGCGCTGTAGTGGACGAAGAGACGATCCCATTTCAGTCGCACCGAATCCATCGCGCTGCCGACGGATTGCCACCATGTTGTCGGCGCAGCCACTATGGCCGGTGGCGTCGGGTCTACGGTGATCCACCCGGATTGCGGAAAATACACCTCCACCCACGCATGCGCATCGCGCTGTCGTACGGTGTAGTAGTTCCCGAATTCGTTCCACTCCGTGGCCAGGAATCCGGTGACGAGCCTCGCCGGGATACCAACCGATCTGAGCAGGATCACCATAGCGGTGGCATAGTGCTCACAGTACCCGGTCTTGCGGCCGAACAGGAAATCCTCCAACGGGTTGATCGACTGCGTGGACGGAACGTCGAGGCTGTACCGATAGCTGTTCATCAGATGCGTTCTCAGCAGACCGACCGCTTCCGCGATGCTTGACGCCGGTTGCGTAACCCGGCGTGCCAGGTCCGTCACCTGTGGGTCCGAAGTCGGCATCTGCAGATAATGCTGCCGAATGAATTCCGGGTAGCTGAATGCGGTGGCCGTCCGTTCCATCGGCACGAGCGTGCGCGGCACGGAGTACGTCGTGTACTGCACGCGAGAGGCGGCGGGAAACGGAAGATAGAGGGCTCCCATCAGATCCGACTGCACGGTCAAGAACTCGCCCGTGACCGAGACAGGCAGCGGCGCTCCGAAGAGCACGGCCGTATCGAGTGCTTCGAGCAGGACGTCTTGTCTGATGCGACGGCCAATGGCTTGAGGTGTGGGTGTGGAGGACGAGCGGACCGTAAAGGTGCCCGGCGGCAGTTCCGTGAGCGTGCGGCGATGCGGAAGACTGTTGCTCCAGGATTTCCCATTGTAGCGATCGTAGGCGACACCGCGCAGGTAGAAGGGCTCCGATTTGCCGGGGTATCCGCCCTCCGGCAGTTCGACCCGCATCACGACGCTCGGATCATGTTTCACCGGGCCGATGACGCCCAGGTCGACGTGCTCCGAAAAGCCCGTCGTGCGCAGACTTTCGCCGTGGCTCTTCTGCAAGAATCCCACCCCGATTCGGGGAATGGTGAAGAAGAACGCCAACGTGAGGCAGAAGGCTCCGGCGGCCATGGCATTGGTGGTCCAGAAGAAGCGTGCGGTGATCTGCCCCGGAGGGACCGGTTGCAGCGTGGGACTTGTGTTCTGCGACGGACCCGCAACGCTTTCCTCTTTTTCCTTTGTCAGGTGATAGAGCAAGAGGGTCCACACGCCGCTCAGCAGGTAGCCCAGAAACAACGGAGCGTACCAGATGTGCGAGGTGAGGGCGGCGGCCGCGAGGATGGCCATCAGGCTGATGGCATAGAGGTGCAGGAAGTCGCGCCGTTGCTCAAGATTGAACAGCTTGTTGATCAGCAGTGTGACGAGAAAATGAATGCCGGCTGGGAGCAATTCCTGCGAAACGAGGAGGAAGTCGACCCAAAATCCAGCGAAGGCCAGCAACAGGAAAATGTTCCAGGTCAGTGCAGAGAAGCGGAGGGAGCCGAGCGCTCTCCCAACGCCGGATCGCTCCACCAGCCTGAGCAGGGCCGCAGCAAATGCCACCGTACCGAGGGCAAGCAGCCAGAGTGGGAGGACGGTGGCCATTGCAAGGCCGGCGAAACTCGTGGCCGCCAGAAGGATGGAGCTAAGTCGGAAGGCCTGATCCAGTGCCATGAAACAGTGCCTCGTAGGTTGCGGGAGAGATGATCTGATCGACGCCGATCACGGGATTAATCTGCGCCGGATGGGACCAGGGTGAAATCAGGATCGTGCTCCCTTCCTTCGGCTGCGACAGCGCCTGCGTCATCCGCGCCTGCAACGCGTCCATCTCCTCGGGATTACGACGCTCGGAGAGGGCCAGCGTCTGCAGCATTCGGAGATAGTGCTGTTCGCCGTTCCCGAACGGAATTTCCTCCGCTCCCACGACCAAGGCGATCTGATAGCCACGCTCCAGGAATGCATGCACCAGCGAGGCGGCAACCGAGAGCGCCCGTTCGAACGCCGCGTCCTGTTCCAACGGGGCAATCGGAGACACGGCGATGGTCACCCATCGTTGGTCTTCCGCTTCCGTCTCCTTGATCATGAGCTTTGATGTGCGTGCGGTCGTCATCCAGTGGATGGCGCGCGAGTCGTCCCCTGGCCTGTATTCCCGCAGGTTGTAGAGAGAGATACCCTGGCCGCGACGCGTCAGACCTTGATCCTGGCCGATCGTGCTCAGGTCCTGGAGCAATGTGGATGAGAGCGGGATCGGTTCCGGACAAACCAGGATCGTCGTATCGAAGGGGTAGTGGCGTGTCTTTTGAAACAGCCCGAAGGGAAAGGGGGTCGCCACGCGGACTCCTTCGAGCCGGTATCGACCGCGTCGCCGAACCAGCAACGGGTAAGAGACCAATACGGACGAATGCGGCGGCAGGTGCTGAAGATGAATCCCTCGGTCCAAATCGACACCTGCCACGACGTCGAAAATCCGCAGGGAAAAGCTGGGGAACCTCGACTTCCGATTGGCGATCGAGAGGGTGACGGTCGTCGGTTCGTTGGCAAAGAGGAACTCGGGAACGTGGCGCCGGAATTCCATACGGCGGAGGCATTGTTCCGACAGCAATCCGGACATGACGATCAGACTCAGCATCATCGCCAGCAGCAGATAGAACAGATTGTTGCCGGTGTTGACCGCGGCGATCCCGACGGCCAGCGTGAAAAGGAGAAAGCGCGTACCCTCGGCGGTGAGACGAATGGAACGGTTCGGGGAGAGCCGGCGAAGGATCGTGTGGACGAGCGGGTATGGCATGGCTGGGCGTGACGTTCGAGATCAGTCGGTGCCGTCCGGGACGGACCGTGCCGACGGCCCTTCCGTCTAAACGGGTACCGGCACGCTCTCGAGAATATCCTGAATCACGCGCTCGGCGTGTTCGAAGCTCTTGGTCCGCATGCCCTGGGTTCGAGTCAGCATCACACGATGCGAGAGGACGGTCGGGGCCAACTCCTTAATATCTTCAGGAAGGCAGTAGTTCCGGTCACGGACCAACGCCAGGGCCTTCGCGGCTTTGCACAGAGCCAGGGTTCCGCGGGTGCTGACACCCAGCGACAGCAAGTCGCTCTGCCGGGTGGCGAGGACGATGGAGAGGAGATAGTCCATCAGACTGTCATCCACCTGTACCTTTTCCACCTCAGCCTGGAGATCGAGCACGTGTTGGGCGGTCAGGACCGGCTGAATTTCGTTGGCGGGGTGCAGCGATTGAGGGCGATCGAGCACCTTCTTTTCTTCATCCGGCGTCGGGTACCCGATGCGGAGGCGCATGAGGAACCGGTCGAGCTGCGATTCTGGCAATGGAAACGTGCCGTGGTACTCCGCCGGGTTCTGCGTCGCAATCACCATAAACGGCTGACTGAGCGGGTAGGTTTGGTTGTCGACCGAAATCTGCGCCTCGCTCATGGCTTCCAACAGACTGCTCTGGGTCTTCGGCGTGGTGCGGTTGATTTCATCGGCCAGTACGATGTTCGCGAACAGCGGACCCGGCATGAACTCGAAGGCCTGTTTTTGGCGGTTGAAGACTGAAATGCCGACGATGTCCGAAGGAAGCAGGTCGCTCGTGAATTGGATGCGCTTGAAGGAGCAATCGAGCGAACGGGCCAGGCTGTGCGCGAGGGTCGTTTTCCCGACTCCCGGGACGTCTTCGATGAGAAGATGGCCCCTGGCGAGCAGGCAGACCACCGACATCTCAATGACCCGGGATTTCCCCTTGATGACCCGGGCAATATTCTCTTGTAAGGCCTTGATAGATTGAGAAGAATTCACGATGGGGGTTCTTTGTGAGAGGCGCCAAGTGTGGGACCTGGCGGGCTATGTTCGAAAGTCTAACAGAGGGCCTAGGGACCGTCAATTTATACAGGAAATCCAACCCCTCGGTATCATGTGGCGAAAAGATTGGGCTGACCGCTGCCGCAGGACATCAGCCCGTCAGGATCTCGGGGACGAGGGTGATGAACCACGGGGGCGTTTCCTCGGGCATGTCCCGGAAGCGTTTGGCCGTACTGCTGGTCGGCAGGGTCTCACTCTGCGGCCCGCGACGGATGCGGACGGAACGGAATCGGTAGGGCGTGTTTCGGCCGCAACCATTGTCGAGCACGGAGGGAAATTCCCGACGCAGAGGCACGAGGTCCGATAGAAGACAGGTCGCCCCCGGCGCCAACTGCATCAACCGATGGAAGGTGTCACCTAACAGAGTGGGAAGGTTTTCGTCGGTCAGGATGACGTTCTCCGGCCGGGCGCGGGGATCGTCGACCAGTTGAGAGAGGAGTTCCCAAAAGACTTGCGAATCGACCGCCCCGAGTACGCAAAGGGCCGCGCGCCGTGCCATCAACTCCAGCAGCGCGAGCGGCCCACGGATCTCAAACTTCCACGGTGGAAAGAGCAGGCTTCGCCCGGCATGAATCACTTCGAGGGCTGGTTCTTTGCCGTGCAGGACTTGGCGCGACTGCCCCTTCGTTCGTCGGAGTTCGTCGTCGATGATTGCGGTGGACAGTCGGGTCGGCTCATAGGCAAAAGTGGGCGTCGCCGGTGCCCAGCAGGTGACGATCGTATACTTCGCCGCCAGCCGCTCGTCTCGTTCCAATCCATCCAAGTCAAACATGTCCTGATTTCCGTAGAACCGAAACCGGATTCCGGACGCTGACCGGAGACGCTCAAGCCGCAGGCGGTCTGCATGCAGGGGGCCTCCCAATTGACTGTCTGGATGCAGTCGATCGATACAATGCAGAATGAAGGGCTGGTTCCGGCGTGCAAACTCAGGCGCATAGTGCGCCACCAGTTCATCGGCAAAGGAGAGATCTCCTGCTCCCAGATCCAAAAGGGACGGAGGCTCGCTCTCCAGAAGCAGGTCGAACGGGTTCGGATGCGTCTTCAGAAACGACTCCACCGATGCCGGGGCCAGCATCGGCGTCGGCCATTTCGGCGAACGAGTTGGCCGAACGCCGAACAGGACGCACAACGCCCTGATAGCTTTCGACGGAGGCAATCCCGTGAGCTGCTTGAGCGAGTCTTTCGACGACGCATCTGCCGCCTCTGTGCGGTGCTGAACGAGGGCCTGCAGCAGGCATGTCTTAATATCTTCGGGTATGGAGGATGTGCCAATGGCCTGCGTGAGCGTGTGGAGTGTCGTGGCCCGTTGCGCGCCACCCAAAAGCTGGCGGGAGGCTTCCCATGCCGCCTCGTCGGCTGAACGCGCGGAGCTGACTTCACGACGAAACGCTGCCAAACGTACCGGATCGATGTCGATGTCCATGAAGTCGTTGCGTGCCCCGGGGCCTGGCTAGGCACGTCGGAAGGGCGGCGACAGTCGTGTTGAGTCTCAAGAGTAGCGGGCGTTTTGAGAGGGAGTCAAGGTGCAGGTCATTGCCGACCCGTGGGCTGTGTGTTAGACAGAACGAATGGAGACGGCATCGCTTGAATCCAGTCACCCGTCCCGGCCCCGTTGCCGCTCTCACTGCCTCGCGTCAGCCTGTTGCCTGTTGCTGCTGTGGGGTTGCGGAATCGGGCCACCGCAGGTGACGAGCGAGTCAGTCGCCCAGCCGCACGCCGGATGGGCGGACGGCCAGATTCTCGATGCAAAAACCGGATATCCGGTGCCGCGGGATGCGTGGCTGAGCCAACTCGCCGAGTACGACGTCATCTATTTGGGTGAGGAGCATCACAATCGTCATCACATCGACGCGGCCATCACCGTTCTGCAATCATTTGTGGACCAGGGGCGTCGTCCCCTGTTGGCAATGGAAATGTTCGGATGGGACGGACAGCCAGCGTTAGAGACATACCTCACTTCGCAGGATCTCTCCCGGGCTACCTTTCTCGAACGTGCCCTGTGGAGGCAAAACTGGGGCGGTCCCTTCGAAGACTACGAACCACTCGTACAGTTTGCCAAAGACCATCAATTGCCACTCATTGCCATGAATCCTCCCAAGACGTTGATTCGGCAGGTGGTGAAGCTGGGCTTGGCACAAGCGAGGCAGCAGCCGGATTGGGACCAATGGGGGATGACGGGGGAAACGATTGTCGATGATTCGGTGTACCGCGACCGGATTCTTTCTCAGATTCAGGACTGTCACGGAGGAGGATCGCCCGAGGACTATCGAACCATGTATGAAGCGTCAATGGTTCGGGACGAAGGAATGGCGAAAACTCTCGCAGCTTCCCATCAGAAGATCCGGTCCGGCTCCGACCGGCGAGATGGTCCGGTTGTGAGCTACACGGGTGGGGGCCATATCCAATACAAGCTTCCTGTTCCAAACCGGGTAGCCAGACGCGTGGCCGATGCGAAACAGGTTACCGTCTACCTCACCGCCTTCGAATCCAATCGAATCGCCGAGTTTTGGGAGGCGATGCGGGAGTGTATCGCCGACTATATCTGGCTGACTCCCATAGGAGCACAAGGGCCGCCCAAACGCTGTCGGTGATGTCTCTCGCCAAAATTGTACAGGTTGAGGACGGCCCTTCGTGCCGGAGAGGGGCCGCCTTCCCCTCTCCGGTGGGATGGATACGGCGCGAAACCTCTCCTAATAGTGGATACTTGTTTCCAGGAGCATCGGGGGCCCAACCTTGACACTCAGGCGATCACTAGTCAGACTACGCGGCAGTATTCGTAGTACCACTCAATCTTCTTCCTACAGAACTGGTGACCATATGAGAGGCAAGATTGCCTGTTCAGCCGACCGCCTGAGTTTGCTCGAGGCGGCCATGATCAGCTCGGTTGTGGAACCGAACGCGTTTCAGATCGGAAAGCAATACCATGCGGAGCACCGGGTTCGGATCATGGATGCCTCAGACACCCAACTGACCTCGGCGGTCATGGGCAATTCCGGCCTGTATGAGCAGACCATTCGACTGCACGAGGGGCATTTGGAGGCGAAATGCTCCTGCACCCTCTCCGAACAGCCCCTTTGCCGGCACGGCGTGGCGGCCCTGTTGGAGTATCAACGTTGGTACCGGGCACGGATGGCTCCTCCGTCTCCCAAAGCCTGGCCCGTCGTTCCCCCCCTGGACGTCGAAAGCCCCGCCCACCCCGTCGCTGCTTCCGGAGATGTGAAGTTGAGTGAGATCACCCAGTTCATGGATTGGATGAAGCGGACCGTCCATGCCATGCAAGGCGACCATCCGCTGCCCGATCCTCCCAACTTTGGAGTCGGTGAGGTGGCGTCCTGGGTCCAGGTTATTCAAAACATGGACCTGCGTCGCCGGGAGAGCGAGGTGGTCCAAGTTGGGCTCGAAGCCGAACTCAGAAATCGGGAAGCGACGGTCGCTCGTCTGACCCAGGAACTCGAAACCTCGGTGGAGGATGCAAAATCCCTTCAGGGCATCTGCCGGGAACTTCAGCGCGAACTGAGCACCTACAAGGCTGCCGCGACCAAAACCGCCGAACTTTCCCGACAGGTGGAACAGTTCGATGTCGAGGTAAAGGCCATTGCCGGGGTCCTGACCGAAAAAGGCGGGCGCCTCAACGTCCTGGCGGATACCTGCCGGGAGGTTGCGGCGATGCTGAAATCACTCGGCAAGGTCTAAACACCCTCTTGCACCCTCTGCAGCTCCTTCAGTAGAATACGGCCCTCTTTTTGGTTTTCTTGCCTACAGGGGGGTGCATCAATGAACAGGTTCGTCGCAGGAATAATTAGCGGGTTCGCGGCGTTGCAGTCGGCAGTGGCGTTTGCCAACGTCGGCGAGGGGCCGCCGGATTACAGCGGCATCACGGGTATGTACTATACCCTTATTGCTCTCGTCTTGGCGTTTGGCGTCTACGACACGTTTTTCAAGAAGAGCTGACTGTCGGTCAAGCGAGTTCAGCGTGAAACGGCGGCGTTCGACGCAGATCGCACGTTGTTTCACGCTTTCTTTTTTGTTCTTGATTCACTCCTTTCCGGCTGAGGCAGAATCGGAAGTAATGTCTTGAGCACTGTCTCGGCGACGATGCGGTACCCTTCCCCGGTGGGATGAATGCCGTCTGCCTGATTCAGGGCACCGTTCCCTCCCACCCCTTCCAGAAGGAACGGGATCAGGACAAGGTCATACCGGCTCGCCAACTCACGGTACATCGATTCAAACTGTCTCGTATACTCCTCGCCATAGTTGGGCGGGAGCTTCATACCAGCCAGAACTACCCGTACCTTTGCTTTGCTCAGCCCGCGAATGATGACTTCCAGATTGGAACGTGTCTCCGACAGGCTCAGGCCCCTGAGACCATCGTTCCCGCCCAGCTCAAGAATTACAATGTCAGGCGAACTCTTGAGAATCCACGGCAACCGGCGGAGACCGCCCGCGGTGGTCTCGCCGCTAACTCCAGCATTGATCACCTCGTAACGATAGCCTCTGGTTGTGAGTTGTACCTGCAGTTGTGCGGGATAAGCCCGGTCCTGCGGCACTCCGAAGCCTGCGGTCAGACTGTTGCCGAATGCGACGATGCGTGGTCGAGCGACGACGCGGTCCTCCTCTGGCGGTTCCTGAGCGGTTGTCGCCGGGGCGTGTTCCGACGCGCTTTCGGCCGTGGGTGGCGTCGACTGATCAGCTACGGGAGAGCGAGAGGAGTTAGGTTGGTCGCATCCCGACATCCACACGACGCAAGACAGCACCAATGAGATGACCGTCAGAGAGCGGTGAAATGGGAAAATCGCCAAGGTCCTCATCTCTGTACAGTATAATATGAACGCCCCGCAGATGGGCCGGTGGAAGGACTAAATGGACGCATGATTTCGATTCAACATGTCACCATGCAGCTCGAAGCGGCGGGGCAAACAGTCCGCATTCTCAACGACATCACGCTGGATATTCCCCAGAAACAAACCGTGGCCATCGTAGGGCCATCCGGGAGCGGGAAATCGACGTTGCTGGGTCTGATTGCGGGGCTCGACCGTCCGACCTCGGGGGCCATCTGGCTCGATGGAGTCGATATTACGGCCCTAAACGAACAGGCGATGGCGCGTCTCAGGCTGGCGAAGGTCGGGTATATCTTTCAATCGTTTCACCTGATTCCGACGCTGACGGCGCTCGAAAATGTCGCGGTTCCGCTCGAATTGGCGCGGAATCCGCAAGCACAGTCACGAGCCCGCGAGTTGTTGGAGGCGGTGGGACTCGGGCCCCGGATCTCGCACTATCCGGTGCAACTTTCCGGCGGTGAACAACAGCGAGTGGCTGTCGCTCGGGCCTTCGCTTGCCGTCCCCCTATTCTCCTGGCCGACGAACCGACGGGCAACCTGGATTCGGCGACCGGGCAGCAGGTGATCGACCTCATCATGGCCCTCCACCGCGATTTCGGAACGACCCTGGTGATGGTCACCCACGACTATGGCTTGGCGGCTTCGATGGAGCGCGTCATTGCGCTACGTGACGGACGAGTCGAATCCGACCAAATGGGCCATCCTGAACAACCTCTGTGATGGACAAGCCGATGCTCCCCTTTTGGATCCTGATGGCGTGGCGAGAATCCCGTGCTGCCTGGCGCCATTTCGTCTTCTTCCTCGCCTGCATCGCGTTGGGGGTTGGGGCGGTGGTCGGTGTGTCTCTGTTTTCAGCGAACGTCGAGCGAGCGGTACTGAAAGAAGCCCGTGGGTTGCTTGGGGGAGACCTGGAGGTTCGTCTAACGCGCCGCCTCGGTGAGCCGGGGCAGGCCGTGCTACAGGAGGTGACGGCGCGCGGCGTGGAGATGACCCATGTGAGCGAACTCGTGGCGATGACGGCTCGGGAGGGAGCAGGACAGGCCACACAACTGGTTGAGCTCAAGGCGGTGGAACAACAGTACCCACTCTACGGAAAACTCAGGCTCGAACCAAATCGTCCGCTGTGGGAACTCTTGCACTCGACGGGGGAAGGCTGTACCCGGCCTTGCTACGGGGCCGTCGTGCAGGAGGCCCTGTTGATCCGACTGGGGGTGGCTCTCGGGGCCACGATCAAGATCGGGCAGGCCTCGTTCGTGATAGCCGGGGTCGTCCGGACGGAACCGGACCGGATGGCGAACATGTTTAGCCTTGGTCCCCGAGTGCTCGTGTCGCAGGACGGCCTCGCCGCCGCCGAGCTGGTCAAACCCGGGAGTCGAGTCCGAGAGCGGTATCTTTTGAAGGTTCCCGGATCGGTCGAGCTGCAGCCGCTGTTGTATGAGCTCCGTGGACGATTGACCTCCGAATCCGCGAGAGTGTCTTCGTATCGCGAGGCGCAGCCGCAGCTCAAGCAATTTCTGGATCAGTTGGCCCGCTATCTCGGACTGGTTGGGCTGACGGCATTGTTCGTCGGTGGCATCGGAGTCGCCATGTCGATCCAGGCGTTTCTCCGGGAAAAGTTTCAGTCGATTGCGATTCTTAAGACGCTCGGGGCCGACACCAGGACGGTGATTCTGGTCTACCTTGCGCAGGCGCTTGGGCTGGGGCTGGTTGGAGGATGGCTTGGATTGGCGATCGGCATCGCCCTCCAGGAATTCCTTCCCCAGGTCGTGACGAATCTCCTGGAGACCGATCTGCTCCAGCAGGTAGAATTCAGCTCCCTGTTCTCAACCGTCGCGATCGGTCCGCTCACGAAGGGGCTCGCCTTGGGAATCCTTGCCACCCTTCTGTTCAGTCTGTGGCCGCTCTTGAGCATCCGAGACATCAAACCGGCGGCAATCTTTCGCCGAGAAGTGGAAGGAAGCGAAGGTGTCGGAGTTTCAGCGAGGCCATGGTTTGGTCGCAGGTTGGTCCGATCCATTCAGGCGGATCCCTTGCCGGTCGTCACAGCCACCGGGATTGGGATCGGTCTTGCGGCCTTGTCGATTTGGCAAGCGGGATCGTCGAAGGTTGGGCTGCTGTTCATGGCCGGATTGCTCGTGGCCGTCGCGGCTTTGGTCCTGTCCGCGCAAGGGCTGCTACGCGGCATTCGGCAGCTTCCGTCGCCCGGGCCGCTGGTACTCCGGCAGGCGCTTGGCAATCTCCATCGTCCCGGCTGTCAAACGGTCGGGGTCATGATGTCGATCGGCGTGGGCGTCATGGTCATTATGGCGGTTGGCGTGATCGAACATTCCCTCGTGCGCAATATCGGCGAGAACCGACCCGCCGATTCCCCCACATTTTTCTTCATCGACATCCAACCGGATCAGGCGGAGCGTTTCGGCAAGCTGCTCCATGAACAGACCGGGGAGGTCAAATCGCAATTGACTCCGTTGGTTCGTTCACGCGTGCAAGCCATCAACGGCCAGTCGGTCAAGACGGAAGCCGAATCCGAGCAAGAGGAACAGGCCTCACAGGCGCGCGAGGACAAACGGAAGAATTGGTACTTGAGCCGCGAATATGTCTTGACCTATCTGGAGCAACTGCCCAAGGACAACACCGTCGTCAAGGGAACCTGGTGGAAACCGGGGCAGGGGTTTGCCCGACCCCAAGTCTCGGTGGAAGAAGATGCCGCCAAGCATATGGGGCTGACAATCGGTGCGACGATTGAATTCGAAATTCAGGGCGCGTCGGTGGTCGCCGAGGTGGCGAGCATCAGGAAAGTGGAATGGGGAAATTTCTCCACGAACTTCTACATGATCCTGTCTCCCGGGGCTCTCGATGGGGCGCCCATCACCTATGTGGCGACCGTTCGGGTGCCCCCGCAGGATGAGGTTGCACTGCAGACCAAGGTGGTGTCGGCCTTTCCGAACGTGACCGCGATCAATATCGGCGATGTGATGGAGACCTTCGCGCGGGTATTGGAACGGCTGGCTCTGGCGATCCGTGCGGTGGCGCTTTTTTGCGTTTTGGCCGGGGCGTTGGTGATGGCCGCGGCGTTGACCGCGACGCGCTACCGACGATTGTACGAAGCGGTGGTGCTCAAGACGTTGGGGGCCACGCGGGCTTTGATCGCGCAGGCGTTTGCGGCCGAATATGCCTTGCTCGGCGGTGTAGCGGGAGGGATTGGGATTGTGCTCGCGAACGGACTTGCCTGGGCCGTGCTCCGGTACATTCTCGATCTACCGTGGTCTCTCGAACCTCGACTCTTGACGATGGGATTCGTCGCCACCGTTTTCCTGACCCTCACCGTCGGGTTTCTCAGCACCTATCGCCTTTTGGGGCAGCGCCCGCTCACCGTGCTCCGGCACGAATAACTCCGATTCCGATTCGTCTTGGTCTGCGCGAGGCGAGCTTCAGTGGGCAGGGTCCGGCAGCTTTAGGTTCACGATGTGGCGAATGCGGCGTTCTTCTTCACGCAGGAGCGCCACGAAACGGAGCCCCAGCAAATCATCGGTGCGCGAGCGAACGACGGCGCCGTCGACGGTAATGGGGAACGTGTGCGTCGAGGGAAGAAACTCCAGCTGCACGCGGGTTCCGATCGGGAACGATATGTTGCTGCGGATGCGGCAGCCCCGAATCGACAGATTCTCCACCATACCCTGAAAGGTTTCACCGGCTCGCGATGAACTGCGGGCCTGAAACCACACGGGGTACCGCACCGGAACTCGTTCGAAATTCCGCTGACTTGGGGAGAGGCGCCGGCGAGCCCACGTGCGGAACCGACGTCCGCAGAGTTGACAGCGGAAGGGGACGAAGCTGAACAGGGCCATCATCTGATCGGCCCAAGAGCGTCGGGGTGCGGCGCAGATCTTGGTGGTCCGGCATGCGGGACAACAGCGGGGGGCCATCTGTGGGTCGGACTCCTTGGTATTTGGGGTCGTCAGGCGCACACCCTAGCTGGTAGAGCGTCCACGCGACAACCCCTCGAACGGAGGGACCAAGCCCTAACTGGTTGAATTCAGCGGAGCGAGGAGGAAGGAGCCGAGGGGGCCTGCCAGCATGGGAGCCAGCATTACGCCGAACTGCACGAGGTGCTCTTCGAGCGTCAGGCGCAACCCGTTCTCTTTCAGCCACTTCTGCCGGTCCGGAATATTCCCTGCGAAGGCAGGATTCCGGACCAACGCATCGGCCCGGCGGGCCAGGTAAATGGCTCCGGGCAGGTACGTCACGACGAGCATCAGCGTAAACGTAACCCCCCAAAACATAGTGATCGACAGCCCTGCCCCCAGCACCGCGTCTTGCGGCATTTTTTCCGGAATGAGCGAGGCCGGCCAGCGCAACCAGGCGCCCATATGGAGAATGCCTGTCACGAGGAGGGCCGAACCGGCGTAGAGCACCTCGTTCAACTGTCGCATTTGACCGGCCAGGTAATCGGGATCGAGCGCGTCCTGGCGTGTAGGCGGTGCCAGAATACTGCAGGCGGCCAAGACCGCGATCACCGGCGTGATTGCCGCGAGCACGTTGATGAAAGAGACCACACTTTTCGCAAACCGCAGCAACCCCGGATCGATCATCCCAGACCCCTGAAGCGTCAGGTAGGTGAACCCGAAGACGGCACGATAGAGCACGTGGTTCTCGTCCTGGATGGCCAGAAGTAACAACCCGCTGCTACAGAGGGCGATACCGACGCCAAGTACGACCCACAGGCGCCGGCGCTCATGCGAGCGTGCGATGATAAGCCCGCACACCACTGACACGTACAGCGGCACGGTGATGTTCAGCAGCACGGTCGAGAGCCAGATATAGCGGGCTTTGATCTCCGTCAGCATCAGGGCTTGCGGAGACAGGCGGGGCGGCGCTTTCTTGGCCCGTCCGGGATCCGTGGCCGCGTCAGGGGCGGCAGGCGGCGCGGTCGGTTCGGCCGAGATCAGACTGTGGATGACGCGCTTGAAGTCGAGCGTGGTAAGATTGGTGCTGGATTCGAACAGGAACATGGCCAGCATCAGAACCAGAAAACCGGGTGCAGCGAGAAAGAGATAGCCGTGCTTGGCCAGGAAGCGGTCTTCCGGGGCGGATGGCATAGGGGCCGACTCTCCTGAGTCTACGGGGGTCTCGTAGCAAGACGGCCGACGATACTATCACAGTTGATTGGGGCGCGACGAGGTGGGAGTCTCCGGACGAATGCGGGGGCGCGGGACCCTGTGCGCCATCGGACCGGTGGATTGCCGGAAGGGTCCGCTAGGTACCGAACCGGGCCAGGTACTCACGGATGGCACGGTGGTCACGTGCTCGAAAGGTCACCGCGATGTGCAGTTGTTCCAGGTATTGCTCGAGCGTCTTCCCGCCGAGGTCGATTTTGCGGGATGCAAAGAAGGCTCGAACGTCCTCCTCCAATTCAGGTGTCGAGAGTCCGATGATTCCCCCGCACATCCGCCGCAGTCCGCTTTTCGGAAACGCCTGATCCATGCGGTCCCAATTCGCCTTCACAAACTCCCATGTCCGTTCCCGGGCGTAGACGTTGTGCAAGAGCGCGCTGATCAGGAAGGGTGCGTCCTGTGTCCGCACCTCTCCGCCCAGGGTGCTGACCAGGGTGCGATCGATCAGCGACGGGTCTCGGAACGCCACCAACGAAAAGAGGTACCGGCGTTCTTCCTGCGGTGTGGAGGCTTTGCGGAAGCGGTCGAGGAATTCTTCGTACCGAGCTTCGTCCCCGGTGAAGGCCAGGATCGACACCAGCGCCGGCAGTACATTCGGGTCCACATGGCGACCCTCGCGGCGATAGGCCCGATAGGTCTCCTGGGCGTGGACCTGCACCTCGGGGTCACGTCCCAAGGTGCCGAGCGCCCGAATCACATCCCCGCGCAGTTCCCTGACCAACTCGCGTTCTCCCTCGCGCGGATCCCACCCCAGGTCCTGCAGGGTCGGCTTCAAACGATCCCGCACGAAAGAGGCGAGGAACGGCCGCTCGGTCTCGATCAGCAGACTGTTGATCGTGGAGAACGACCCGAGCAGCACCGCCCAGACATTGGGATCGTTCTCTCGCCGGAAATGCTCGGTCAACGAAAGATAATCGGCCGGCGGCGCCATTCCTGCGATCGTGGCGGCCCAGGAATCGTTCAGCAGATTGAACCGTTCGACGGCGGCGAGGGACTCGAAGCCTGCGCGCCGAAGGCGGTCGATCAACTCGGGCGCGTAGCGCACACGGTAGAAGCCGTGCCCACCCTCATTGGCCAGGACGGCCGTCCATGTCTCGGGCAGCGAGATGCGGACGTCCTGCCCGGTGAGGAGGAGACGGCGCGTCTCCGCCCCTTGGGAGGTCGAAATCCGCAACTGCACCGGGACCTGCCATCGCTGGCGGTCCGGATCCGTGGGTACCGTGGAGTTATCTCCCTTCAGGTAGGTGAACCGCCGTTGCCTGACCCTCAAGGTAGAGGGTAAGTCCAACTCCAACGAGATCACCGGGTAACCGGGGCTGAAGATCCATTCGTTCATCAGGGTCGGTACGTCGAACCGTGCCGCGTGTCCCAAGGATTTCCATAAATCGGTCGTTTCGGCATTGCCATAGGCATGACTGGTCAAGTAGTGGCGGACCCCGTCGCGGAACACGGTGGGGCCGACGTGTTGCTCCAGCATTCGCAAGACCGACGCCCCTTTCTCATAGGTGAGCACGTCGAACATGGCTTCGGCTTCCTTTGGCGCGCGGACTGCGTACTCAATCGGTCGGGTACTCAGGAGCCCGTCCACCGACAGGGCTGCGGCGCGTGACACCCCGAAGGCCGTCCACCGTTCCCACTCCGGTTTCCACGCATCCACGACCAGCATTTCCATGAACGTCGCAAAGGCTTCGTTCAGCCAGAGCCCATTCCACCAGGCCATGGTGACGAGATCGCCGAACCACATGTGGGCGTTCTCGTGCGCCACCACGTCGGCGACCCGGCCCTGTTCGGCGTGGGTGGCGGTCTGTCGATCGAGCAAGAGCGCCGTCTCCCGGAACGTGATCGCCCCGAGATTTTCCATGGCGCCGGAGGCGAAATCCGGGATCGCGATCAGATCCAGTTTGTCCCCCGGATAGGGGATCCCGTAGTAATCGGCGAGGAAGTTCAGGGAATAGACCGCGATCTCATGCCCGAAGGAGGTGAGATGTTGTTTGCCGGGAACCGACCACAGCCGCACCGGCGTGTGCTTCGCCATCACCGGAGCGGTGGCCTCGAGCTTCCCGACAATGAAGGCCACGAGGTAGGTCGACATCTTCATCGACTCGGCGAACCGGAGGACCCGCTTCCCGCCTTCCAACCGATCGTCCACGACCCGGGTGTTCGAGATGGCCGTCAGCGCGGGGTCGATCGCCAAGGTGACAGCGAACACCGCCTTGAAGTCCGGTTCGTCCCAGCAGGGAAAGGCGCGTCGCGCATCAGTGGCCTCGAACTGCGTCGCCGCCATCTCGTGGGTTACGCCGTGCTCGTCTTTGTAGGTGCTGCGGTAAAAGCCGCGGAGTTTGTCATTCAACGTGCCGCGAAATGAGATGGCCAGCCGGTAGGTGCCAGGTTGGATCGTGGACGGAAAGACGATCCGGCAGCGCTGGCGTTCTTCTTCGAGCGTAATGCGGCCCTTGCGTGCCGGACGATTTTCGCCGGACAGCGTGGCGGAGGACACCGTCAGCTCGATGGTATTGAGGACGATATCGCTGGCCGGCTCCAGGACCGTGACCGTGATGACTTCGTGTCCGGTGAACGAATGCGACGGGAGGTCGGGTTCCAGCCGAAGATCGTAGTGCGAAGGGACAATCCGCCGTGGGAGACGATAGGGATCCTCGGGAGCTGCGGGTGTCGTCATCTGTTTCCGCGCCTTCTTGGTTGAGGAACGTTGTGAAATCGTACCGCCTGTGGCAGCCGATGGCCGCGCCGTGCGGGCGACTCCTCCGAACCGCGGCCAGGCCGCGCCGCTGCAGAGGACGAAGAGGATCACTCGGCCAGTCTGGCGGCGGCTCAGGAACCGATCGCCACGGTCTTCACTCATGACCCCGGGCAAGTCTGGTTTCTACGCCCTGGGCCGTACCTACGATCACGATGCTGGTGCGACCGACGAAGAGACCGGTTTCGACGATACCGGGAATCTGATTGAGTGTGGTCTCGAGAGCGGCGGGATCGTCGATCTTGGGCAGATGCAGATCGAGAATCACGTGACCGGCCTCGGTCTGGAAGACGTGGCCGTTGCGCTCCCGCAGCACCGCTTTCCCTCCGCAGGCCGCCTCAATCTGCTGCGCCGTGCTGCCCCACCCGAAGGGGACGACTTCAATTGGTAGCGGGAAGTTACCTCCGAGCGCCGGCACCAGTTTCGTGTGGTCGACCATGACGATGAATCGTTTCGCGGCCGCCGCCACGATCTTTTCCTTCAGCAAGGCCCCGCCGCCGCCTTTCACCAGGTTCAACTGCGGATCAACCTGGTCCGCTCCGTCGATGGCGACATCGATCGTCCACGCATTGTCCGATTCCAAGAGCGAGATGCCGCAGCGTTTGGCCAGGTCAGCCGTGTCGCGCGAGGTGGGGACGCCTCGTATNNCAAGGATCAGGTGCTTTGCCGTCGAACCGGTGCCGAGCCCGACGACCATGCCGTCGTGCACGTATTCCGCAGCCTTGAACGCCGCCGCACGTTTCTGAGCATCGAGGTCTGGCTGGGAACTCATGGGGCGGATGACTGGGTCAATTGTGCCGCGACGGACGCCGCCCCCAGCAGGGCGGTTTTGTCGTTCATTACGACCTTGACCGGAATCTGGGTCATCATACGTTTGTACCGACCTTTGTTGGTGAAGCCCCGCATGAACGACCCGTCCTGCAGTTTCTTCAACAGCTTGGGGGCGATGCCACCCGCCACATAGACGCCATCCAAGGCGAGGGCCTTCAGCGCCAGGTTGCCTGCTTCCGCGCCATAAATTGTCGAGAACAGTTCCAATGCTTGCTTGGCGATCTCTGCCTGACCTTTGAGCCCGGCTTCGGCGATCTCGGCGGCGGGATTTCCGACCTTGATCTTTTCGGCCAGCCACGTCGGTTCGTTTTTCTTGGTGTCGCGCAAGTATTCGTAAATGGCATGCAGTCCAGGGCCGGATACGATACGTTCGTAGCTCACGTGCAAGTAACTCCCGCGCAGATGCCGCAAGAGTTC
>JRYJ01000391.1_pt1 | contig 18717 bp, 20 predicted proteins | sample 235371 | NCBI WGS metagenome assembly JRYJ01 (sample SAMN03074219, study PRJNA261477) | activated sludge metagenome | biome: Wastewater Treatment Plant; feature: Wastewater; material: Activated sludge; isolation source: activated biomass of a wastewater treatment plant treating hydrocarbon... ... | reverse complement strand
CCCGCTCCTGCCGATCAGCCGGCCAGAAGCGTTCTGCTAGTTCCTGTCTCATGGCACGATCTCCTGAACCCGGAATCGATTGCCTTCCTGCGTCACGAGACTCGGGACGGCGACCAGGCCGAACCGCTCATACATGAGCTGATTCGCCCAGTAGACCGGACGATGCAACAGCCGACCGAGCGGACCGACATCCCCTTCCGTCACGAGCAGTTTCATCGGACGGTCCTCGTGAGCCAGGAGGTAGTGCTGAACCCATTGCACCTGTTCCTGCGAGTTGCCGTTGAAGAAGATGAGCGTATAGGGGAGCTTCACCTTGTCGAGCGGATTCACGGTCGAGCCGGCCCTGATGTAGAGGGTGCCGGTCTTCGGATCCGTCACGTCATCAGGGAATTGCACGGTGGCATCCACCAGGAAGCTGCGAGGTTGCTGAGCGTCCGGCAAGGGAAGCTGAGGGCCTCGATGGATCTTCCGAGCCGTCGCGTCCTCCGCACGGCGCTTGATCGCGTTCCAATCCGCCCTGGCCACTGCGTCGCTCAGCACTTGTTTCATGTCGCGTTCGGCAATCGACCAGGTCGGAGCGTCCGTGCGGATCCGCTGATGCCCGCTCGGCATCGGGAGGCTCGGCTGTGGTTCACTCGTCGGGCCTCCCTGCAAGAACCCTCGCTGGCGCCGGTCAAACCACTCCGCGAGTGCGCGATAGGGTCTCTCTTCCCGCGCCAGGACCTCCAACAGATGGCGAACGGACGTCGAGCCGATCACCACCGCATCATGGTCCCCTTTCACGATCGCGAGAGCCGGGACTTCCGAGACCCCGAGACGCCCGTAGAGCACCGGGTCGATCGAGACCGCTGCCAGCAACGCCTCATCGGTCCCCATCAACTGCCGGAACCGTTCGCCCGTCGCCTTGAAGGACAATTTGACCGGCCCGTCGCCGGACGAAGGCGCATCGAGTAAACCCCGAATCACGATGCGCGCGCCCAGCAGCTTCGCCTCGGCAAAATAGCCCTTCAGTACCTCGTCCGGCATGGACAGGGACAGGAGCAGATAGATCCCATCCCGATTGACTTCGCGAGACTCCCGGCCTTGGGAAGGTTGCAGCACCGTCCGGGAGAAGCGCGCAATCTCTTCCGCNNAATACTGCCCCGGTGGAATCGGACTCTCGAGCTTCGCCAACCGGATCGGTTGCCCGAGTCGATCGCGCTCCAGGCCTTCTCCGACCACTGCACCATTGACCAGCACCTGCCTCCCTCGCACTTCCACCTGATCACCCGGCACCCCGACGAGGCGCTTCGTCCAGAGCATCCCGACCCTCGTATAGGGCCTGGCTGGGCCAGCCGGCTGCACGCGATCGGCAGAGGCCTGCGCCATCACAAACGCCACCAGTTCGCCCCGCTGCGGCTCGCGCCCTTTCTCGATCAGGAAGAGCCGGTAGTCCGGCAGGCTTTCATCCGACCGGAGCGCAAGCTGATACCAGGGACTCGCCAGGGCGAGAACCGGCCAGATCAGCCCGATCCCGAGGAGGGCGAGCACCACCTTGGGATGCCGGTCATGCCACGCGATCACCCGTTGCAGCAGCTCCTTCATGTTCCTGCTCCAGAATGAGGTCGATGGCCCGATCGATCGTCATCTCCGGACCACCCGCCTTCACGATCCGGTCGATCAAGGCCAGCTCTTCTGCCTTGGTGGAGTACATCAACTGCGTGCGCCGATCGACGGTCAGCCGGCCGATTCCCCGGCCGTGATTGGCCGTATAGAAGAAGATTTCCGAATAGCCGGCGCCCCGATGGACGGATCGCAGCAGTTGATACTCGAACTCGCTCAGGATCAGCCGGCCCCGCTGCTTGATGGACTCGATGCTCTCCGGCTTCTGCTTGAGCAGAAAGACGAAGTCCGAATTGGCCAGCAAGGCCGCCCCGGTCTGTCCCATCTTGTCGTAGTAATCGTTGATGCCCTGGGTGATCGTCATGATCGATCCCCCGTACTTCCTGACCCGCCGGACGCCTTTTTCGAAGAACGCCGACACGTTGCCTCCCTGGGACAGGAGATCCCAGGCCTCGTCCATCGCGCAGATCTTCCGCCTGGCCCGATCGCCCTGGTACATGGCCACCTGAATGTTCATGATCATCTGGAGCAGGATCACCGAGCGCAGGTCCGGGAGCGCATCGAGGCCGTCCAGCTCCAGCACATAGAAGTCCCGCTCGAAGTGCATGTTGTTCGGGCCGTTGAAGAGATCGCCATAGTTGCCCGCGGCGGTGTAGGGAAAGAGCTGGGTGCCGAGATCCCGGATCCGCTGATCCTCCCGTTCCTGCCCCATCTTCAGCAGCGCCGCCGCCACATCGGTCGGTGTCGACTCGCTTCCCTTATCAGCGAGCACCTGGATCAAGGCCTGCTCCAGACAGGACAGCTCCAGATCGGTCAGCGCCCGCGACGGGGAGAGCATCTGCGCGAAGATCGCCTTGATCATCGCCAACTCGTCCTTGCGGTCCGCTTCCTCCTCCGGCGACTCGGCTTTCCGGTCGTAGCGGCCGATCACCCGCGACAGGGGGTTCAAGCAGAGTTTCCTCGCCTCGCGCGAGAACTGCATGAACTGCCCCTTGAGGTGCTCGCACAGCTTCATGTAGCTCTTGCCGGCGTCGATGACCCAGGCCTGGCCCCCGGTCGCCAGATAGGACCGGAAGAAGAAATTCGCGAAGAAGCTCTTCCCCGCGCCCGAGTCGGCGGCGATACAGATGTTGAAGTTCCCCTCCGTATTGGCGAACACATCCAGACTCATCATCTGCCCCGACCGGGACGTGAGCAGCATCACGGGCTGCCCCATGCCCTTCCAGTCGCCGACGATGGGAGCCAGGTGGGCGGGGACGTCCGAGTGGACCGTCTTGAGCCGGCGCAGATCATCACGCAGCAGTGGGACGTTCGAGGGGAGCCCCATCGGCAGGCCGAACAGGAACACCCGGAACCCGATGAAATGGTCGTCCTGCAGCAACCAGTCGTGCGTGCGATAGATCGCCTTGATGGCCGAGCTGTGTTTCTCCAATTCTTTGGGATCGTCTGCGTACAGCGCGGCCTGGACATACAGCCCGATGGTCTGCTTGCCTTCCGCGACGAGCGCCATCATGCGGTTGAAGTGCTGGAGTTTCTTCTCGAAGATGGGAATGAGCTTCAGCATGAAGCCCACCGCCTGGTTCGTCACCACGACGTGCTTCTTCCGGAGCGCGGCGACAGAGTTGACCTGGTCCAGCTTCACCGCATTGAGCGTGAGGAAGAACGGACAGGTGATCTGGTCCATGCCTCGCAGGAGACTGCCGATCAGCTCCCGGTTTTTGGATCCGTGCCACTCCTCGGGAAACTGCTGCACCGTCAGGCTCTTGACGAACTTCCCATCGAGCTCGAACATGCGCGCGTGGAGTTTCGCGTAGGTATCCCGCGCCACGACCTGGTCGCTGATCAACTGCGTCGAGTTGTAGGAGGGCGGGCGTTCCTCCCAGGCATGGCCCGGGCTCAGCAGCGTATGGAGCAGCCAGATGAGCTCCAGCGGAGGGACTCTGACCACCGGCAACCCGACGTTGCGCAGCGTCTGTTCCACACCCTCGAGCTGTTCGACAATGTCCTCGAACTCGATCCCGTTCGGATACTCCTCCTTCAGAGGCATCGTGACCGACACATAGACGTTGAAGTCCCGGGGCCTGATGCCCGACGTCGGGATCAACCGTGTTCCCTGCGACTCCAGGAAAAACTCTCTGGTGCGTGTCGCATCCCGGAGGAACCGGGAGTCCGGATCCCCCCGATCGCTCAATCCCACGTGCGCATCCAGATAGGGCTGGATCACCGGCGAGGCATGGATCATGAGCTGGTAGGTGGTGCCGGTCGGCGCCTGGCTCGATTCGAACAGGTTCGTGAGCTTCTGAATCGTGTCCGGTCCCATGCCCAACAAGGGCGGGCTTTCCCAGACGCAGCCGATCCGGCCATCAGCCAGCCGGTACACCTGGTTGTCCGGATCATAGGCATGGTGCGGCAGCCAGTCACTGATCGACGTCCGCGCGATCATCTTTCTCGCAAAATACTCAAGCAGGGTAGACATGTAGATCTCTCTCCGAATGACAAGCCGATCGTTTCCGGAAACCGGCGCTCACGGGAAATTCGGCCCGAAGCCATAGGAATCCACGGGCGAGGCCGGCGTTCCATTCATGGGCGATGGGCCCGGATTGCTCGGAGCCCCTGGCACACCGTTGACTCGCGGCTGCGCCATGGAATGACGGCTCTCGTCCTGAAGGTTGAGATCCTGATAGGGGCTGGGACCCGACCCTGTCCCTGAGGCAGCGCCGGTCCCCCCGGTCTTGCCGCGACTCGCTCGTTCAACCATCCGTGACGTCTTCGGCAAGAAATCGGCGCCGGGCCGAGCGCCGTGCGGGACGCGACGCATGCCTTGGCGGTGGCCATAGACAAAATGCGCCTCGCTCAGCACGACGTACANNGGAGGAGACGGCTCAAACCTCCGATCGAAGTTCTCCGAGACCGACCGGCAACTGGCGGATTCAGGATAGCCCTTGCAACTGAATTGCGACTGATAGCCACAGCCCGACGCGAGGACGAGCACCATCGCCATCACGCCGGTCCCAACCTGTCCGCCGATGTGTCGCATTCTCAGTCCTCTTTCTCGACCCGTACTCGTCATTGTCCAACCGAGAGGCCAAGATTCGGCCGAACCTGGCCCAGGATCTCCTCCGCGGAACGATGCCCGAGCACCAGGGTGCCGTTCGGCAAGAAGATCGACGGGGTGCTCGACACATGCAGGTCGTGACCCAGTTTGAGATTCTCGTCGATCGGATGGGCACAGGGCTGCTCTGGAGATGGGACCGGCTGACCCGCCAGGGCGTGATCCAGCATGGCGGCCCGGTCCTCCGCGCACCAGATCGCGACGGACTTGCGATAGGCATCCGGGTGCGGACGCACCAGCGGGTAGAGCACCACCGCGACGGGCACACCGGCCTGAACAATCTTCTTCACTTCAGGATGAAATTTGCGGCAGAAGGGACAATCCGGATCATCGAACACCACAATCGGGCGCAGCGCAGGCTCCCTCTGTGCCCCGGCTTGTGGTTTCAACAGAATGACCTTGGAGAGATCCAAGGCCGAGAGCACCTCCTGCTGCTTGCGCCTCACGTAGTCCCTGGTCAAGTTCCGTCCGGAAGCCAGGTCGAACAGGCCACCCGAGAAGACGTACCGCCCGCTCTCATGGACGTACAGGATGCTCGCCTCCAACGCCGCTCCGTCGGTCTCGACCAGGTACCAGCCAGGGATCTCGGTTGGCGAGAGCTGCTTGATTGTCACTCCGGGGAACTTCGCCTCGAATGTTGCTCTGACCGCCCCTTCCGGAAGTTCCTCCGCAACAACGGGCCCTGAGCCACATAGCATCGCGACTACGACCAGAGTGACCCTCATCGAGAGTCCCAGAAGTTCTGCTGTTCGCATGAGCACACTCCAACATGTTCCGGTCATCAACTTGCTCCCTTTGGTTATTATTGGATCGGCACCGCGGATGGGTTAAACGAACCCGGTGGGCTGTACACGCTGCTGGATGGAGCAGACGGCAAGAAAAACTCCTCGAGTTCCTTTCCATCCGACACAATGAAGTCCACCTCCCGATCCGCTGAGATCTCGATGATCGGGAAGATCGAGGAGGCCATCACGGCGTAGTGGCGTGCCAGCAACGACGCCGCGTTTCCCGCTCCGCCCGCCACCCCCGCCATTGCGAGCTGGCCCGCCGGCGGAAACGTGAAGGCTTGCGACGGACTGCTGGAGATCACGAAGCCCTGTTGAAACGGCATGAACGCGCGGCTGATGCCCGACACGAAGCCCGCCAGGAGCGAGCGCGCCAACATCGCGCCCTCTTTCATCACCACCGGCCCGCGCATGCCAGCTTTGCCGTCCTCGCCGGCGACGAACCCTTTAATGGTCATGTCCACCGCTGTGCCGTTCTGCCGAACGCAGGAGATATTCACCCCGCGAATCTGCACGCGCTCCGACGACAATTCCGCGAGCCCTTCTCCCATTAAGAAGCAGTCGGTGGCATGCACCCGAAAGTCATTCGGCAGCTTCATCAGATCCCGGATCTGCATCAGGATGGGAGAGGGACTGTTCCCCATCGCGCCTCCGCCCCCTCCCGTGGCGCCGGCGGTCCGCGCCGGCGCATCCAAGCCGGAGAGCAATTTGACGGGGACGATCGTGCCCGTGGGCAGCCAGTACTTCTTGGGCTGATTCGTCCGAAGGGACACCGGCTCGACCCGGAAGGTGCGAATGCCATCGGTCGGTGCCACAATGACATCTTTCTTCTCACTGCCGACCTGGCGAGCAGGGATGGGCGCGGAGGCCGTGCCTGGAACCCGCGGCGGAGTGCCGGAGCGCTGGTTGAGGGCATCCGGCCCTTGGGCCCAGGTCGGAGGAAGCGGGGGCGGCAGGACCCCGTTTCGTACGGCTGTCTTGTCCGCTCGCCCGTCGCCCGTCGGCCTGGACTCGGGTTTCGTTGGTTCCTTCTCTTTCGCTTCCATGCGAATACGCAGGCTGTCGATCATCCGCCGCAACTCGTCCTTCTCCTGCGACAACGCCTCGATCCGTTTCCCCGCCTCCGCCCGCCAGATCTCCTGGTCCGTTTTCGCCGCATCCAGCGAGACTGGTTTGGACTGCGCCTGGGCCCGAGCCCCAGGACTGCCGGGGGTCCGGAATTGGTTGAGCCCCACCGTGCCGACGGCGAGCACGACGAGACCGATCAGCCCGATCAGCCATTTCGACGGCGGCGTCTTCGGTTTCCGGTTCGGATCACCGCCCGGAGTGAGAATTGGGCTTGTTGGTTTCTGCTGCATCGGATTCATGTCGTCATCCTCTTTCGCCTCGGCGCGGACAAGCCTTCCCCCGGAGTACAGCCCGACCGTGCCGCTCTATTTCGCTCCCGGAGACGGAACCAGATCGATCCACAAGACTCGCACCTCCTCGCCCGATTCGATGACGTGGCGATTCAAGGCGATCGCGAGCTCCTTCCCCGTGAAAAACTCCGACTCCCGGAGCGTCTGCGTCCCGGACGTCTTGTTCGCCAGCCGGTATGCCATCACGCGATAGCGTGGACAGCGGGATTCGATCCCCTTGACGACCTCGAGCTCCATCCACCTGGGATACTGCTCCGGGTCGATCGGTGCTGAATGGCAGCTTCGCGGCAAGTCTTCCAACGCCGCTCGCCGCATCAACTCGACGAGCCCATCCACGTAGTCCGTCGCCATCTTGACGGGATCGTCTTCCCCCGGCGCTCCCTCCGCCCGATCGTCCTCGACCGTGATCCGTTGCGTCGATTCCTCGCTCGCCACCAGTTCGAAGACGTAGGCCTGTCTGCCGGCCATCACCACGAGATCCGCCGGGCTCGTGCGGACGCGAACCATGACATACCGGCCCTGCGCCTTCGCCTCCAGATCCGGTTTGGAGCTAGAGACGGACGTCACCTCTTCGGGCAGCTCGATGACATTGATGTCACGAAGCGACACCGCCGCCCGCAGCGTCCGGCTATCCTCGACGGTCAGTCTCTGATCGGCCTGACTGAACGGCGGACTTGCCAACGCGAGCGCGATCGCGATGCTGGCTGCTGATCGCCACAATCTCAGGCCTGAAGTCTTTGAATCGCAGTGTGAGATGGTATTCACGCTCCTCCTCCGCCACCAGAATCGACCCCGAAAACCGGCGTTCCAACCCGCTGATGATCACGTCGTCACCGACGATCTCCGTCGCGTCCGGGAAAAACACCCGATTGAGGTTATTCCCGACGATGTAGATCCGCTCGGCCCCCAACCCTTCCGACATCATCCCGTACTGCTCCGGCGCCACGTAACGCAGCAGGACCGTGTGGCCGAACTCGACGGATCTCGGCGTGACATTCGTGACGAACGGCAGCAAGGTCAGGGCGATCTGCCGCCGGTACTCGTCCGAGACATTCCCATCCGAGGTCACCAGGTATTCCTGGGAGACCGACGCGGGAACCACGTGGAGAATCTCCACCCGGCGATACAGGCCGTTCGCCATCAAGGCCAGCACCAATCCGATGTTGGCCAGGAGCAGGAAGAACGCGATGGCCCGCGTGCTGTAGAGATCCTTCACATAGCGTCCGATATGCATGCGCTCCTCACTCGATCAACTCCCGAACCGTTCCATCCGGCCCCGACGGCAGGTCGAATCCCGGGATCCCATACCAATAAGCGAAGTGGAAGATGAATCCGTCGCTCTTCCCGCTCTTCAGCGTGGAAATCATGAACGTGCACAGGAGGCCAACGACGAGCAGAGAGGTCAGCTGCCGCGTGAGGATGCCGATGAAGCCGCAGAGAATCAGCACGATCAGTTCGTCCAACTCCCACCAGGCGATCTGTGGCGGACTGTCTAGATATCTCGGGATGAAGACCTGCATCGTGACCCTCCGTACCGACACCCACCCGCTGACCCGTGGACCCGGAGCTGTCGCCGTGAACCAGAACGGGATGGAGTCGTCTGTGCAACCCCATCCCGATCGAGCCTGTGCCTTACATCAGTCCCGTGGTAATGGTCGGGATCACGGTTGGCAAATAAAAGGACCCGGCTGCGACGCCGAATCCGGTGAACATGTAGCCCCACCGGCCGGCCATCGCAGAACCCAGCCCGATCGCCCCGGCAATCAGGCCCAGCAAGGTGCCGAGCGAACCCTGCATCCAGCCCGTCAACAGGGTGTTCAGCGGACCGAACGTCGCATCCGCGCCCGCGAACGCCGGAACCGCCATGATCACCATGCTGGCGAAGAGCACCATCGCTATCACGCCCAGAACCGCTGTCATTCTCTTCATGAGGTTACGCATGTGGAACCCTCCAGGTTCTATCCTTGGATCATTCAGAGCTCATACAACTGATCGCGCAGCCATGCCGAACAAAGTCAGACAACAGACCGTCTTAGTTCCTCACTGGGTCACCTCTCTTTTCTGCATCGCGGTCGCTGGCCTCAGCCGTTTCATACGGATCGTCGGATCAGCCTGGGAGGTACGGCAGTGCACTGCTTGGCCGATTGGCCTCATTCCCCTTGATCGGTCCGTCGCCCCACGCTTGGTCCAGACTCGAACCGCACCGTCCCATGATGGATTTCTGCTCTTGCTCCATGATCATCACTGAGTGAGTTCGCGCTGCTGATCGCTGTGGCCGGACTGCCGGACGGTTGTTTTCGGCAAGACCACAGGCAGTGACCGGACCGTCTTCAACAGCGACGACAGTGCTTCTGGAGCCGGATCGAGGATGCGAGCCGATGGGAGAGGCGAGAGCAGATCCGCTTCCAGACAGGTCATCGCCGTCCCAAGCACATACTGAACAGTCTCTGGCACCGTCACGACTGCGCCAGGAAGCTGGTACTTCCGTTCACACAGCTTCACGACCGCTCCCGCGTGGACGGCGACCGAGGACCAGGCAAGCATGCCCGCCAGGAGACTCATCGTTCCCCATCGCATCAACCACTCCTTCCGCGCCAGCAGGGTCTCGCAGCGGCGTCACTCCAGAAGGCACGACGCTCCGCCACCCTGACGATTCCACCGAGAGTATTACCGACTGATGGTGAGCGCGAAGGAGAGTGCGGCAGCGCTCTAACGCAGAGACAGTGACTGGTGCGAGACGGACGAGGAGAGCGATGAAGAATGGTGCTGAAATAACCGGCTATGGCGAACGGACGCGTGATCCCGTTTCAATGCCGTGTAAAAGGCCTGAGGACTTCCGATGTAGACCAGATGCTTCTGCGCCCGGGTCACCGCGGTATACAACACTTCCCGTGTCAGCATCGGGTAGTGGCTCGAGTGCATCACCACAACCGTGCAGGGAAATTCCGATCCCTGGGCCTTATGCACAGTCATGCAATAGGCCAGGGCTAGCTCGTCCCACTCCGTTTCGGCATAACAAATCTGACGGTCCGGATAGGCGACCTGGAGCACGCGCTCCGTTTCTGACACCTCCGTGATCGATCCGATCTCACCGTTGAACACCTGCTTCTTGTAGTCGTTGTCCAAATGGATCACTCGATCCCCGAGGCGAAAGGGAACGCCATCGACCGAGGTCCCGGGATTCATGACGTCCTGCAGCACTCGATTCAGCCCCACCGTCCCCAACGGCCCCCTTTTCATCGGGGCCAGGACCTGAATCTCCTGTGGTCGAAACGGCAGCCTCGGAAGGACATCCCGCAGCGCCGCGAGCACTTCTTCCGGCTCGTTCCGCAGGTGAAACTCGCATTCGCCCAGCGAGCCTGAGCGCAGAGACGGCACGGCCCCGAAGTGGATGTCGTGAGCCAGACGAACAATCTGCGACCCGGCCGTCTGGCGCTGGATCTCGACGAGCTCCGTGACCGGACAGATGTTGGCCGCGATGACATCGCGGAGAACCTGTCCCGCTCCCACCGCAGGCAGTTGATGGATGTCGCCGACGAACACCAGCCTGGTCCTCGCCGGATCCAGCGCATTGACCATCGCGGCCGCCATTTCAAGATCCATCATCGGCGCTTCATCCACCACCAGCAGATCGATCCGCAGCGGCCGTCGCCGATTGAACCGACAGCCGTCCCGGGGGTGCCATTCCAGCAACCGATGGATGGTCATGCCGTCCAGGCCGGTTCCCTCCCCCGCCCGCTTCGCCGCTTTCCCGGTTGGAGCCGCGAGCGCCACCTTCAATCCCAGCCGCACCGCCTGGCGCAACAGATATCGCACGGCCATCGTCTTTCCCGTCCCAGGCAATCCTGTCATCACCGACAGACCATGATCCAGTGCCCGCGCGACCGCCTCTTGTTGCACTGGGGTCAGCGCCAGGCGTTCCACGGCCCCCAACTCAATCCGGGAGGGGAGAAAGGTCTGGCTTGCCAGGTCCCGCAAACCCGCCTCAAGCGCTCGTTCCGCGTGATAGAGCCGAGGCAGGTACAGCGTGCGCTCCCACTCCTGCAGTGTCCCACGCTCGCTCGCCCTCGCCACCGCGGCCTCCATCTCGGTCACCTCTACATCGAGCACCTGTTGCGCCTCTTTCATCAGGACCTCGCGCGGCAGACAGCTGTGGCCTCTTCCTGCTTCCCGCTCCAGGACATAGTGCAGCCCGGCGACCAGCCGATCAGGATCGTTCTTCGCCATGCCTCGTCCCCTGGCGATGCTGTCCGCCCGCTGAAACCCCACCCCGTGGAGCTCCGCCAAGCAGTAAGCATTCGTCCGGATCTGCAGAGCCGCCTCGGGTCCGAACTGCCGGAGGGCCTTGTGCGCCAGACTCACGCTCAAGCCCAAGCTCAACAACTCGGTCAGAGCCGCCGACCGTCCTTTCTGAATCTGCCAGGACTTGACGATGTGCTCGATCGTCGACTCGCCAATGCCCTGAATCTCGATGAGCTGTTCGGGGTGCAGATCCAACACTGTTAGCGCATCTCTCCCGAAGCGGTCGACGATCCGCTGCGCGAGAACCGGCCCGATGCCAGAGAGCACTCCCGACGCGAGATAGGCCTTGATGCCTTCCGCCGTATGAGGACGCGCGCAGCTCACCGCTGCCACGCGGAACTGTTCTCCCCGGGTGCCATACTCCCAGCGACCCACCAGCAGCAGGCGCTGAGACTGCACCGGCTCCGTCCGCAACTGGCCCACCACTTTGAAGACCCGATGCCCATCGAGCGCGGACGAACCCTTTGCAGCCTCGCGTACGGATAACACGGTAAATCCGGTCTCAGCCTTTCGGTAAAGAGCCCGCAAGACTTCCACCTCGATACAGACATCCGAGCCTGAAGCTACTCGCTCCTGATCCACTGACGCTCCCTATGTACCTGGCTTGCCTCAAACACAGAAACGACCAATCGCGTTCTCCAACCACAAACCGGGTGTGTCACTGATTCAATCCTGACGCGATTCGATCGGCCACATCCAGACGCTGCCATCGCTCCGACCCCTAGAGCTCACGGACTTCCATGCCGGAACCGCTCGCCTTGATTCAATTGCCACTCCAGCCAACGGGCCAGAGCTCGATCAACCCCCGACTTCACCAAGAACGGATGGCGAGACATGCGAGCGAGCACGTACTGGAACCACACAGGCGCCCGATGCTTCGGCAGTACTGCCAGCAACGCGCTCATCCCGAAGAGCCATGTGATTCGCAGTGTCACCAGCGGGCGCTGATCCATGACCTCCAAGTCATCCAGCAGGAGTTCTTCGAGGCACTCCCAGCGACCAGCTACGGTCGGTTCCGGTGGAACGCGCATCTTCTTCACCTTCCTCGCCTCCTCGTGGATCGGGTCATTCTGTTGCCCCTGTCACGCGTTGTCTTCCGGGATACTCTTTCCAGAGGTCCGTCGCAAATGTTCCGCCCTGCCGTTCAAGACCCGCCGGACGGAACGGTACAGTCCGAACCAGCGAAAGAGTCCCGCGCCCTCCCCCGGGACCCGCTTCTGTTTTCCATTGTGAATATAGAGTCCACCGCTCCTCTATTTTCATTCTGGAACATCGAGTTCGTGCTGCTTGCCCTCCTCGACCACGCCCCTCCCCCTCATTCCGGCGGCCACGACCGGATAGACCCCCAGCGGTTCTTCTTCTCGGTATTTCCGAATATGAGCCCTCGACAGGTGGTCTATGCTCGCCGAACTGATCCACCCCCTCGCCGCCATGGGAGCACAGGACTGGCCGTATCGGCCCCGTCCCTCCAGCGCCGGTCCCAACCAATGTGTGCGGAAACTGGTCTACCACGCGCGCGAGTTCCCCCGAAGACAGGCCCACGGCCGGTTCCTGGTCGTGCTGGACGATAGCTCCTGGCACGAAGAGCTCACGCTGAATTGGATTGAGCAATCGGCGTTTCAGCTGCGGGATCGCCAGACGGAGGTCATCTGCGGAGAAACTGTCTTCGAAGAGGAGCCATACACCATCCTGGGGCACATCGACGGGATCGTCACGGATCTCTTCGGCATTGACAGACTGCTTGAGCACAAGGCCATCGAACACTTCACCTTCCAACGGTACGCGGAGGGCGACTACCCCCTCGATTACTTCGCGCAGGTCTGCTTCTATTTACACGGCATCACCAAACTCAACCCGGACATCGACGAAGCCCTGCTCCTCATCAAGAACAAGAACCAGAGCGCCTACCTCGAATACCGACTGCACTACGACTTACCGAACGACCGACTGACCGTGGTCGAGGTCGTGCATTCCAACGGAGAGCGTTCTTTCCCGAAACAGGACGTCATCGGTCTGTACCAGCAAGCGCTCGCCCGATTCGCGCAGATCGAACAGCATCGGGCTGACCAGACCTTGCCGGACCGACCCTACGAAGACGACTCCAATTACCATTGCCAGTACTGCCCTTACTCACGCCTGTGCTGGGAAGGCCACGTGGCTCCGGTCCTCACGAATACGGTTCTGCTCTCATCCGACATGGCGGCACTGGCTGCGGAGTACCTTGATCTCGACGCCAGGATCAAACCCCTCAACAAACGATTCGACCAGGTGAAGAAGCTGCTGAAAGCCGGCCTCAAGACGGAGCAAGCCAGCGAAGCAGAGGGGCACGGGTTCATCGTCCGCATCACCCAATCCACGCAGACCCGACATGACGTGAAGCTGTTGCCGTCTTATGTCCAGGAGCTGGCTGAGACCACGCTGTCCATCGAAAAACTGTCGGTGAGCAGGGTCGCCCAGGAAAGCCGGACTCTTCAGGCCGATCCCGACCCTCGGGTCGCCTGATCCAGCAGGGCCGCCGAACGCCCGCCACCATCACCTAATCGCTCGTCCCAAGTCCATCACAAGGAGGCACATCGCCATGACCACGACCTTCATTCCGTTCACGCGTATCAACGGCCTCTCCAACCGCCGTCGCTACCCGATCATCGGCAAGATTCGCCTGGGCATCCGAGCGCTCGGCAAGAACGGCAGCTATCCCGTCGAAACTCCCTACTTCGTCGTGCCCAAGGAGGTCCAAGAAGTCTATGGGGAGAAACCCACCGAGCTGGACGTCGTGTTTCCTTCCAACAATCCGGATCTGATTTTTCCCCAATCCCTCCGATGGTACGGGAACTCCCATGGGCTGAAATGCATCGGGAACAAGAAACAGGCCCAGCGCCTCGACGAACGCACCTTCCGCTTCGAGCCACGCGAATGCCCCTGCGAACTGCTCGAGAAAGGCGAGTGCTCGGAGCGCGCGCAGCTGCTCGTCATGCTGCCCAGGATCAGCATGGCCGGTCTCTACCAGATCGACATCGGCAGCTCGAATAGCATGATCGACATCAACTCCTACTTCGACTGGATGAATACCCACATCGGACGGTTCGCGATGATCCAGCTCAAACTCCGCCGGGTCCCCAGACACATGGTCCACAAGGGCCAGCCCCGCACCCATTACCCGCTCGCCCTCCGCTTCGACGGTTCGGCTGCCGACATCGAAGAGTTGAAAAAGCTAAACGCGGAGATCCTCAGCAAGCTGGGTTCCATCGAAGTCCAGGAACCAGAGGACACGAATCCGGCCATCGACCCGCAGGCCACCACAGTCCTCGAACACGACCTCCCGAAGGCGTTGTCCCTGAACGGAGATGGCTCTGACCATGCCGAGAGCGCAATGTCTCAGCTTCCGAACACATCCGTTCCGGCACGACCAGAGGAACAGGCTGATAAATCCCCCTCTGCCGCTCCCGACGCTCCCGCCTGGCCATCGCTGACCGATCCCCAGAAGCGGCGGATTCTGCGAAAAGCCAAGGAAGCGGGATTGGCCGAGGACCTCATTCTCGCCAAGATCCACCATCTGACAAAGAAAGAGGCGTCGGGACTGATTTCCCAACTCGACCGGCAGGACTATTCGTTCTTCGAGGCCGCTGCTCCGGCCACGGGACCGGAGTCTGATGCTCTGGAACCCAAGGCGAACGCAATGGCCAATCGGCACCTGGGCCCGATGACCGACGGACAACCTGAGACAATCGGCGACGGGTCCGGATTCGATCAGCCCGCAGACGATGAGGCTCACATGGCCGATGGCGGAGGGGTCCCCCCTTTCCTTCCCAATACGGAAGGAGTCGAATTCTAAGAGGACCGTGTCTCGACCACACTCGTGGACACTGAGTGCATGAACGCAGCTCAGGTCGCGGCAATCGTTGCCAGCCCCATCATCTTCACGTCATCCTATATATATGGACATCGTTTTGACGCCCATATTGTTTTCCAGTATGATATAGCCACAAATCTGAAATCATAGGGGCAGAGGATGACATGAAGACCACTATCGAGATCGATCAGCATCTCCTTCGACAGGCTCAGAAGGCGCTCGGCACGGACACCATCAAAGGGACCGTCGAAGCGAGTCTACGAACGGTCATCCGCCAGGGTCAGTTACAGAAACTCGCGGATGCGCTCGGTACGATTACCCTCGACCTGACGCCCGAACAGCTTCGACAGCAACGGCGCAAACGGACCCCGCATGTATCTCGTTGACACATCCGTGTGGATCCATGCCCTGCGTCCAGCCGGTCATCCCGACATCCGTGCACGACTCAAGCCGTTGATCCTCAGCGGGGACACCGCAATCACCGAGTGGATTCTGCTCGAACTGATGACGGGCCTCACGAAGTCCGAACATCCGGACACCTTGCTGCAGTGGTTTGCTCCAGTCGCACGCCTTCCGTTCGAGATGGCCTGGTGGGACAAAGCCTGGCAGAATGCGGGGCGGCTAAGAAAACACGGAGTGTCGCCCACGGCTGCGGATTGTCTGATTGCCACGGTCGCGCTGGAGCACCGCGTTACCTTGATTCATTGCGACGCCGATTTCGAAGCCATGCATCCGGCGCTTCAGTTGCAGACCCTCGATTGGACGCAGTACCTCGCGAGGTCCTAAACGCAGCTTCTGATGCGCGCGATCCATGATCGCGCATGTCGCAGCCGCCGGAGCCTCTCAAGCCAAGATGGTTTCCCTCGAACGAAAGGCCGCCGTCCTTCAGTGGCTCAGACTGCTTCGCATTTCACACCGCCAGTGCCGTTGAAGGATTAGCGATACGGCAGGCACCTCCACGCGACGGACCGCAGGGCTTGAACACACGAAGGGCTGACGGAATCTCACTCCCGTCAGCCCGCTTCATTGCAAACCCGGCTTATTTTTTCTCCTCGACCTCGACCTTAGCAGCCTGCAGGCCGTGAATCAACTTCATCCAAGCGGGCGGCAGGACACTGACTAGTTCCCCCAAGGCCTTCCCTGAAATGCCCCGCAACGCATCGAACAGCCCAATCTCCCCCTCCTCCTTTCTCACCAGCGGCAACATCCAGTCCGGGAAATATCCCGCTGCAACCAGGTAGTCCTCGACCGCCTGGTCCAAGGCCACCGCCAGGGCTCTCACCTCACTCTTCGTCAAGCCCGCCAGCCCGGCCGCCACCAACCCAAGCCGCCCATTGAAGCCCAACTGCGCATCCAAGAGTCTGATTTCGGTTTCCGATCGTCCTTTGAGATCAGCCTGAACCCGCCGTTGGAACTCCTCCGGCATGTTCTCTTCCCCCCGAGGCGAAAGATAGGCCGCGACTTCTGGAGAGACGATTAATCGCGCACGTGCCAGCAGGAGGCTCTGCGTCACCGCTGCCCGCTCCTGAAGATCCGCACAGCAGACCCGTGCGATGGCCCGCAGCGTTTCATCGCTCGGCAATGCCCCGCTCTTTTCATCCTCGATCTGGTACAGGTGCGCCGGAGACATCTTCAGCTGGCGAGCCAGCTCTCTCGGGTTCAATCCCGCCCGCGTCCGCACCTCGCGAATCAAATTCCAAAGGGTCGCCTCAGCCATCCTGGCACCTTGTCTATACACTAACGGATAGACGTATAACAGACTTAGTCATGCGTGTAAAGACACCACTTAAAAATACCGTCACTATGTATTATGTTGTTTATCAATATGTTATAAGGATAATACCAGAATCTGTATTACTCTGGTAGTAAACACGCTACTGGTCTTTCGTATCCTTGATATCTGTTAACTAGTTTATATACAATAGCGCTTCAATTTCCGCTGGAGCCGCTTTGAGCGCATTCAAGATGAACTTTCTGGAAGCGACACATGCGAACCACCGCTCGGTCCACCGTGTCCCGATTCATGCGTGCAGGTTGGTCGAGTCATCGGTACGGCTCCATCCGAATTTGTCCGAGCTCAGTCTCCAGAACCCACGTTCCTCGAGCACGCCTGTCTTCCTCGCCGTCTGCCACCGTTTGTCCATGGAACCAGAACCCGTCCGTGCTTCTCATCGGGGAATTGGAACAGTCTGCGTAGAGGTACCAGTCTTCCTTTCGATCAAGTCTCCTCAGTTTATCTCGCTGTTCATGTCTGTCACCTTGTTCATCTACATAAGGGAAAGGGGTCATCATGTTGGGGCCTTCAGACGCTTCGTTGCACCTCGCCAATCCTCAGAACGCCATCTTCGAACTTTGGCAGAAGCACGACAGACTCATCGAGGCGGTCATCGACCGCTACCACTGCCTCGATCCGGCCGTCAGCCGAGAAGATCTCAAACAACAATCGTTCATCGCCTTCGTTGAGGGCCTGGCGAACTACGACTTCACGAAAGGGGCGCACTGCCAACTGAGCAGCTATATCTACCGATTCCTCCAAAAGGAGTTCCACCGGCTCGTTCCTGGCAGGGACAAAATCGTGCTCGTCGAGGATCCCAGCGGCACCTTCCTCAAATTCATCGAATACTCGACCTACGAAAAACGGAAGCGAGAATTCCAGCAGCTTGGCTACCGCACCACCATCCTCTCTCGAATCGAGCGATTCCAGGAGACCTCGTTCCAGGCTGCGCAAGACGAGGCTAGCGAGGATTCTCAGGACGTACCCGGCTCCCAGGATGGGCTCGACGATGACATCCATGCGATCGATGTCTCATCTCCGGACGTCGAAGACTCGATCCCGGCATGGATGGACGCACTGCACGCGGAGCAATTCAGTGAAGACCAGCCTGCTCGTTAACACCTCGAAGCAGGAGTTCCACGCGCTGGCCCGAGAACTTGGGATCGCCCATGGCCTGACCTGCCCGCGAACCGACGCGCTCGGGGAGGTCCCATACATCTCACTGCCCGCCTTCCGCCAGGTGCTGACGCGGTTCCACATCACGCATACCACCCAGCAACTCCGCCTCTGGCTCCCCCTGCCTCGCACCCATCTTCCGCCCGCCCTCCAGTTTCTGCTCTGCCACGCACCAGAGCGATGGTATCTCCTCCGGACCCGCGGCCGGGGCGGGCGCAACGGGCGCCGCTACGCCATCCCTCTGAGCTTTCTGTCGTCGGACGCCCAGGACTTCGTCCGGTCCCGCCAGCTCGTCCGCAAGGACATCTCCGACGACACGTTGATCCACACCATTCGCGCCTTGCTCGGGACCAACCCCCGGCTGAGGTCGACAGACATCCATCGGCACTTCCTGCGGGAAGGCTTCTCCATCCACTATCAGGCTGTTCGGAAAGCAGTCGGAACCATCAAACTGCGAGGACTGTATGCAACCCTCTGTCATGATCCCAGTCAACCAGTTGATCGTGAACCCGGAGTACAAAGACCTGTTTCCCCCGCTCGCTGACCCCGACTTCGACGACCTCTGCCGGAGCGTCGCGGAAGTCGGCATTCTCTGCCATCTGATCGTCGAGCGTACGGGCGACCGGTACACGATTCTCTCCGGTCACCATCGCTACGAGGCAGCCATCCGAGCCAAGTACGGCGAGGTGCCGTGCAGC
>JRYJ01002677.1_pt1 | contig 18736 bp, 28 predicted proteins | sample 235371 | NCBI WGS metagenome assembly JRYJ01 (sample SAMN03074219, study PRJNA261477) | activated sludge metagenome | biome: Wastewater Treatment Plant; feature: Wastewater; material: Activated sludge; isolation source: activated biomass of a wastewater treatment plant treating hydrocarbon... ... | reverse complement strand
CGACATGGACTTGAAATACGACTCCGTGACGTACCGCGACTATGTGATCAACGGCTCGAAGCGTGCCATGCGCCTGACCGTGATCAATACCGACGCGGCGACGATCGGATCGGGAACGAAGCCCACGCTGCAATTCGACTTCGCAATGCTCGGCTTCACCGAGTTCGATCGCACCTCTGAGAACGGTCAGATCAGTGAGCAGACGGTCGGCTTCAAGCCTCAGTACAGCGCCACCCGGGGCAACTACCATGAGGCAATGCTCGTCAACTCACAGATCACGACGTACTGACGCTTGCAATTCCACGGTGGAAAGAATACGATCAGGGTACTCAGCATTGAGTACCCTTTTCGTTTCCCTCCCCTTCTATGCCGAAGAAACACTCTATCACGCTGTCAATCACGGGACACACCGTGAACTTCCTCGAATACCTCAGCTCGAAGGCCGACAACATTTTTCAGGAGCAATACGACAAGGGCATGGAGGTCGGCACGAACGACGAAGGCAAGGCGGTCGTGACGAAGGTGAGGAACGTCGAAATGAAGAAGGCGTTCGTCGTCGTCTTTCCCTACGTCATTGAATCGGTGTATGAGAAGGACAATGCGGAGCCGTATCCGAAGGGCGATTACAAGGACTTCCTCGACAGTCTGCCGCTTTCGGACTTCAACGAAATCCGGGCGCACATCGAGAAGATGAAGCAGGAGGCCGACAAACTCCTCGCGGAATCAAAAAAATAGTCGAGGAGACCGCGTTCGCGCTGCGGCTCTCCGATGATAGTGCGCGTGTCGATCCGCTGTACGTCAAGTTTCAGCTCTGCCGTGAAATGCACCTGACCTTCTCTCAGTTCGACGCGCTGCCGCGTTGGGAGCAACACCTGTACTATGGGTTCTTACAAGCGGAGGCAAAGGCTGCTAAAATAAAGGCGAAGATCGCAGCCTTCCACGCCTCCAAACATGGGAACTCTACGCACGAGCGTACTGATAACGGCTCAGAACCTACTCAGCCCTCACCTCGAGAGGATCAATAGCGATCTCGAGCGCGTCAACGCGACGATAGACACGGCGAACAAAGGGAAGCTCGCGGGTCTTTCGACGGGCCTGAGAAACGCAGGGCTGGCGTTCACGGCGTTCGGCGCAGCCGGGACAGCCGCTATCGCTAAGGTGGCGAATGAGGCGGGCAAGTTCGAGCAGACGAAGGTCGCTTTCACGACGATGCTCGGCTCTGCGGACGCAGCGAACAAAATGCTCGATCAGCTCGCGTCCTTCGCGGCGCGTACGCCGTTCAATATCGAGGGCGTGGAGCAAGCCGCAAAACAGCTCCTCGCCGTGGGCTACAACGCGCAGGAAGTCATTCCGACACTGAAGAGCATCGGTGACGTGGCATCGGGCCTCTCTCTCGGTCAGGACGGCCTTCAGCGCCTCATCCTGAACCTCGGACAGGTACGCGCACAGGGCAAGCTCACGGGGCGAGAGCTGCGCGACTTCGCGGTCAACGGCGTGCCGATCATGGACGAACTGGCAAAAATGATGGATAAACCGAAGGACGCGATTGTCGGAATGGTGGAGGCTGGACAGATCACCGCGCCGATCGTCGAGGAGGCGTTCAGGCGCATGTCGTCGGAGGGCGGTCGGTTCGCGGACATGATGGACAAACAGAGTCAGACCATGCTCGGAAGTTTCAGCAACCTTCAGGACTCCGTCAGCCGTCTCGCCCGGGAACTCGGTCAGCCGTTCCTCGCTCCCCTCACAGCCGCCTTCGGCTTCCTCGCCAACGTCGTGACTTCGATCCGCGAGAAGTTCGCGGCTCTGCCCGACGGTGTGAAGAACGCGATCGCAATCTTCGCTACGGCGCTCACGGCGATCACGACACTCATCGGCGGCCTCGGACTCCTCATGAGTCAGCTAGGCACGATCAAAGCCGCATGGATGGCGCTCAGCGGCGTCATGAGCATCGGCGCTTCGACTCTGGCGGCGTTCGCGTGGCCGATCACGCTCGTGGTCGGCGGCCTGACGCTCCTGTACCTGTGGGTCACGAAGACGGAGACGGGAAAGAAGGTGCTCACCGCCACGGTGAACGGCCTGAAAAACGCCCTGGCAGCGGTCGGCACGTTCATTGCGAACACAGCACGCCTCTTACAGGCCGTGTGGAACGTCACAGCGCCTCTCAGGGAGGAGATCGCGAACAGGCTGAACGTGGCAATCGGGAACCTCAGCGCCGCGATCTCAGGGGCTATCGGATGGCTCGGCGGTCTGTGGCAGAAGTTCAAGGACGTCGGTGACATGATCAAAAATTATGTTCTCGATAAAATCAGCGCCGTGATCGGACTCCTGAAGAAAATCCCGGGCGTTGGCGCTGCGATCGAGGTAGCTCAGGAAGGCGTCGCAGCCGCGACTGTAGTCGCAACCGCCGCGATCAGCACCATGACGCCGGCGATCAACGCTGTGGCGGCAGAATACGATCGTCTCGAACAGGCGAGCGTCGCTTCTGCCGGTGAGCTCTCGGCGGCTTCGGGAAGCATGGACACGGCGGCGACAAGCGCCTTCAACCTCGAGAACACGCTCAAAAACATCGGCAACAGCGGAAAGGGCAGCAAAAAGGCAAAGGAGGACGCTGAGAAGCTGGCTGAGTCCATCACAGACCTCGAGAGCACCTACGACGACTCGATGCAGGAGATCAATGAGAAAATCTTCGACCTCGACAACACGCACAAGGAGAAGATGCAGTCGATCCGCGACGAGATGCAAAAGGTGAGCGATCAGGTCGTGAAGCTCAAAGAGGACTACAACAAGAGTATTGCTGATATGCAAGCTGGCACGGCAGGGAAGATCGTCGAAGAGCAGGAGAAGATCAATGAGCTCATCGAGAAGCGCACCGACCTTCAGAAAGACCTCGCAGCGATTCAGAGAGACCTTGAGTCGAAGGGTCAGAAGTACGGCAACGTATCGAGCATGCCGATGAACGAGCGTGAGGACTTTCAGGACAAGATCGCATCGAAGCAAAAAGACCTCGACGCGCTCAATGCGGAGATCACGAAGCGGCAGAGCGCCTACGATCAGATCAGGAACTCAGGCGTCGTCTCTGCCGAAGAGCTGTCGGAAGCTCAGCGCCGCGCCTCGCTCACAGACCTTCAGCGCTTCGTAGAGGATCAGAACACGAAGAAGACGGAACTGCAAGCGGCGCACGAGGAGAAGCTGCAACAGCTAGACGATGAGATGGCAAAATTGCAGGAACAGGCCGACAAGGAAGTGTCGATCTACAATATCAAGCGTCAGGACTATGAGCAGACGAAGATCGCCATGCAGTCGTTCCATGACGCCTATATCGCGAACCTTCAGAACATGGGTACGGTGACGCAGAAGGAGGTCGACGCCATGAAGAAACGCCTTGAGGAACTGCGAAAGACGATCAGTGAGATTCAGGCGCTCATGAAGTCTCAGACGAGCGCATCGACGCGCCTCGACGCACGTGTTGCTGCCGGCGGCACATCCATTCCGCAGTATGCGAACGGCGGCATCGTGAACCGTGAGGGCCTGTTCAGGGCAGGGGAGGGAGACAGGCCAGAGGCGATCGTTCCTCTGCCAGATGGTCGATCGATCCCCGTGAGCATCAATGACGCAGGAGGGCGATCCGTATCGGTCACGATCGACATGAGCGGCATGACGGTTCAGAATAGCGGAGACGCAGATGAGATCGTGCGCCGCGTGAAAACAGAGGTTGTGGAAGCGATCATCAATGCCCCCCTAGAATCACGCTGATATGTACAATGAACTTTCCTACAACGAAGGCGCGTACAACGCTTCACCCGCCGGGGCAGTGGAGGCGCAGCCGACGACGCTCCTGCAATTCGACGGCTTCGACCTGAACTCCTCCGAAGGGGTCACGTCTGGCGACCGCATCCTCATTCAGAACCTCGACGATAACGGGCCGATGATCGACCTCGACAAGATCGAAATACCTCTCGGCAACGGAGTAAAGATCAATAGCCGATGGCGGCGCGGCAAGATCATTGAGGCAGAAGGCGTCGTTTTCTCCGACACAGGTGCGGGGCTCGAGGCATTCCTTGACACTATCAAGAAAAATCTACGCAAGATAAATAAGACGCTCGACGTCACGAAGTACGGCGTCACGCGGCGCTACCCGAAGTCGACGCTCCTGAACATGGACAAGCTCTTCAAGGGGCGCAAGGGCAGCGACGTCACACGCTGTCCGATCAATGTGCAATTCCTCTGCGCCGACGTCGGCATGAGCTGGGACTACTCACAGACGAGCGGAGAGATCACGGCAGCCGAAGACACAATCGTCGTCGAGAGCGCGGGATCGACTGAACCTCTGCCGATCATCGTCGTTGTATTTTCAGCGGCGTCAGGAGTCACAACCCTGAACGTATCGATCGATGAGAATGAGCAGGAGATCGAGATACCGTACGCATTCACGGGATCGGAGGCCGTCGTGATCGATTGTGAGGAGGAGACGGTGACGGTCAATGGCGTCGAGGTCGAGTTTGACGGTCGCTTCCCTGAGATGTTTCTCGGCACTAACACATTCAGATTTACCACGGATGGCAGCTCACGCACATTCCGTGCTACAATTAAGGCCAAAGACTACTACCTATGACGAACCCTACCTTCTTCCTACCGGCAGTCAAAAACAATGTCACGACCCCTGAGCTCATCGGAGCTATAGGAGCCGGCGACGTTTCCCTAGCTCTCAAAACGGGCCATGGAGCATTGTTTCCTACTATCTTACGCGGTGATTGCAGCTCGACGGGTAGCTCGATGGTTCTCAATGACACAGGAGCCCTCGGGGGCGTGGCAGTCGGAGACTTCATCTATAACTTGACCGATGGCTCTTTTGCTGTCGTCACTTCGATTGCAGGAGCACCGAACAGCGTAAAAACGACGCCGCTCGAAGGTGGAAGCGATAACACATGGCAGAGCGGCGACATATGGATTATCGGCATGTTTATTGCGACGCTTGTGCAGTACGCCGCAGACGGTGTTACAGTGAACAAGCGGGAGCGTGTGCGTGTGACGAACAGGGTCACAGATACGCTCACGGTGCAGCGCGGCTACGATGGAGATACGGCGCAAACTTTCGACGCGGACGATTCCGTGCAGATGCTCGTCGAGCAAAGCCAACTTCAAAACTTGCAGAAAGCCGTGAGGAACATTCTCGGAAAGATCGACGCCATTCACAAAGGCACTCCATGGTACGGAACGACGACGGGAAGCTCGAACGCCTATGCCGTCACGCTTGTGCCGACTGTCACGGACTACGCCGACATCGTAGGGCTTCCGATCGCTCTCATCTCGAACTTCGGGAACACGGGAGCCGCAACGCTGAACGTGAACGGCCTCGGAGCGAAGAACATCTACAAACAGCACGATCAGGCTCTCGCTTCTGGCGACATTGAGAACGTAAAGGCGTTCATCGTTATTTACGACGGCACGCAGTTTCAGCTTCAGACTCCCGTCGACACGAACCCCCCCTCACTGGCGCTCACCGATCTCGGCATGTATGGCGACGGATCGGACGGATCGCTCGCATACACGACAGGAACAACGAACGTCAGCAATACGAAGATATGGCAAGCGACGGGATACTCGATCTCTTCGGGAGCAGTTGTCGGCGTATTGACGCAGAATAGCCCCTATCTCGTAAAGGTAGCAGGTGACGTCACGATCTCAGGAAAGATCGACCTCAAGGGCAAGGGCGGGGCCGGAAGCGCGAACCAAAACAACCTAAGCAATGGAGGAAACTCAGGCTCAAACGGCAATTCATACCTATCGACGCCATACTCTGCGCTCTTCACGGGGCCGACTGGCGGCGGCGGCGGCGGCAGGGAAGGCACGGGAAACAATGGAACGGACGGCGGCTCTGGCGGCGGCGGCGCTTCCATGTGGACGGTAGGCAATGCTGCATCAGGATCGAACCCGGGCACTGCCGGGGCAAGGATCACGGCTGCCGACCTCGCCCTGATTCAATCCTTCATGAAAGGCTTCGGCGTTGCATGCGGCTCTGGCGGCGGCGGCGGCGGCTCCCCGGGCGGCTCAGGTCCGGGAGGGTCATCGGGAGATGGCGGCAACGGTGGAGGTGCGGCGGCATTCCTCATCAAGGGAAATCTGACAATCAATGCTACTGCGATTCTTGACGTTTCGGGCAACAACGGAACCGTAGGGGCTCAGGTATCGGGATGGTCTGACGGATGGGGNNCGACGGGCGGCAACGGATCGGCAGGGAAGATTCTTGTCGTGAACTTGAGCACAGGGGTCGTCACGGCGCTCGCGTAGTCGAACCGATCGGAGGCATGTAGAATAGTGGCATGGATCAGCAAAAACGCTACCTAGTGAAGCTCCTGTCGGCAGATGGCGTCACACTCAAGCGCGTCATTCAAAACAAGTACGTCAGGAAAGAGCCAACCTTCACGGGCAGAATGAACGGCGGCCTCGGAGACCTGACTCTCGACACGTCGCTCGACCCTGAGGACTTCGGTGACATTGACATAGACTATATATGTGACGTTTATATCGCAGACGAAGAGTCGCCCGACGGTAGGCTCAGGCTCTATCGGGGCGTCGTGCAGGAAGTCATCCCATACGCCAAGAGCGGCACGAAGGGCGTCACGATCGTGGCGCAGGGCGCGGCGACGACCCTCACGTTCGACTACTGGCGCGACGGCGGCGCTTACACCTTCACGAAGAACGCCGCAGCGAACACGGTCTTCGGACAGGTGCTCACGCAGCATCAGACCGATGAGACTCTGCATCTCATCGAAGGGACGGACATCGACGACCCGGGCATCTCCATCAATCAGGAGTTCAGCAATCTGACATGGCATGCTTCCTTGACGAAAATACAGGAATTATGCCCCGAGGGATGGTACTGGTTTCTCGGAGCAGACGGCATCGTGAAGCTGAAGGCGAAGCCGATGGTGGCAACTCACAAGTTCATTCTCGGAAAGCACGTCGAGTTCCGGGCTCCGAAGAGCGCGAAGAAGATGATCAACATGGTGCGCGTGACGCGCAACGGAGGAACGACGACGCAGTACAGCAACGTCGCGGCAGGGCAGAGGCGGCGTATGAAGCTGATCACCGACAGCGGCATACAGGACGTCGGTACAGCCGATCAGAAGGGGAACAAGTTTCTCGATGAGAACGATACGCCGTCGAACAAGACGGAGCTCACGGTGTTCGACACCTACGACATCGAGAGCATCGAGCCCGGGCAGACATGCACGATCCTGAACCTGAAGAAGGGGATGAACTTCTTCGGCAGCAACATGCAGATCGTCGGCGTGACGTACCAAGGGAACAAGGCAGTCCTCGAACTCGAGGAGGCCGTAGGAGACATCGGAGCGGAATTGAAGCGCTTTGTGGCAGGACGGTAGGGGCGTATACTTTCGGCATGATCACCTACTCACAGCGAGACCCTCAGTATAGGGACTTGAGAATCGGAACGAGCAAGCTGACTGTCGGCGGCTACGGCTGCCTCGTGCAGACCATGGCGACGCTTTTTCAGGTCGACACATCGGTGATCCTTGCTATCCCCGGGGCATTCACGCCCGAAGGTCTGGCGAGGACGGACGTGATCGCTCGCGCACTCGGAGGCAAGGCACTGCCGGCGACGCAGACTGCGCCGAAGGGATGGTGCATGGCAATGACTGATCACTACTCTCCGCAGTTCCCGACGCACTTCTTCGCCGTCAACGTCGAGAGAAAGCTGCAAGTCGACCCTCTCGACTTCCCCTCGAAGGTCGAACAGCTCGCAGGGTATAGGATCGTAGAGTATCGGCCTTTCACTGGTATCAAGTTCGATCCGTCGCAGATACAACCAGAGGGGCCGTTCCCCGACGTCCCTGCATCGAGGGTCGACGCGAAGGCGATAGCACGGCTCAAGGCTCAGGGCGTCATCTCAGGATACCCCGACGGAACCTACAAGCCCGATCAATTCGTGACGCGCGGCGAGATGGCGATCATGATTGATCGTGCAAAGAACGGATAAAAACGGTATCATGTAGCCATGAATGATCTCGTATCATTGCGCGACGTCGTGGTCTCCTCATGCTCATTCCTTGCCGGCGTCGGCACGGGATGGCTTCTGCGATCAGCAATGGAGCGAGGCCACATCAATTTTGATCGTGTTTTTCAGACGATCATCTTCATGCTGATCACGATCGCATGGTCAGCGTCGACGCTCCGATCCGTCTTCTATGATGGCGAGCCCACCCCTCTGATCCTGAACATGTTCTTCGGCGCAGTCGTAGGATCGACCGCAAAGGGCTTCAGAGAGACGCTTCTCGAGATCATCAGTGCATTTTACAACCGCAATGATAAAGCACGCAAAAGCTAACGCAGGCGCGATCGTGGTCGCAATGGTCATCTTCACGGTCATCCCTCTGGCCGTCGAGCGCTGGCACATCCTCAGGGATCATCGTATGGCGCAGTCAACTATTCATGAGATGCAGTTCGGAGACATCGAGCAGTTCTTCAGAATCGACGGAGGCATGAAGGCGTCGGACGCGAGCGAAGGCAATGACTTGATCTCTGAGACCATGTTCACGCGCTACTCATGGAGGGACACGGCAGCCGATCAGGTATTGCGCCTGAGTTGCATCTATCAAGGCGGCAGGAGGATCGACCTCAAGACCCGGGAGCCGATCAATCTGAAGATTGAGGGAGGTCTACGAACAATCAATATTTCCTATTCACTGCGTGACTTCGGCTTCGATGAGTTTGTCGCACGCGGCCTCGACCCGAGGAAGTGCGACTTCTACTTCACAAAAGAATGGACTCTGCATCTCGCGAGCGGGATTGACAGAGTGTACGAACTCAAGAGCAATACCTTTCGCGTTGTGGACTGATCGGGTATACCATAGACACATTCATCTCCTTCCCCTTCCACTATGAGCACATCCGCTCGGACAATTCTCAAGGAACCGAAGACGATTGAGGTCGCCAACGTGCGGCAGCTCACCGTCGACTTGTGCGTGATCTCGTACGTCGAGGATCGCAAGCGCTACGACGACGTCTACAACGTCCCGAACGCTTCCGTCATGGCTACCCTCCTCCTCGCTCGCGCAGACCACAAGGTCACGGCTCTGATCGTTCCTGACGGCTCTGACGCCGACGGGCACCCTGAGGTCAAGGAAGCAACCGCCGTCGAGCTGTAAGGCGACGGGTAGACGATGGAGCGATCGTCCTTCCCCTCCCTTGCCCTATGGCGAACATCATCAACCTCGACGACTACACGGGCCTCCTTCAGGGGCTTGCTGAGAAGATCATCAGCACGGAGTTTCTTCTCGTGGCCGGCCTGACGTGGCTCTTTTGCTGGGCCGCCTTCGAGACCATGGAAACGAAGTCGAAGAGATGGAAGACAAGCACAAAGCGCCTCACGGCCCTCGTAATCGGGGGCATCCTCGGCTTCCTCGTTATCGACGGAGGCTCCGCTGTCCTTTCCGTCCTCTACGGAGTGATCGCGGGAGGCGTCGCTGCCGGTGCAGTAGCGGAGCTTCGTGTACGGCGCGGCGGCACTCCCGCGGCCTGAGGCAACTCCCCTCCCTGAAGAGACAATCTTTGCTCATCTACGGAGGGGTTTTTATAATACATTCAGACTTCTGCAAGTCTTTTCAGATTGTGAATGTGTAATGTTTTGGTATGTTTTACGTCGTGCTGCCAAAACTGCATATCACACTAGGGAAGAGTACGCTATGTCTGGCGGCACAACCCATGCGTAGGTTCGCCTCGCATGGCGCTTCATGGCGTACTCTTTCCTGTTGTGATCATGCGTAAGGGTTATATTCTACTTCATCGGCAAGGCATAACGCCCGAAGAGTGGAAGACTCCTGAGCGCACTCTCGCATGGTTCGACCTTCTGACGATGGTCGATTTTGAGACTGGCCTCGTGACGATAAACTACACGTTTTATGAGCGCAGATGGCGCACGGCGAGGTCGACAATTCACAAGTGGGTACGGTATTGGGAAGGTGAACGCATGTGTGAACGCACAGGTGAACACGACAGTGAACGAAACGGTGAACGGTTTTTTATTGTAAACTATGCCAAATATCAGAAGAATGGTGAACAGGAAGGTGAACAGTCAGGTGAACAGGAAGGTGAACGCAAAGGTGAACCTAGATATAAAATAACTAGTATTAATTCTGAAGTATTAAGTAAAGAGAAGTCTCTCGTCGCCAAGGCGACCGAGGAGGACACGAAATACGCTGAGGCTCTGTTCAGTGCTATCGTCGACACGAACCCGGCAGACAGGACGAAGCATGAGAAGAACCCGTCGCAGAAAGAGACCCGGGTCAAAAAATGGGCCGAGGACATCGAGAAAATGCGCCGGCTCGATGGCGTGACGCAGAAACAACTCGACTTCATGCTGCAATGGCTCTTCCGATCGAACGCAAAGAACGCTTTGTTTTGGCAGAAGAACGTCAGGAGCGGATCTACATTGCGTGAGAAGTGGCCGCAGCTCATCATGGCGTGCAAGGAAGACTATCAGCGCTCACAGGTAATCGCTCAAAAAGGATCACTCACCATGCCCGAAAACCTATGACGACCGAACTTGCTACAGCACAGGACGCACCGACGCACCGCCTCACGATCAAGCTCGAGGACGGTTCCTACAAGATCTTCCACCTGAACGAAAAACAGGCTGAGTGGTTGGCGAAGAACATCAATTCACCCGATCGGTTCATCGTCCTGCCGAAGAACGTCGACAAAGATGCTCCGCAGTTCTACCCGAAGACGTGGGCGACCCTTGAGCGCATGAGCGCCGAAGAGATCGAACAACGAAGGAGCCGATATACGAAGGCAGTGCAGAGCGAACAGGAGAAGGCCGCTGAGGCGAAGAAGCGAGAGGAGCAGAAGGTCGTCAGGGAGTGGATCGACGCGAACCCCGATGAGTTTTCCGACATGCGGAAGAGGGCCGCCGAGAAGCTGGCAGGAGCGCCAGGAATGTTCCATGCTGCGAGCGACGGAACGAAAAGGAGCCTTGTCTACTTCGAGGCGTGGGGATATGCGGCGCAGAAGGCACTTGCGGCTCAGTAATAGACCCTTGCAATTTATAGACAAAAATGCTACAATGTAGTCATACACATTTTATTTCATACCAACACACACCCATGTACTGCGAACCCTATGAGGTGCGGATCACGACCGTCGACGGTCAGGTGATCATGCTCCCTCTCCTCTGATCTTTTTCTATCCACATTCCTACATACAAACATGTCAAAGGCACTCATCATCATCGGCGTCTTCTCCATCACCGGCCTGATCGCAGGGATCATAATGTACGTCACTGCGAAGTTCATTCTATGGTACTTCGAGCCAGAACCAGACAGCAATGAAGCTCTGAGGAACTGGCTCATCTCACACCCGGGCATGGACATCGACGACTACCTTCACAATAAGACAGACCAATGCACGATCGTCTGATTTATTTTCTCCACACTCACACCCATGGAAAACACACCGAAAAAACTCATGCGATCCGTCCTCTGGCAGAAGCTCGTCGCCTTCGTCGAGGATCATTCCGTACGCACAGGGCTGAAGATCGTCGGCCTGTTCTTCTTCGCCGGCGTCGTATCGGCGATCCTGACGTCTCCCGAGGTGGCCGATCTCACCTTCAGCCGAGTCATGACATGGCGAAATTACACCGTCCCCGTGACGCTCTGGGTGCTCTTCCTGACGTTCTACGGACGCAGAGTGTATCTATGGCTCACGAACAGTATCGCCTCTCATATCGCATTTACAGAGGACGTGCCAGATGAGGACTGCATGATCGAGGGCATTCCCGTTTCAGACCTTGTCGATCACCTCGTGAAGTTCAAGACGTTCAAGCGCGACGACATCGAGCGGAAGTTCCTCGTGCCTCGCTACCGATACACAGCGCTCACGAAGAAGCTCAAGGAACTCGACGTGCTCACGCATGGCCTGAACAACATGACGGTACTCGGGCCAGAGTGGAACCGTGAAAAGCTCCTCAGCCTCTTCGCTGGAAGGGAGAGCGCCGATGAGCTTGAGAAGACCGTCAACATCGTGAGGCCGATCCCCTCCCCTACTCCGCGATTCACACGGCGTCGAATATCTGAGGAAACCGCAGAGGAAAGCCATGTGCGACCATATGTGCAACCGTCGCGAAACCTCTGTGAGACCACATGTGCAACCGCGTAGGAAACCTGATACACTACGATCACGCTCCATCTTCTACACAGGAAACTGTCAAGTCAGAGGCGCACACCGCGCCTCTTTCTTGTGGTAGACTCTTTCCATATGCACCGCACCCTTCAAACGTGCGCGGCGACGTTGATCGCAGTTTTGACGTTGCCAGCGTACGCACAGATCATCGGCTTCGACGCACAGAAACACATCGACAGAATCACCGAACTACAGAGCCTATGGCAGGAGCATGAACGCGCTCAGGAGAGTCTTCACGAAGAAGCTGACGAAGAGCGACGCCAGCTCTGCATGAACGGGCATGTCGCCTACTGCCCGATCGACACGACCATTCCCGGGATCGTCGTGACCGTGACGAACTACAACCCCGAGCCCGGGCAGACTGACGGCTCACCATGCACTGGCGCGAACTCGACCGACATCTGCGCGATAGCGAAGACCGAGAGGGTCGCGGCAGTATCGAGGAACCTCCTGAAGAGATGGGGAGGTTCGATACGATATGGCGACCGCATCCTCGTGCAGCATGAGAGAACTGAATGTTCGGGAGTCTTCCGCGTCGAGGACACGATGCACGAGCGCTTTACGAACTACGTCGACGTCTTCCATCTCGAACGATCACAGAACTTCGGCCTCTGCCGAGGCGCTACCCTCACTTTGCTAAAGGAAAACGTCTGAGAGATATTGAAAGGGAAAGAACTTGAAACGGTCTGATACATAGGGCAAGATGCACGGCATGACGTACCCAAAGCCAGCCTACATTAATTGTCCGAAGTGCCGTTGCCCTCTCGTATGGGATCAGTGGACGCATACGACAGCCGACCACAACGGCGAGCCTCAGGAGAGCACGGGCGTCGCCTTGTACTGTGAGAACAAGGATTGCTTTCATCGGACGGAGCCCGTCGATGAGTCCGAACTAGCGGAGGAGATCGCGACCGACTTCGTATCATGATTTTCGATTGCCGCCACTGCCGGCGTTGCGGCAGAAGTCTGAAGCCTAAGAGCGTCCGCATGAGAAACGGCCTAGCATACGGCCCGACATGTTTCAGGAAGATCGCCGCAAGGGATCAGATGAGCATCTTTGACATTCTGAAGGCCGCGCAACGGAACCAGAGAAAAATCAAGGTGAAAGAACTTGCAAAGGTCTGATACTCGACTACACTCTCATCATTCTTTCCCCCTACATTTTATGTCCGATATACAGACGCACGACGTCGCGGAGCCCGGGCGAGACATCGTCGAAGTAGACAACGGGTACACAGGCAGCGACATCAGCGCCGCCGATCTCAAGCGGAAGCTCAAGAACGTCACGGAGAAGACGAACGTGATCGAGGGCTTTATCAAGGAAAACTTCACCGAGGGCGTCGATTATGCGATCGCCTTTGCCGGTGCGGATAAGAAGACTCTCACGAAGGCAGGATCGGAGAAGATATGCCTCCTCTTCAACGTCGAGGCGAAGTTCCGCAAGGATGAGGAGACGCTGTCGATGATCGGTGAGACGAAGGGCGTCATATGCTTCCTCTGTGAGCTGATCGACCGAAAGACTGGCAGGGTCGTCTCTGAGGGTCGCGGCGCATGCACCACGGCAGAGAAGGGAAACAAGATCAATACTGCGATCAAGATTGCACAGAAACGCGCCAAGGTCGACGCCGTGCTGAACATGGCCGGCTTATCCGATCGCTTCACGCAGGACAAGGGCGACGATGAGACCGATGACGACGGCATCGGAAAAGAGGCGAGGACACTCATCGACGAGCTCACGAAGGCAGCGCCGAAGCGCGACGTGTACGACAAGATCGTCGCGAAGATCACCGACCCAAAGAAGAAGTGGAGCACGCTCGAACACCGCATGCTTCAGAAAGCCGCCATGGAGACCGTAGAGCGCCTGAAGCGCGTCGAGGAGGTGAAGAAGTCGAATGATAAGACTCAGGCGACGGTACAGGTAGCGCCGACTCAGGAAGGGCTCGACAAGGCTCCGAAGATTCCAATGAAGGACGTGAAAATATCTACTCAGTCTTCCATTCTCTGATCATGAAGCACTACCTCACAGACGCAGATCGGCTAGAGCTGAAGTCGAAAATCATCGACACCTTATCAGGATATATGCTTGAAAACACGGCAATGATTGACGACATTGTTCAGGTGTTCTCCGACTTCTACGCGGCGAAGAACACGTTCACTGACGCGATCAGGGAGGCAGGAAAGCCTCGGATATGGAAAGTCATGTTCCGCAAAGACTGGGGCGCATGCCTTCATGCCATGGATCAAGCAGGACGGCCTGTCACGACCGTGCAGATCACGTCGGAGCTCATGCGGAACGGCATCAATCCATTGAGGGCGAGGGAGGCCGCGCGACACTTTGTAGAGGCGCGTCACTGGAACCTCATCGAACGCACGGAAGATAGGCAGGGCCAGTCGTACAAGTACAGACTCACATCTCTCGGGATCAATGCTCTGAGGAACCCATACAGCACTATGATCAAGCGTTTTGTATACACCATGCACGGCAAAACGACACCGACACCCGACGGCAAAGATGAGCCAGACATCATATCCTTCGGTTCTGTCTGCTACGTCGAGAAGCGGACGAAGGAAGAACATGTGCGTGACAGCGCGACGCTAGATGAACAGCGCAATCCCTCTCTCTTCGTATGAGCTCAGAAGGAAGCACACAGCCGGCCACAAGGAAAATGAAGGTGCAAGTTTCTATGGACGGCCTTCGTCAAAACCTCGCTCGTGAATACGTCGAACTTGTAGAAATGTTCAATGACGTGTTCGCTAACGAGTGGGAGATTGACAAGGACGAACTGCGCGACAAGCTACTCGAGATGCGTTCCACGATCGGAGTGCTTCACTGTTGCTACGACACAGAGCGCGAGCACTTTTCCGATCTATCGCACGAGACATCAAAAATGGACGTTATTAAGTTCGCCCCTATCCAATGAATAAATCCATTGCACAACAGGAGCTCGAGCGCATCGAGCAGGAACCGAAGCCTCTCGTGTCTCAGAACCTTGAGACCATCTTGAACGAAGCACCATCGAAGCTCGCCTACCTTGAGGGCGTGGTCAATGTCATGCAGTCCGCAGAGGACGAACTGAAGGACAGGCTCAAGGTGCGCGAAGCTGAGGTGCGTCTGCGCTGCAAGGAAAAGTCGAAGAACCGCGACATCCTCGAGTCGTATGTCCTGACGGATGATGAGGTGATCGACCTGAAGAAGAAGCTCCGTGACGCCGAAGCACGAACCAGGGCAGCTGAGATCATGCACCGCCGCGCATATGATACCTTCATCTCCGCGCGGAAGATCGGAGGGATGCAACAGGCAGAATGGCACGCTTTGAAGGGACAGAACGTCATGACGACGCCGGTGATCGACAGCACGGGAAACGAGGTCGATCCGATCACAGGTGAGATCATTCGTACGAAGCAACAGATCGACAGAGAGCGAAAGTGAAAAGACTTGAAACAGTCTGAAAATAAGCTAGTTTTATTCTACTACTGCAACAGCGATAAACCCGTAGCCGGGAGGTGCCGAGTGTTGCAGAGGCCACGGTAGGCGGTGGCAGTACTTTTCCCCCATACCAGTATGTCAGCACAGAAGCTTAATACACTCATCGACGCATGGGTCGCGAACCCGGGCGACGACACGAAGAAAGCGCTCGTCGCCTTCATGGATACCGAGGAATACACGAACCTCGACTATAACACGCGCAATGAGCGATTCATCACTTCCTCGAAGATCAAGCTCCTCGAGGTGTGCGAACTGTTCGCACGGTACAAGTACGAGGATCGAATCGACACGGGTCTCGACGTTTCCGAAGCCCTGACGATTGGGAGCGCACTCGACTGCCTGAAAACGTACGGCGAGGAGGCGTACCGTGATAAGTATGCCGTCATGGATAACCGTGTTTCGGACATCGACGCCGCGATCTCAGAGGCAGAGGCGAAGCGTGAGGAGGGATTGAACGACGTCAAGAAGGACGGAACACTCAGCGCACGAGGAGCGAAGACCGTAGCCAGCGCAGACGCGAAAATCAGCTTCCTGAAGAGTGTGATCGGCAAGACGCAGCTCACCGCTGGACAGGGCGATCTCATTCGTCAGATGGCGAAGGAGTGCGAGCTGCACCCGCTGTTCCCGAAGAAGTTCAAGAAGCGCAATGTGCTCTGGCTCGCGTTTGGGAAGTACCCATGCAAGGCAGAGCTCGATCACTTCGATCCTGAGCGCGGGATCGTCGACCTGAAGACTTGCGCGAACATTGAGAGTTTCAGGGCCATGAACTATCTCCTACAGATGGCTTTCTACTACAATGGCCTCCTCGAGGAGGACATGATGAAGTACCACGCTGAGCTGTGCGTCGTCGATAAGCACACATGGAGCCGATCGCACGTCTGGCGCTTCCTGCCGGCGACGCTCGACGCGGCACAGGGAACGGTGAACAGACTGATCATGCGCTATGCTGAGTGTCGGGAAACCGGCATATGGCGCAATCCCGATCCCGATACGCAGGAAGGGCTTGAGCTCCTATGGCAATCAGAGTTCTGGCCGCACTGCCCTCTATCGAGGACTTCCAAGCCTACCGAGCTATAGACTATGTCAGTGAACATCACCCACGCCATGACTGACGTGCAGAAGAAGGCCGCCGCGACCCTTGAGACATGCCTCATGCTGTGCATGGAGGCACACTACGGACAGCGCGACCGAAACGGCCTACCGTACTGCCTTCACCCGATCCGTGTCAGCAACAACGTGACGACGATCAGAGCGAAGAGCCTTGCGCTTATTCATGACTCGATCGAGGACGGCCCCGAGTTCTTCATCGAACGCCTCAGAAAGCTCCTTCCGTACGATCTCGTGCAGTCATGCCTTCTCCTCTCCCGGGTAGAAGGCGAGAGCTATCGAAACTACATCGAGAGGATCGCCACAAAGGGAGGGGTCGACGAAATACTCGTGAAGCTGGCAGACCTGAAGGATAACAGCGACATCAGCCGCATGGATGAGAACGCCCGGAAGATGAGCATCGAGCGCTATCATCCCGCCTATGATAGGCTCATAGAGGCTTTGCGAACAAAAGGAGCAGCGCACATTCCTATCGTATGAATGTCAATTGCTAGACGTTTTCAACTCCTTTACAATCTCGCACATGTCAGAGACATTGCTCACCATAGAAGAGACGGCACAGGTGCTCAAAAATCCGATCACAGGTGCTCCCGTGTGCCTTCGCACGATCCGCAACTACATCAATGCCGGCATTCTCGACGCTGAGCGGAAGCTCAATGAGGCGACGGGCCGCGTCGTCTGGCGCGTGAAGGAGGTGTCAATCGCCACCGTTCCGCAGCGCATTGAGCAGCGCGACGCAGCCATGCGGAAGCAATACGCTGAGCGCCTTCGCCTGAACAAAGAGATCGGCAGGAAGCGCGACGAAGAAGACCCAAGCCGAAAGGACAAGAGGTCTGCTTCAATGCGAAAGAAGCGACGCAAGCAATCTACCGCACAGAAGTCATGAACGCCCTCGGACTCCATTCTCGGGATCATGCAGGTCGAGTCGCCTCGGCGATCGCCCGACGCATGAACGCCATGACGCAGCCGCGCCTCTCACGCCGCACGACGCGAAACGTCATGCGTGCCTTGTGGCTCGAGATGACGATCGTCCTTTTCGTGGGGACGCTTCTCTTCATTCACTGATATGCCTACCCCTCAGGACGATCAGGTTCACAAGCCTGATCAGCAACAGGTCGACCCTCAAGAGCTGTCGGGTGAGCAGAAGCCGCCAGACAGCCTAGAGGCAGAACGGAAGCGCCTCGAGACATTGCAGAAGAACACGGAGGGTCAGGCGAACGAAGTAGCGGCTGAGGCTCTTTCCGTGATCCTTGCAATGGGCTGGACGTTCGGCGCGAAGATCAATGAACATGGCGTTCCTGAGTTCTGCATCGTTCCCGTTCCTCTCGAAATGTGGCAGGACATCAATCGCGAGATGCTGAGGAACAAGCTCATGGGTAAATAATGGCGCACCGCGACTACTACGACACAGGCGTTCGCATCATGCAGTCGACTGCCGGCGATCTCATGCTCATTGCGAAGGACGGCAGGTCGCTTCACATCCCCGGGAAAGAGGTCGAGGATAGCTTGTGGAAGGAACGCGCCGCCTACCTGAACATCCGTCACATCATCCGCTTCGTCCGTGCAGATACCGAAACCGCAACACCGGCAGGAGAGGGAGCGGAAGCGTAGAGCTATCAGGAAAGCCGATGCAGCCTTTCAAGCGGACATGCCCGATCGTCCGACCTGTTGCGTCGGACACAGCGTCGACAAGGATCAGGCGGCGAAGCACCACGCACAACACCGCCGCGCATGGATGGAGTACCGCTACGATGAGAACAACGTCACTGTTCTGTGCTGGCGTCACCACACGGAGATTCACGCGAAGGGTGAGGCATGGTTCTATCGGACGTACTGGCGATCGATCCTCAGGTTCGATCGGAACTTCTTCGACTACCTCAATCGGAAGCATGGGCCTTCTGCTACTTCGCGTCAGGAGCTAAAAAGTGTAAATTGAAAAAAGGT
>JRYJ01000827.1_pt1 | contig 18753 bp, 18 predicted proteins | sample 235371 | NCBI WGS metagenome assembly JRYJ01 (sample SAMN03074219, study PRJNA261477) | activated sludge metagenome | biome: Wastewater Treatment Plant; feature: Wastewater; material: Activated sludge; isolation source: activated biomass of a wastewater treatment plant treating hydrocarbon... ... | reverse complement strand
AGCTCGAAGTAGTGGGTGGCGAACAGCGTGAAGGAGCGGTTGCGGTCGTGCAGCTGCGTGGCGATGGCCCCGGCCAGCGCCAGGCCGTCGAAGGTGGAGGTGCCGCGGCCGATCTCGTCCATCAGCACCAGGCTTTGCGGCGTGGCGTGGTGAAGGATGGCGGCGGCCTCGGTCATCTCCACCATGAAGGTGGAGCGGCCGGAGGCGAGGTCGTCGGAGGCGCCGATGCGGGTGAAGATGCGGTCGAGGGGCCCCAGCACCGCCCGGGTCGCGGGCACGTAGCTGCCGATGTGGGCGAGCAGCGCGATGAGGGCGTTCTGCCGCATGTAGGTGCTCTTGCCGCCCATGTTGGGGCCGGTGATGAGGAGCAGCCGCCGGTTTTCGGCGAGGGCGGTGTCGTTGGCGATGAAGGTTTCCGCCGTCCCCGCCAATTCACCCTCCACCACCGGGTGGCGGCCGGCCTCGATGGCGAGGCCCGGCTCATCGCTGAATTCCGGCTGGCACCAGTTGTACTTGAGGGCAGCGTCGGCGAAGGCCGCCAGCAGGTCGAGGTGGGCCACCGCCCGGGCGATGGCCTGGAAGGTCGGCACCGCCGGCAGCAACGCCGCCAGGATTTCGTCGTAGAGCGCCTTCTCCCGGGCCAGCGCCCGTTCCTGGGCGGACAGGGCCTTGTCCTCGAAGGCTTTCAGCTCCGGCGTGATGTAGCGCTCGGCGTTCTTCAGGGTCTGGCGGCGGCGGTAGTCGTCGGGCACCTTGTCGGCGTTGGCGTGGGTGACCTCGATGTAGAAGCCATGGACCTTGTTGTACTCGACCTTGAGGCTGGCGATGCCGGTGCGTTCCCGCTCCCGGGCCTCCAGATCGACCAGGAAGGCGCCGCAGTTGTCGTTGAGGGCGCGCAGCTCGTCCAGGTCCGCATCGTAGCCGGTGGCGATGACGCCGCCGTCGCGAACCTGGGCCCCGGGCTCGGCCGCGACGGCCCGCTGGAGCAGGGCGAGCGGTTCTTCCGGGGTGGCCAGGGTGGCGGCGATCGCGGTGAGCAGGGGTGACGGCGTGTCGGCGACGGGTTCTCGCAGGCCGGCCAGGCGGGCCAGGGAATCCCGCAGGCTGGCCAGGTCCCGCGGGCGGGCGTTCTTCACCGCGATGCGGCCGGCGATGCGCTCTACGTCGGCAAAGCCCTTCAATTCCTGGCGGACCTCCCCGGCCAGGCGGCCGTAGTCCTCCAGCAAAACCGACACCGCTCCGTGGCGGGCGGCGGGGAGGGCGCGCTCCCGGGCCGGATGGTGCAGGGTATGGCGCAGGAGACGCGAGCCCATGCTGGTGACGCAGCGATCCAGCAGGGAAAGGAGGGTCGGCGCGGGCTGGCCGCGCAGGGTCTCCGTGAGTTCGAGATTGCGGCGGGTGGCGAGGTCGAGGCCCAGGTAGGCTGCTTCCAGCTCTACCGTCAGGCCCCGCACGTGGGGCAGGCCGCCGGCCTGGGTGGCCCGGGCGTACTGGAGCAGGGCGCCGGCGGCGCCGACGGCGGGCTTGAGGCCCTCGGCACCGAAGCCGGCCAGGGATGCCACCGCGAAATGCTCGCAGAGCAGCCGGCGGGCGGAGTCGAACTCGAAATTCCAGTCCGGCTGGCGGGTGCGGGCGCAGTCCAGGGGGGCATCGCCGGCCCAGGATTCCGGCAGCAGGATTTCCGCCGGGCGGATGCGCTCCAGGGTCGCCGCCAGTTGCTCGACGGCGACCTCGGTGAGGATGAATTCCCCGCTTGCCACGTTGAGCCGGGCCAGGCCCAGCAGGTTGCGGTGGCTTGTGAGCGCCAGCAGCCAGGCGTCACGCTTGTCGTCGAGGAGCGCCGCGTCGGTCAGGGTGCCGGGGGTGACGATGCGGGACACCGCCCGCTCCACCGGCCCCTTGCTGGTGGCCGGGTCGCCGATCTGCTCGCAGATCACCACCGATTCCCCCAGCTTCACCAGCTTGGCGAGGTAAGGCTCCAGGGAATGGAAGGGCACGCCGGCCATCTTGATCGGCTGGCCGGCGCTCTGGCCGCGGGTGGTGAGGGTGATGTCGAGGAGCCGGGCGGCCTTCTCGGCATCCTCGAAGAACAGCTCGTAGAAATCCCCCATGCGGTAGAACAACAGGGTGCCTGGATGCTGGGCCTTGAGCGCCAGGTACTGGCGCATCATGGGGGTGTGCTGGGACAGGTCGCTTTGCATGGCCGCGATTTTAGCGCGGAAGGGGCAGCGCGGCCCCCGCCGGCTCAGCGGCTGTTGCCGAGGATGAAGCGCAGGCCGAAGCGGCGCAGGAGGTCGGCCCAGTAACCCGGGGGACGGGCCTCGACCAGATGGTGGAAGACGTGGCCGGCGGCGATGCTGGAGGCCCAGGCGGCAAGCAGGGCGACGAGGGCGGGGCCGTCGCCGTCGGGGGCGTAGCGGTCGTAGAGGGCGCTGACCAGCAGGTAGATGGGGAAATGGACCAGGAAGACGGAATAGGAGATGCGCCCCAGATAGGCGGTGAGACGGAAGTCGGTCCACCGGTCGAGCAGGCCGCTGCGGCGCCCCAGGCCGAGGATCATGGCCACCGCCACGGCGATGGCGATGCGCAGACGGAAGTCCACCAACAGGGCAGCAATGCCCACGGCCCAGATGGCGCCGAGCCAGGCGATGGGGCGGCGCCGGTCGGAGGCCCACCAGGCGCCGGCGCCGAGGGCGTAGGAACCGAAGAAGTAGAGCCCGAAGTTGTCCCAGGCGGCATCGAGGTTGAAGTGGAAGAGGGAGGCGAAGGCCAGGGCGAACACCAGGAAGGGGGCGGGATTGACCGGCTGGTTGCCGGCCATGGCGCGGGCGAAGGCCAGGACGAGGGCGAAGAGGGCGAAGAGCTGGAAATCGATGGCCACGTACCAGACGCCGGCGGAAAGGGCGTCGAAATCCAGGATGTTGTGCAGGAGCAGGGTATGGGCGAAGAACTGGGCCAGGGTGGCCTTGTCGGGGATGGCGTCGTCGTCCATCCAGGCGCGGGCCACGGCGGCGCAGAGCATGGCCAGCAGGAGGGCGCCGACGAAGGGCACCACCAGCCGCTGGTAGCGCTTCCACACCAGGTGAAGCGGTTCGCCGAAAGCGGCCCGGCCTTCCGGGGCGAGGCTGCGGGCGGCGAGGAAGCCGCCGATGACCAGGAACACCTGGACCGCCATGCGGGCGTAGTCGTAGAGCCAGCCGGCGACGTCGGGCGTGATGTCGCCGAAGGCCTCGGCCAGGGGGCCGTAGGCCGAGAAGTGATGGAGGACGATAAGTTGCGAGGCGACGGCCTTGAACAGGTCGATCAGCGGCAGGCGTGAAGCGCGGGAACTCATTCTCTTGTAACGGCCGGCGGCAGGTTTGGTTTACGCGGCCGGCAGGCGATGGATGGTCAGGCGTTCAGGGCAGGGGTTCGGTGGCTGGCGATGAGTTGCAGCAGGGGGGCGAAAACCTTGGGCGTGCCGGCGACGATGTTGCCGGTCTGGAGGAAGTTCTGGTCGCCGGCCAGGTCGCTTACCAGGCCGCCGGCCTCGGCGATGACCAGGGCGCCCGCGGCCATGTCCCAGGGGGAGAGGCCGAATTCCCAGAAGCCGTCGTAGCGCCCGCAAGCCACGTAGCAGAGGTCGAGGGAGGCGGCGCCCGGGCGGCGCAGGCCGGCGGTCTTCTGGGTCAGTTCCTTGAAGATGGCCAGGTAGGCGTCGGCATGATCGAACATGCGGTAGGGGAAGCCGGTGCCGATGAGGGAATCCTGCAGCTTGGTGCGCTTGGAGACGCGGATGCGCCGGTCGTTAAGGAAGGCGCCGGCGCCCTTGCTGGCGGTGAACATCTCGTTGCGGTTGGGGTCGAAGACCAGCGCCTGCTCGACGATGCCGCCCTTGGCCAGGGCGATGGAAATGGCGTACTGGGGCAGGCCGTGGATGAAGTTGGTGGTGCCGTCCAGGGGGTCGATGATCCACTGGAACTCCGCATCCCGCTTGCCCTTGCCGGCGGTCTCGCCGGACTCCTCTGCTAGAATGCCGTAATTGGGGTAGGCTTCCTGCAGCACCTCGATGATGGCGGCTTCGGCAGCCTGGTCCACCTCGGTGACGAAGTCGTTGGGCTGCTTGCTGGCGACCTTGAGCAGATCGAGGTCGTTGGAAGCGCGGTTGATGATCTGGCTGGCGCGGCGCGCCGCTTTGATGGCGATGTTCAGGGCGGGATGCATGTTGGAAAAGAACTGGCGGCCAGAACGGGAGTCCCGGCTGGCCGCGAAATTTGCAAAACGCTAATTTTACTATGAAACCCGCCGATTTGCTCGACCGCGTCCGCGTCGTCCTTTGTCGTCCCAGCCATCCCGGCAATATCGGCGCCGCCGCCCGGGCCATGAAGAACATGGGGATCGCCCGCCTCGCCCTGGTGACGCCGCTGCGTTTTCCCGATGCCGAGGCCGATGCCCGGGCCGCCGGCGCCGACGACGTGCTGGCCGCCGCCCGCGTCTGCGGCAACCTGGACGAGGCGCTGGCCGGCAGCACCCTGGCGGTGGCCCTTTCGGCCCGCCCGCGGGATCTGGGCCCCCAGCCCCGCAGCGTGCGCGAGGCGGTGGGCGAGCTGCTGGCCGCGGCGGCCCAGGGTGAGGTGGCCCTGGTTTTCGGCAACGAAACCACCGGCCTCTCCAACGACGAATTGCAGCGCTGCCACGCGGCGGTGACCATCCCGTCCAATCCGGAATTCAGCTCCCTCAACTTGGGGGCGGCGGTGCAGGTGCTGTGCTACGAATTGCGCATGGGCGCCTACGCCGGCGTGCCGCCGGCCGCCGATCCGGCCACGCCCTTCGCCTCGCCGCCGGCCACCCACGACGAGATCGAAGGCTTCTATGCCCACCTGGAAGCGGTGATGACCGAGACCGGCTTCTACAACCACGCCCAGCCGGGGCGCCTGCTGCCCAAGCTGCGCCGGCTCTTCGGTCGCTCCCGGCTGGAGAAGGACGAAATCAACATCCTGCGCGGCATCCTGGCGGCCACCCGGCAGAAGACGGGGCACGGGCGCTAGGGGCGCCCCGGGGCGTCAGGCGAAGGCTGCCTGCATCTCGGCCGTTTCCCGGCCGATCTGTTCCATCAGGGGGGAGAAGCGTTCGCGGATGGCGGCGGGGTCGCCGGCCTCGGGGTCCACGTCCTGGTAGATCCACTCGAAATGTTCGCCGGCCAGGACGTTGGCCAGGTAGACCACGTCCGCCAGGCTGCGGATGGGGTCCGGGGCCGGCCGCGGCTGGTCGTGGTCGATGGTGGCCTCGACGATCTCCTCGGGCAGGCCCAGGGCCTGCAGCAAGGTCACGCCGATGCTCTCGTGCCATTGCACGATGACGTACTTGACCGTTTCCGGCCGGGCGCACAGTTCGGGGTATTGGGCCGCCCGGTAGAGCATGTAGAAGGCGCCCAGGTCGTGCACCAGCCCGGCGAGGAGGGCTTCCTCCGGATTGATGCGGGTGTGCATGCGGGCCAGGAGGCGGGCGGCGACGGCGGTCTGCAGGGAATGCACCCACAGCATGCGGGCCTGTTCCTTGAAAGGCAGGATGGCCTTGGAGCGCATCAACTGGTTCATGGCGATGGCCAGCGCCGTAGTGCGAACGACGTTGAGTCCCAGGCGGGTGATGGCGGCCTGGAGATCCTTGGCCGGCACGCCGCTGGGGCAATACATGACCGAATTGGCCAGATGGAGGATCTTGGCGGCCACCAGGGGCTCAAGGCGGACGATTTCGGCCACGTGGGCGATGGAAATGTCGGGATCCTGCAGCGCGTCCCGCAGGCGGAAGGCGGCGTCGAAATAGGTGGGAAAGACCACTTCCCCGGCCAGTTCCCTGGCGATGTCTTCGAGCATCTGGAAGCGTTGGGCTTTCAGGGCTTCGCCGATCTTGTCTGCGTCGGGAGCGGGCGGGGCGGACATGGTGGGGGCCGGTTGCGCGTGGGAAAGGCGATTGTCCCGGATTGGCGCCGGCCTGTCACGCGCTGCCGGGCAATAGCTGACAATTTCAGTCGAGTATTCTACAATTGCCCACCAAATTTATAGGGAGATTCCGAGGTCATGTTCAGTACCCTGCGCGAAGACATCCGTTCGGTTTTCGACCGCGATCCCGCGGCGCGCTCGTTCTGGGAGGTACTGACCTGCTATCCGGGCATCCATGCCCTCATCTTCCATCGCCTGGCCCACTGGCTGTGGGGCCACCGCCTGCGCTGGCTGGCCCGCTTCACCGCCAACCTTGCCCGCTTCCTCACCGGCATCGAGATCCATCCCGGCGCCTCCATCGGCCGCCGCTTCTTCATCGACCACGGCATGGGCGTGGTCATCGGCGAGACGGCGGAGATCGGCGACGACGTCACGCTCTATCATGGCGTCACCCTGGGCGGTACCTCCTGGAACAAGGGCAAGCGTCATCCCACCCTGGAAGACGGGGTGGTGGTCGGCGCCGGCGCCAAGGTGCTGGGGCCCATCACCATCGGCGCCGGGGCCAAGGTGGGCTCCAATGCCGTGGTGACCAAGCCGGTGCCGGCCGGCGCGACGGCCGTCGGCAACCCCGGGCGCATCATCGACAATTCCGAGCAGGGCCGGCAGCGCGAGGCCCAGGCCGAGAAAATGGGTTTTTCCGCCTACGCCGTTGCGCGGGACCAGGACGATCCCCTGGCCAAGGCCATCCACGGGCTCCTCGACCACGCCGCCGAGACCGACCGGCGGCTGGCCATGCTCCTCAAGGAGCTGGAGGCGGCCGGGGTGAAGTGCGACGAGCAGGTGCAACCGGCCGACCAGTTCGATCCGCAATACTTGAGTAAAATCGTTGACTAATTTCCGGCGCCCCCGATATAGTTGACTGCGATAGTAGGTTATTAGCAGGAGACCCCAGCATGCGACTCACCACCAAAGGACGGTTCGCCGTCACCGCCATGATCGATCTCGCCCTCCGCGGCGAGGAAGGGCCCGTGGCCCTGGCCGGCGTCAGCGAGCGCCAGAGCATTTCCCTTTCCTACCTGGAGCAGCTCTTCGGCAAGCTGCGCCGCCACCGCCTGGTGGACAGCGTGCGCGGCCCAGGCGGCGGCTACTGCATCTCCCGCCCCCTGGATCAGGTGTTCGTGGCCGACATCATCCGGGCCGTGGACGAGCCCCTGGACGCCACCCAGTGCGGCGGCCGGGAGAACTGCCAGGACGAGCACCGCTGCATGACCCACGACCTGTGGGCGACCCTCAACGCCAAGATGTACGAGTACCTCGCTTCCGTCTCCCTGGCCGATCTGGTCAACAAGCAGAAACTCAAGGCCGCCGGCCAGAATGCCGTCCTCGAGGACCTGCGCGCCGGCCCCCATCCGCGGCCCCGCAACAGCCGGGACAAGGTCGCCGCCGTCGCCTGAGCGCGGATACCGCCATGTTCCTGCCCACCTATCTCGACCACAACGCCACCACGCCGCTGGACCCGGCGGTGCTGGACGCCATGCTGCCCTGGCTGCGGGTGCAGTTCGGCAACGCCTCCAGCCGCCACGAGTACGGCCGGGCGGCGCGGCAGGCGGTGGATCGGGCGCGGCAGCAGGTGGCCGCGGCCGTCGGGGCGCACCCGACGGAGGTGGTGTTCACCAGCGGCGGCAGCGAGGCCAACAACCTCTTCCTCAAGGGCGCCGCTGCCTGCCTGAAGCCGGGCAGCCTGGTGGTGAGCGCCATCGAGCACCCCTGCGTCATCAAGCCCGCCGAGCAGCTCGCCCGCCAGGGCTGGGCCCTGCGGCGCATCGGCGTCGACGGGCAAGGGCGCATCGACGTCGCCGACTACGCCGAGGCCCTTCTCGGCAGGCCGCGTCTCCTGTCGCTCATGCTTGCCAACAACGAGACCGGCGTGGTGCAGGACGTGGCCAGCCTGGCCGCTGCCGCCAAGGCCTGCGGCGGCTGGTTCCACAGCGATGCCGTCCAGGCCCTGGGCAAGGTGCCGGTGGACTTCCGCGCCCTCAACGCGGCCGGCGTCCATGCCCTGACCATTTCTGCCCACAAGATCCATGGTCCCAAGGGCGCCGCCGCCCTGGTGCTGGACAAGCGGGTGGAGCTGCAACCCCTCATCGCCGGTGGCGGTCACGAGCGGGGCCTGCGCTCCGGTACCGAGAACGTGCCGGCCATCGTCGGCTTCGGTGTCGCCGCCGAGCTGGCGGCCGCCCGGCTGGCGGAACTTCCCGCCCGCCTGCGGTCTCTCAGGGAACGCCTGGAGGCCGGGCTGGCGGAACTGGGAGCCACCCTCTTCGGTCTCTCCGCAGAGAGGCTGCCCAACACCAGCTATTTCGCCCTGCCCGGCATCGACGGCGAGACCCTGGTGGGCAAGCTGGACCGGGAAGGCTTCGCCGTGGCCAGCGGCGCCGCCTGTTCCAGCGCCAACCCGGAGCCTTCCCACGTGCTGCGGGCCATGGGGGTGGCGCCGGAAATCGCCCGGGGGGCGGTGCGGGTCAGCCTCGGCGCCGGCAACACGGAAGCGCACATCGACGAATTCATCCACGCCTTGCGGGCAACGGTCGGACGCCTGCAGGGATTGACGGCCATGGCCGTCTGACGGTCCGACGAAACGAGAGAAACGATGAAATTGCCCATCTACCTGGATTACTCGGCCACCACCCCGGTGGACCCGCGCGTGGCAGACAAGATGATTCCTTACCTGGTCGAGAAGTTCGGCAATCCGGCTTCCCGCTCCCACAGCTTCGGCTGGGAGGCGGAAGCAGCCGTCGAGGCGGCCCGCGAGCAGGTGGCCGCCCTGGTCAACGCCGATGCCAAGGAGATCGTGTGGACCTCCGGCGCCACGGAATCCAACAACCTGGCCATCAAGGGCGCCGCCAATTTCTATGCCGGCACCAAGGGCAAGCACATCATTACCGTCAAGACCGAGCACAAGGCCGTGCTCGATACCGTGCGCGAACTGGAGCGCCAGGGCTTCGAGGCCACCTACCTGGATGTCCAGGACAACGGCCTGGTGGACCTGGAAGCCTTCAAGGCCGCCATCCGCCCCGACACCGTTCTGGCCTCCGTCATGTACGTGAATAACGAGATCGGCGTCATCCAGCCCATCGAGCAACTGGGCGAAATCTGCCGCGACAAGGGCGTCATCTTCCACGTGGATGCGGCCCAGGCCACCGGCAAGGTGGCGATCGACCTGGCCAAGCTCAAGGTGGACCTGATGAGCTTCTCCGCGCACAAGACCTACGGCCCCAAGGGCATCGGCGCGCTCTACGTGCGGCGCAAGCCGCGCGTGCGCCTGGAGGCGCAGATGCACGGCGGCGGCCACGAGCGCGGCTTGCGCTCCGGCACGCTGGCCACCCACCAGATCGTCGGCATGGGCGAAGCCTTCCGCATCGCCAGGGAAGAGATGGTCGACGAGAACAAGCGCATCGGCAAGCTGCGGGACAAGCTGCTGCACGGCCTGCAAGACATCGAGGCCACCTACGTCAATGGCGACCTGGTGCACCGGGTGCCCCATAATCTCAACATGAGCTTTGCCTACGTCGAGGGCGAATCCATGATCATGGCCATCAAGGATCTGGCGGTTTCCTCCGGTTCCGCCTGCACTTCCGCCAGCCTGGAGCCCTCCTACGTCCTGCGCGCCCTGGGCCGCGACGACGAGCTGGCTCACAGCTCCATCCGCTTCACCATCGGCCGCTTCACCACCGAGGAAGAAATCGACTACGCCGTCGACCTGCTGCACAAGAAGGTCGGCAAGCTGCGCGAACTGTCCCCCCTCTGGGAAATGGTGCAGGAAGGTGTCGACCTTTCCACCGTCCAGTGGGCCGCCCATTAAGGAGAACATCATGTCCTACAGCGTCAAAGTCATCGACCACTACGAGAACCCGCGCAACGTCGGCTCCTTCGACAAGGACGACGAGGGCGTCGGCACCGGCATGGTGGGCGCGCCCGCCTGCGGCGACGTGATGAAGCTGCAGATCAAGGTCAACAAGCAGGGCGTCATCGAGGACGCCAAGTTCAAGACCTACGGCTGCGGTTCCGCCATCGCTTCCTCTTCCCTCGTCACCGAATGGGTCAAGGGCAAGACCGTGGATCAGGCCCTGGAGATCAAGAACACCGAGATCGCCGAGGAGTTGGCCCTGCCGCCGGTCAAGATCCACTGTTCCATCCTGGCCGAGGACGCCATCAAGGCGGCCGTGGCCGACTACAAGAAGAAGCACGGAGAATAAGCATGGCCATCACCTTGAGCGACAAGGCGGCGAAGCACGTCGCCAACTACCTGAGCAAGCGGGGCAAGGGTATCGGCCTGCGTCTCGGGGTACGCACCAGCGGTTGTTCCGGGATGGCCTACAAGCTGGAATTCGTCGATGAGAGCGCCGAGGACGATCTCGTTTTCGAGAGCAATGGCGTCAAGGTGTTCGTCGATCCGAAGAGCCTGCCGTATCTGGACGGGATGGAACTGGACTATGCCCGGGAAGGGCTCAATGAAGGCTTCAAGTTCAACAACCCGAATGTCAAAGACCAATGCGGCTGCGGCGAATCCTTTAATGTGTAGCAGGCTCGGCGGTGCGTCGTTGCCCCGCACTTGCCGTACTATTCGTACTGCCCCCAAGAGGGTTCCCTTTGGTCATCTGCGTGCGGGGCGCCTAGCCCCGCCTTCGCTTTGAGCTTTTCGCAATCTGGTCGGCCGGGAAAACCGACCGCATCTTGAGGTTTCAGGTGGATCTGACCGCCGACTTTTTCTCCCTGTTCCAGCTCCCCCGGGCCTTCCGGCTGGATCTGTCCGACCTGGACGTCCGCTACCGCGAAGTCCAGGGGCAGGTGCATCCCGATCGTTTCGCCCACGGGAGCGATGCTGAGCGGCGCCTCTCCATGCAGTGGGCGACGCGGGCGAACGAGGCTTACCAGACGCTGAAGAAACCCCTGGAGCGGGCCAAGTACCTGCTGCACCTGGCCGGGCACGACGTGCAGGCGGAGAGCAACACCGCCATGGCGCCGGATTTCCTCATGGAGCAGATGGAATGGCGGGAGGCGGCGGCGGAGGCACGGGAGGCCCGCGACCACCACGAACTGGAGCACCTGCACAACCGGCTGCGGGCCGACATCGCCGGCCGCTACGATGAACTCGGCCGCCTCCTCGACGAGGCGGGCGACCTGGACGGTGCCGGCGAAGCCGTGCGCCGCCTGATGTTCCTGGAAAAACTTTTGCACGAAATCGACGACGCCCTGGCGTCGCTGGAAGAATAACAATGGCCCTGTTTCAGATTGCCGAGCCGGGAGAGTCGGCGGCACCCCACGAGCACAAGCTCGCCATCGGTATCGACCTCGGTACCACCAATTCCCTCGTTGCCACCGTGCGCAGCGGCCTCGCCGTCGTCCTCAACGACGACCAGGGGCGGCCCTTGGTGCCCTCCGTCGTCCGCTACCTGGGCGATGGCGCCACCGAGGTCGGCTACGAGGCCCAGAAAAAGCAGGCCACCGATCCCAAGAACACCATCGTCTCGGTGAAGCGCTTCATGGGCCGGGGGCTGAGGGACATCGCCCACGTCGAATCCATGCCCTACGACTTCGTCGAGGCGCCCGGCATGGTCAAGGTCAAGACCGTCGCCGGGGTGAAGAGCCCGGTGGAAGTCTCCGCCGAAATCCTCAAGACCCTGCGCGACCGCGCCGAGGCAGCCCTGGGCGGCGAGCTGGTCGGCGCCGTCATCACCGTGCCCGCCTATTTCGACGACGCCCAGCGCCAGGCCACCAAGGACGCGGCGCGACTGGCCGGCCTCAACGTCCTGCGGCTCCTCAACGAGCCTACGGCGGCCGCCATCGCCTACGGCCTGGACAACGGCGCCGAAGGCGTCTACGCGGTCTACGACCTGGGCGGCGGCACCTTCGACATTTCCGTCCTCAAGCTCACCAAGGGCGTCTTCGAGGTCATGGCCACCGGCGGCGACTCGGCCCTGGGGGGCGACGATTTCGACCAGCGCATCTTCTGCTGGGTGATCGAGCAGGCCAGGCTGCAGCCGCTGTCGCCCCAGGATTCCCGGCTTCTCATGATGCGCTGCCGGGAGGCCAAGGAGTTCCTCACCCTGCACCCCGAGGCGCCCATCACGGCGCGCCTGTCCACCGGCGAAATGGTGGACCTCAAGCTGGACGTGGATACCTTCGCCGCCATCACCCAGACCCTCATCTCCAAGACCATGCAGCCGGTGAAGAAGGCCCTGCGCGACGCGGGCCTGCGGCCCGAGGACGTCAAGGGCGTGGTCATGGTCGGCGGCGCCACCCGCATGCCCCAGGTGCAGAAGGCGGTGGGTGATTTCTTCCGCCAGGAACCGCTGACCAACCTCGACCCGGACAAGGTGGTGGCCCTGGGCGCCGCCACCCAGGCCAACCTGCTGGTGGGCAACAAGACCGGCCAGGACGACTGGCTGCTGCTCGACGTCATCCCGCTCTCCCTGGGCCTGGAGACCATGGGCGGCCTGATCGAGAAGATCATCCCGCGCAACGCCACCATCCCCACCGCCCGGGCCCAGGATTTCACCACCTTCAAGGACGGCCAGACCGCCATGGCCATCCACGTGGTCCAGGGCGAGCGCGAGCTGGTGGCCGACTGCCGCTCGCTGGCGCGCTTCGAGCTGCGCGGCATTCCGCCCATGGTGGCCGGGGCGGCGCGCATCCGCGTCACCTTCCAGGTCGATGCCGACGGGCTCCTGTCCGTCTCCGCCCGGGAGCAGACCACCGGCGTCGAGGCCAGCGTCACGGTGAAGCCGTCCTACGGCCTGTCCGACGACGAAATCGCCGCCATGCTCCAGGATTCCCTGGCCCACGCCAAGGACGACGCCATCAACCGGGCGCTCACCGAGGCCAAGGTGGAGGCCCGCCGCCTCATCGAGGCCACCGAGGCGGCACTGGCCGAAGACCCGCACCTGCTGTCGGAAGCCGAGACCGCCAAGATCAAGGTCGCCATCGAAAAGCTGCGCGAGACCACGGCCGGCGACAACCGCCGCCTCATCAACCTGGCCATGGACGACCTCGGCTACGAGACCCAGGAATTCGCCCACCGCCGCATGGATCAAAGCATCAAGCGCGCTCTGGCCGGGCGCAAGGTGGATGACCTCAAGACGGGAGAGGAAGAATGACCCAGATCGTCGTACTGCCCCATGTGGAGCTGTGTCCGGAAGGGGCCGTGATCGAGGCCGAGGCCGGCAAGTCCATCTGCCAGAACCTGCTGGAACACCACATCGAGCTGGAGCACGCCTGCGAGATGTCCTGCGCCTGCACCACCTGCCACGTCATCGTGCGGGAGGGCTTCAACTCCCTGGAACCCGCCGAGGACGACGAGGAAGACCTGCTGGACAAGGCCTGGGGCCTGGAACCCAACTCCCGCCTGGGCTGCCAGGCCGTCGTCGGTGACACGCCGCTGGTGGTGGAGATTCCCAAGTACAGCATCAACATGGCGAAGGAGGGACACCGCAAATGAAATGGACCGACATCAACGACATCGCCATCGAGCTTTCCGAGGCCTATCCGGACAAGAATCCCATGAAGGCCAACTTCGTCGACCTGCGGGACTGGGTCATGGCCCTGCCGGGCTTTGACGACGATCCCAAGCATTGCGGCGAAAAGATCCTGGAAGCCATCCAGCAGGCCTGGATCGACGAAGTTTCGTGACCAAATGCCCGTGCCGGTGACGTGAGCCTGTCACCGGCCGGGCTTATGCGGTTAGAATTCCGGCTCGTTCAGGGGTTGATGTCTTTGGGGGCAGCGTGCAGGGCACGGGGGCAGATTGGGGGGTAGCGACGGAGCAGGCGGCAGGGCTTGAGGCCGACCCTTTTCCGACCCATCCCTTCCCGACGCATCCTGACGCCGGGAGCCCGGCGATCTGGCGCTTCCGCTTCACCGGCGAAGGGGGCGAATACTTCCGTATCTGGATCGTCAACCTGCTGCTCACCATCGTCACGCTGGGCATCTACTCGGCCTGGGCCAAGGTCCGCCGGGAGCAGTATTTCCACCGCCATCTCCTCCTCGCCGAAAGCGGCTTCGAGTACCACGGCCGGCCGCTGGCCATCCTCAAGGGGCGCATCGTCGCCGTCGCCCTCCTGGTCACCCTTTCCGTGGCCGAGGACATCGGCCCCCTGGCCTACGGCGCGGCGCTGCTGGTGATCCTGCCCCTGGTGCCCTGGCTGGCCGTCCGCGCCCTGCGCTTCCGCGCCTACAACACCAGCTACCGGGGCCTGCGCTTTTCCTTCCACGGCACCTACTGGGAGGCCTTCCGGGTCTTCGTCGGCTACGGCCTGCTGGCCCTGTTCACCCTCTGGCTCGCCTTCCCGGTGTGGTACCGGCGCATGCGCACCTTCGCCCTCGACAACCTGCGCTTCGGCACCACGGAGTTCCGCTGCACCGTGGGCGCCGGCGAAATCTACCGGGCCACCGCCGGGCCGGTGCTGGCCCTGGTCGGCCTCTTCTTCGCCACCGTCATCCTGCTGGGCATCCTGGCCGGGGTCAATTCCAAGCGGGTGGTCGATACCGCCACCTTCGTCGGGCTCCTCGTCCTGCCGGCCATGTTCCTCGGCTTCCAGGCAGTCATCATCCCCTGGATCAACGTGCGCCTGGCCAACGCCGTGTGGAACCAGACCACCCTCGGCGGGCACGCCTTCCGCAGCAGCCTCAAGGCCCGCCACTTCGTCGCCCTGACCCTGGTGAACTGGCTGGCCATCATCGGCACCGCCGGCCTTTTCATCCCCTGGGCCCGGGTGCGAATCGCCCGCTACCGGGCCGAATGCATGGCCATCGACGCCACCTGCGACCTCGATGCCTTCATCGCCGGCGAAGGCCAGGCGGCCACCGCCCTGGGCGACGAGACGGCGGAACTGTTCGACCTGGACATCGCCCTTTGAAAGCCCTGGATGCGGCGTATTTCGACGGGCGCAGCTCGCGGCGCTGGCCGGCCCGGCTGTCCTGCGAATCCGGCCAGGTGGTGGTGCTGGGCGAATTCGGCGAGCGCCGCTACCCCCTGGCGGACCTGGAAGTCGGCGAGGCCATGGGCGCGGTGGAGCGCCAGCTCGCCTTTCCTGACGGTTCCCGCTGCACGGTGGCGGACTTGCCCGCCCTGGCGGCGTGGCTCGCCGAGGCCGGCGTGCGGGACTCGGCGGTCGTGCGCCTGCAACAGCGCTGGATCTGGGCCCTCGGCGCCCTCGCGGCCGTCGTCGCGGCGGTGGCCCTCGGCTATTACCAGTTGCTGCCCTGGGCCGCGGAGAAGATCGCCCCCCGGGTGCCGGGGGCCCTCGTTACCGCCCTTTCCAGCCAGGTACTCGACGCCCTCGACGGGAGGGTGCTCAAGCCGACGAAACTGCCCGAAGCGACCCAGGCGCGCCTGCAGCAGCGCCTCGACGCCATCCTCCAGGGCTCGGGGCAGCCCGGCTATCGCCTCTATTTCCGCGCTTCGCGGATGGGGCCCAACGCCTTCGCCCTGCCCGACGGTCACGTGGTGGTTTTCGACGACCTGGTCAAGCTTGCCGCCAGCGACGAGGAAGTCCTCGGCGTGGTGGCCCACGAACTGGGCCACGTCGCCCACCGCCACGGCCTGCGGCTGTTGATCCAGTCCTCGGTGGTGTCCTTCGTGGTGGGCATGTACCTGGGCGACCTGTCGTCGGTGGCCGCCGGTGCCGGCGTGGCCCTGCTGGAGTCGCGCTATTCCCGGGAATTCGAGCGGGAGGCGGACGATTACGCAGCCCGGACCCTGGTTGCTGCCGGCCTGGGGACGGAACCGCTGGCCGCCATGCTGGAGCGCATCGCGAAGCTGCACAAGGAAATGCCGGGGGCGGCCGGGCTGGGCGACCTGTTCAGCAGCCATCCGGATACCGCCGAGCGGGTGGCCCGGCTGCGGGCACTGCAGCGGCCCGGCCCGTGATCGCGGCATCCGGGGCTTCGACGGGCTCAGCCCGAACGGAGGTCGGGGAACCGATGCCGACTCCAAGACCGTTCGCCCTGAGCCCTTCGACATCGCTCAGGACAGGCCTGTCGAAGGGCGCTCTGCCCTGGGCGCAACGTTGGCTGAGGCGGCTTACTCGAACAGGTTCAGCAAAGCGTCCAGCCCGCCGAAATTGATTGCCACGTCGGCCTTGGCACGGGTCGCCGGCTTGGCGCGGAAGGCCACGGAGAGGCCGGCTTCGGCCATCATCAGGAGGTCGTTGGCACCGTCGCCGCAGGCGATGACCTGCTCCCGGGCCAGCCCCAGCTCGTCCCGCAGGCGGCACAGGTGGTGGGCCTTGGCGCTGGCGTCCACGATGTCGCCGACGACGCGGCCGGTCAGCTTGCCGCCGCTGATCTCCAGCTCGTTGGAGGTGGCGAAGTCGAAGCCCAGCTCGATGCGCAGGCGCTCGGTGAAATAGGTGAAACCGCCGGAGAGGATGGCGGTACGCAGGCCGGCGGCCTGGGCGGCGGCCAGTAGTTCCCGGGCGCCGTGGGAAAGGAGCAGGCGCTCGCCATAGACGCGGGCGAGCACCCGGGCGTCCAGCCCGGCCAGCAGGGCCAGACGGCGGCGCAGGCTTTCGCGGTAGTCGATCTCGCCGCGCATGGCCGATTCGGTGACGGCGGAAACCTCGGCCTTCTTGCCGGCGAAGTCGGCCAGTTCGTCGATGCACTCGATGGTGATCAGGGTCGAGTCCATGTCGAAGGCGATCAGCCCGAAATCGGCGAGCTTCTTCCCGGGGGCGATGAAGGCCCAGTCCAGGCGCTCCGCCTCGATGAGGGGGATCAGGGCGTCGAATTCCGTCCTGCGGGCGGCGCCCCGCAGGCGCACCACCTGGGGCGGCCGCGGCTCCACGGCAGTGGCGCCGGTGGCCGCGACAAGGCGTTCCAGCAGGAAGGTAGGCAGCGCCCCCCCCTGGATGACGAGGTCCATCAGTTGCCGTTCGCGCGGAGCGGCAGCACGTCCCGCAGCATGATGGCGGCGTCGCGGATCATCTTCTCGGTGGTGTCCCATCCGACGCAACCGTCGGTGACGGAGCAGCCGTACTTGAGCTGGGACAGATCGTCAGGGATGGACTGGTTGCCAGCCTCGATGTTGGATTCGATCATCACGCCCACCAGGGACCTGTTGCCCAGGCGCACCTGGTTGACCACGTCGGCCATGACCAGGGGCTGCAGCTCCGGCTTCTTGAAGCTGTTGGCGTGGGAGCAATCGACGACGATGTTGGCCGGCAGCTTGGCCTTGGCCAGGGCCTGCTCGACCATGGAGATGGAGACGGTGTCGTAATTCGGCCGGCCATCGCCGCCGCGCAGGACGATATGGCCGTAGCTGTTGCCCTTGGTGCGGACGATGGCGACGCGGCCCTCGCCGGTGAGGCCGAGGAAGGAATGGGGCTTGGAGGCGGAGAGGATGGCGTTGATGGCCACGGCCAGGTCGCCGCTGGTGCCGTTCTTGAAGCCGACGGGGGTGGACAGGCCGGAGGACATCTCGCGGTGGGTCTGGGATTCGGTGGTGCGGGCGCCGATGGCGGTCCAGGCGATGAGGTCGCCGTAATACTGGGGCGAATTGGGGTCCAGCGCCTCGGTGCCGATGGGCAGGCCCAGGTCGGCCACGTTGAGGAGGAATTCGCGGGCCTTCTCCATGCCGATATCGACGCGGAAGGAATCGTCCATGAAGGGGTCGTTGATGTAGCCCTTCCAGCCCACGGTGGTACGGGGCTTCTCGAAATAGACGCGCATGACCAGCAGCAGGGTGTCGCTCACTTCCTTGGACAGCTCGTGCAAGCGGCGGGCGTAGTCGAGGCCGGCGACGGGATCGTGGATGGAGCAGGGGCCCACCACCACGAACATGCGCGGATCCTTGCGGTCCAGGATGTTGCGAAGGGCCTCGCGGCCGTGCTGGACGGCCCGGGTGGCCTTGGCCGTGATGGGCAGGCGGGCATGCAGCTCCGCCGGGGTCGGCATGGGGTCGAAGGAAGCGACGTTGACGTTTTCGATGGCTTGGGTGGTCATGGTTTATTGCTCGTTCTGTGCGGCTTGGGCCGAAACGGGGGATTTTATCCTATGTGGGGGGTGGGGCGGAGTGCTTCGGTTTTTGGATTCTTCGGCCGCTGTTTTCCGCGCCTGACGCGCGGCATTACTTTCTTTTGGCGAGACAAAAGAAAGTAATGCCGCGGTTAACGCAGAAAGCAGCGCATCAGAAAAGCCAGAGAACACAGGGGCTTCGACAAGCCTGTCCTGAGCCCCGTCGAAGGGCTCAGCCCGAACGGAGCAGGTTCAGGCCAACAACCTGAACATTTCCTTCGCCGCCCCCACCTTGTCCCCCAGCGTCGGGCAATGCCGCACATACACCAGCCGATCCTGCCCCGCCAGCCGGAAGTTCCGGTTCTTCTGGATGAGGTTGATGATGGTGATGGGCTCGATGGGCGGGTTGGGGCCGAACTGCACGACCAGTTGGTCGGCGGTGGCGTCCAGCTTCTGCACCCCCAAAGGCCGCGCCATCAGGCGCACGCGGTGGGTGGCGAGCAGGGATTGCCCTTGCGGCGGCAATTCGCCGAAGCGGTCGATGAGTTCCTCCTGCAAACCGTCGATGTCCTCGGCGGTCTCGCAGTTGGCGAGGCGTTTGTACAGCGTCAGGCGCTCATGCACGTCCGGGCAGTAGGCATCGGGCAGCAGGGCGGGGACGTGGAGGTTGATCTCGGTGGCGATGCCCAGGGGCTGGGTGAGGTCCGGTTCCTTGCCCTGCTTCAGCGCCGCCACGGCGCGGTTGAGCATCTCGGTGTAGAGGTTGAAGCCCACTTCCTGCATCTCGCCGGACTGGTTTTCCCCCAGCACCTCGCCGGCGCCG
>JRYJ01002271.1_pt1 | contig 18781 bp, 20 predicted proteins | sample 235371 | NCBI WGS metagenome assembly JRYJ01 (sample SAMN03074219, study PRJNA261477) | activated sludge metagenome | biome: Wastewater Treatment Plant; feature: Wastewater; material: Activated sludge; isolation source: activated biomass of a wastewater treatment plant treating hydrocarbon... ... | reverse complement strand
GCGAGAAACTGCGATTTGGCCATGCTGGCCGTTTCGGCCGCCTCCTTGGCCTTGATCAATTCCGCGGTTCTGGTTTCCACCGCGTGCTCGAGAGATGACGTGAAGGAACGGAGGGTCTGTGTTTGGGTCCGCAGGAGTGCGGTGGTGGTATTCACCAGGGCCACCATGCCCTCCAGTTCTCCGTTGCCCCGGGCCTGTGTGGCGGCCACAACGGCTTCCGGCGATCCGAGACTGTGGGAGGACAGGTGCGTGGTGCCGGAGAGTTCGGTCAGCGTGTTCTGCATCTCGGCCGCCGTGTCGCGCAGGAAGGTGATAATCCGCCGTATGCCGATCTGTACGGACAGGATGCTGGTACCGATCAGAAAGAGGGATAGGATGACCAGTTGTTGTACGGTCTGCGCGAGCTGCTGGTGCATGGAGGCCAGTGAGAATTCAATCCGTGTCCAAGCGGCAATCCGGTCGTTGTCGAGCAGCGGTTCGAGCACGATCAAGACCGGGACGCCGTCGCTCGTCTGCCGCTGCGACACGTGTTCGCCGCCGGCGGCTTCCGCCCTGGCGAGCTCGGCCTCCGCCAGCTCACTGCCGATTCGCTCGGGGCGCACGGCCGCCACGATCATATGATCAGGATCGATGATGTCGATGTTGAGGATGTCGGGGTCGTTTCGATACCGGCCGAGGGCTTCCTGGATGCGGAACAGATTGTCCAGAATGGCGGCTCCACCCATCACCGCAAAGGTTCGGCTGATGGCCAACGCTCTTCCCTTCGTCGAGTCTTCGATCGTCGTCTGAAGCTCGAGCAGGCGGGCTGCGGCGAACACGGACATGATCGTGACCAGTAGGGCCGAGAGGGTGACCGTCACGCGTAGACGGAGGTTTCCCCCCCAGGCGTTACGCAGGCGTGTCGGCAATGAGAATCTAGCGTGCCCCGGCTCGCTCATGATTGGAGAACTCAATGACAACAGTGACTTCGCCTTGGGCCGGAATAGCGACGGTTTTGGACAGCACGCCGAGAGCTTCGTGCCACACGGTAACGGTGTACTGGCCGGCCGGCACTCCGGGAATGTGGAAGGCTCCCGCCTCATCGGTCGTGCTGAAATAGGGATGGGGAAAGGCCCAGACGTAGCCGCGCATGAAGCGATGCGCATCGCACCGCACCTCGTACAGTCCGGGCCTCTTGAGCCGCTTTGAGATCGGCTGACTGCCGGCCAGCAATGCCACGTTCATGAAGGTTTTCGACTCAAGGATAATGTGTGTGTTGTGCATGACGGGATCTTCATTCCGGAGTTCCAGCGGTTGATTGGCCGTGGCGACCTGGACCCTCGGCTCAAACGCACATTTTCGGTTGTTCAGGACGATCGGGGTGAAACTCGGTTCGGTAGCACCGGAGACTCCCTCGATGCTGACAACCGCGGCTGACAGACCTCCGGTCGCAGGATCGATGCGGATCCTGTCAATTCCGAGCTGTTCACCGCAATATTCCTTGTCTCGTGCGACATCCGCCTTGGACGCTGGGGGGGGATTGCCGGTTAGGACCACACGCCCCGTCAGGGTTGTGCCGGAGGCCCCTTCGGCCCATTGGGCCACGAAGAGGCACACGACAAGCATGGTGAACCGCAAAGGTTTCATCGGTGGGCGGTGCTCCGCTAGTCATATCGGTCGGCGGGGATCTGGACTTGACGCCTGACAGCCAGCGCCACGGGTTCCATCCAACGGAAATGCCGCTTGTGCCTACACAAATGCCCGTGCGGATTGAAATTCTCGGTGTCTGGGACTGGTTGTAGGATGCGACCCGTGGATAATACCGGTACCGGAACGGAAGTTCGGAAAGGGGCAAGCCGGGGTGGAAGCGAAGGGGGAAAGCTATTGAACTAGGGGTAGACGGCTTCGATCTTGCTGGAGAGCCCCCCGCGGGCCGTGAACTCACCCGTCACTCGTGCCTTGACCGGCCGCGCCGCGGCGACCACATCGCGTAGGATCCGGTTAACGGCATTCTCGTAGAAGATACCCACGTTCCGATAGGCGTGGATATACATCTTGAGCGATTTGAGCTCCAGGCAATGCCTGTCCGGCATGTAGTGGATCGTGATGGTCCCGAAATCTGGAAGCTGAGTCTTCGGGCAGATGGCCGTGTATTCGGGGATCGCGATCGTAATCTCGTACCCCTTGTACTGATTCGGGAACGTTTCGATTTCCGGCAAAGGGGTGGAAATGCCGCTCTTGGCATGCCGTTCGTTGTACCCGAGCTTCGTCGTTTTTCCAGCGCTTTTCGTCTTGCTACGTCTCACGGTTCACGCCTCACGTCCCATTCACACTTGCTTCATCCACTCCAATTGACCCAATTCTTCCAGCTTTCGATACAATGTCACCCAGGGGCAAGTCATGTCGGGGTAGACCTCACAAAACCCGCCCTTCCGCACCCCGCCGCACGGGCCGTGGCTCATGAACTTCGGGCACTCGGCCTTCAGCGACCCATCGGGAATCGGCGGGCGCTTGTGGACCCCGCCGACGTGGGCGTCTCCATGTTCTTCCCCGGGGATTAAGACTCGTAGTGGCATGGCTCTAGTCTAGATGGAAAGACCGCAAGCGACAATGTTTACTCGCTTCCTGCGCTGACTGCAACTGAACAGAGGACCTAGGCAGGGCCTGGGATGGGAAAATTTCTCGCGTTCCAGCCCGGTTAGGGCCAAGGGCCTAGCCGGTCCTCCCCTCCTAGGCCTTCTTTCGTCTATCGTGGGCCTTCTGAAAAGTTGCAATGCTCTTACGGACTCTATATCCTTGAGATTGTCTTGAAATGACAGTGACTTCCGCTTGTGCTCGCAATTGACAGAAATTTTGGCCCTTTGCTACACTCGGCGGCACTAAGTGGAAGACGACCGACAGTTTTTTCCACGTCGGCCAATCGCCAACACTCAGGTCAGTCAACGTCGACATCATTATTTCGAAATGGGGTCCCCCGCATTTGGTGCCCGTCGGGAGTGAGCCCATGGAGAATCATACAGGGAGGGATTCCTTATGAGCCTTGATTACGTCAAGTTTTCAAGCGGCTTCGAGAAGTTCATGCCGAAAGAATATCGGGACATGGTGGAACATGGCCCGTTCGGGAAAAAGGTGTCCGTTTCCCAAATGGGCTCATTCAAAGAAGTGCTTGAAGAGCATCCCATGTGCGCTGGTTGCGCGATGACCCTCTTTATCCGGCTCGCCATGATCGCCTTCCCGAATCCCGAAGACACCATTACAGTGGGCACCGCCGGTTGTGGACGGTTGGCCATTTCCCAGGCGGCCATTCCTTTCGTCTATGGTAACTACGGTGACCAGAACGGCGTCGCGAGCGGATTGTCCCGCGGACTGAGACTCCGGTTCGGCGACAAGCCGAAGGACGTGGTTGTGATGGCCGGGGACGGCGGGACGGCCGACATCGGGTTCCAACAGGTGCTGCATTCCTGGTTCCGCAAGGAACGGTTTACGACGATCATGCTCGACAACGAAGTCTACGGCAACACCGGCGGCCAGGAAAGCGGCATGACCAACCGGGGAGCCGTGCTCAAAATGGCCCCGTTGGGCAAGAAGTTCGAAAAAATGGACATGGTGCAAATGGCGAAAGTAGCCGGCTGTGCCTACGTCGCGACCGTCGTGCCGAACAATCCACGTCGGGTCGAGAGCGTGATCAAGAAGGCGGTGTTGATCGCTCGCGAGGTCGGCTCGACCTACATCCAGGCATACACCTCTTGCAACATCGAATACGCCATCCCGACCGACAAGGTCATGGAGGACGCCAAGACCGTTGAAAACGACCGCTATCAGTTCACCGAGTACATCAGCGAGGAAGCGAAGCAATATCTGACCGAGCGCTACGGCTACAAGGAGTTCCTGCAGAAGCCGGCGGCTCCGGCCCAGAGCCTGCCCAAGGCGTAACGCTGAGTTTCTAAGGAGGTTCGAGCATGGCGAAGCGATTCAACATCCGGATGGCGGGCGTGGGCGGTCAGGGTGTCGTGACCGGGTCCCACATTCTGAGCACCGCGGTGATCAATGCCGGCGGAGAAAGCACGATCGTCCCGTTCTACGGGTCGGAGAAGCGTATGGCTCCGGTCGAGAGCTATGTGCGTGTGTCGGATGAGCCGATCTATGAGATCGGGGAGATCACGTTTCCCCATATCATCATCATCTTCCATCCGCAGGTCATCACGCACGGGAAGTCCTACACGATGCCGTTCTACTTCGGCCTGAAGGAAGACGGGATCGCGTTGATCAACAATGACGGCCCGATGAAGCTGCATAAAGACCAGGCGCGCGAATTGGAAGAGCGCCGTGCCAAACTCTATTACATTCCGGCCACCAAGATTTCTCTTGAAGTCTCGGGGATGGACCTGGCCACGAACATGGCCCTGATGGGCGCCATCGGCGCAATCACCGGATTGACCAACATGGCGTCGTTGGAACAGGCCGTGAAAGATCGCTTCCTTGGGAAGGGCTTCGTCGTGTCGGGCGGAACGGCCGCACTGGACAGTGTCGTCGAGCGCAAGTTCAAAAAGAAACAAGAGCTGATCGAGAAGAACGTCGCGGTCATGCGGGCTGCATGGAACTACGCCGTCGATCACGGCTGGGCGTCCAAGGACGTCAAGCGTGTCGACGAGCCGGTTGCCACGGCAACGGCCTGACGGGCGCACGGAAGGAGTTCGCATGTATCTCGTAGCCGATATTAACGTGGAAATCTGCGCCGCCAAGAGCTGCAAGCTCTGTACGCAATATTGCCCGGAAGCCAACACCATCCTGTACAGCGACGAGCTGGGCAAGGATAAGGGGTTCAAGTACGGTTCGGCGTACGTGGCGGTGGATCGGTGCAAGGGCTGCGCTCAGTGCGTGTGGGTGTGTGACAACATGGCGAAGAACAATGCCATCAAGATGATCATGATCGATCAGCTGCCGAAGGCGGCATTGACAGAGAACGTCACCTACGGAGAGAAGAGCACGACGGCCGTACTCGCGAGCCCGGTGGTCGGTTAAGCGGACGAAAGGGGAAACGGGGTGGGAACAACGCAAGACACAAGAGAACGCATCATCGTACCGGGACCGGCCGGATTCCATCCGCCGTCAGCCGCGCAATTGGGTGTGGCGCTACCCGATCCGGGACAAGGCCTGTTCTATGGGTTACTCGAAACGGATGAGAACAAGGTCATCGAGGAAATGGCTCGCAAGATGCTGACGAGTCCCAATGCGACGATCTTCCCGGGACCGCTGGTACTCTGGGCGTGGAACGAGCATGCCGTGGAAAAGGCCAAAGCGGTGCTGGAAATTGCGGCGCAGATTCCGGACGTCATGATCATTCCCATGCCGGACTATCGGCCGAAGTATCCCAAGATCGACCCGGAAGAGGTCATCAACCCCAACCACCCCAACCTGACGATCTGGGGCAATAAGATCGAGGCCTGTATCTTCATCGGGGTTCATTGTCATTATGCCAACCTTACCTTGAAGATGATTCGTGCGGGAACGAATTGCTGCACAATGGCGATTTGCGCGGAGCAGGGGCACGAAGACGCGATGCTGACCATCCGCGATTCGGACACGCTGAAGTTGAAGAAAGTGGCGCAGATCTTCAAGAAGGTTCGTGAGGAAATGGGCATCAAGCTCCCAGAGAACGGTGAGAATGTTCGGTTCACCGGAACGCAGTCGAAGGTTCATGGCGGCAAGACGCATACCAATCCCCTGGCGTTCATGCCTTCGTCGGCCGGACTCGGCAGCGCCAGCGCCTTCGGGCACACGGCCGAACAGATGAAGCGTGAAGGCTAGGCGGCGAAGGCCGGGGCCATATAGCCAAGAGGTGGAACGATGAGTGAAGCATTGGAACCCCAGCAAAAGACCAATCCACAGGGCGATCCCATTACCAGCGTGTCGGCTCCGAAATCCGACGGGAAGAAGGATCCGCATGCGGAGGCCAAAAGGCAGAAGGTCGTGACGCCAGAATACATGTTCCTTGAAGCGCCGCGCACCAAGGAGTTCATCACCGGCAGCGAAGCGGCCAAGGAAGCGATCCGCCGCTCGAACGTCGATCTGGCCATCGCCTACCCGATCACCCCTCAGAGCGAAACCATGCAGCTCGTCGGGGTGCTCTATGGCGAAGGCTATGTGAAGGAATACTACCGAGGTGAGGAAGAAGTCGGTGTGATGGCGGCGATTGCCGGTGGCTCGCGCTCAGGGGTGCGTTGTTATACCGCGACAGCCGGCCCGGGGACGCTGCGTGGCCTTGAGGGCATCGCTTCCTGGCCAGGTCATCGTCTGCCGGTGGTGGCCATGTTCACCTGCCGCGTCGTGAACGCCCCCTTGGCGATTCAGCCGGACAACATTGAAGTTTCGTATCTGCTGAATTGCGGCATGATCGTGTTTCATGCGGAGAATCAGCAGGACATGTTCGATTTCACCATGGCCGGCTTTATCATCGGCGAAAAGAACGATGTGACGTTACCGGTGGGGGTCTGTTGTGACGGTTTCTTTGTGACGCATGCCCGGGGCTATGTCCGTATGCAGGATCGGGGCATCAAGCTGCCGCCGCGGGATCCCTGGCGCGGGGCCGTGCCGGTGCTCGATGCGGAGAACCCCCCGGCACGTCTGTCTCGTGATGCCCCGGTTCAGAAGTCGAACTTCATGGCGTACAACATTCACGCGGTGTGGCAACAGGAAGTATGGGCGGCGGTCGAGCGCTCCCGGAAGTACATCAACAAATACTTGGGCGGTCTGTTGAGCGCCGAGAACATCGAAGGGGCCGACGCCATCATCATTGCGTCGGGCAGCGCAGCCGCGCAGTCGCGTGAAGCCGTGAGGCTCTGCAAGGACAAGGGGTTGAACGTCGGGCTGATCAAGATCCGTTCGCTCCGCCCATTCCCGACGAAGGAATTGCGGCAGCTTTGCGGCAAGGCTAAGTTGATTGTCGTGCCCGAATTCAACTATGTCGGGTGGCTGGCGAAGGAAGTGGCGACGGCAATCTATGGATTCTCGCAGGCCAAGATCATCGGTGGTCCACGGGTCTACGGTGGGCAGTCTATGCCGGTCGAATTGATCGTGGACGAGGTCGAGTCCGGATTGACCGGCAAGAAGTCGACCAACGTGGCGATGTCGCAGATTATGGGCGGCACGGTGAACCCTGACGAAGTCGCCCACTTCATGCGCAGCATCTAGCTGAAGCAGTCGGTCAAAAGACGAAGAGCCCGATCCTGCAAAGGATCGGGCTCTTTTTGTTTGTGCTGCGCCCGCATATCTTCTGATTCGTGAAGGGTGAAGTGCGAAAGGAACGACGAGAACCGCTTCACGAGATACGAACGACAAACTATCCCTGTAAGTCCTCTTCAATCAAATCCGGGCTTTCCGGCATGCCGTAGGCGACGAACTTGGCGTAAGACAGGTAAATCATCGCGCTGTCCCGCATCGCCCTGGCCCCGTGGGACATCCGCTCGAGCTTGCTCTTGTCTTTCGGTTGCGCGTTTTCCAGGGCCTTCACCTGCTCGTCCAGCAGGAGCGTATATCGTTCCATCGCCATCTCGACTTCACGGTAGGCTTGTATGATCGCGTCGGTCATAGTACGGTCTCCTCTTGCCGGGTAACATACCCCACGCTCTTTTTGAGGGTCAACAGAAGCACATGGTGCCGTCCTGTGAGCTCTCTCAGCAGATAGTCAGGGCCTTATCCAGGGTGAGCCGGATCCGGCTCGAGCCGCCTTGTCAGCCGGTCCCTCGCCCCCTGATCGAAGCGGTCGTTCGGCTCTCGACCCTGTTCACCAGGGGGCAGGGGTTCGAGGGGGAACCCTACTTGGAAGACACGATGCTGCGGACGGCATACCTGGCCTATTTTCTGCCGGTGAACTTCGCGAAGGTGCAGGTCCTGTTGGATGAGACGGCAGCGGTCATCCGACGCCCAATCGGGACACCGTTTCACGTCCTCGATGTCGGGGGAGGGCCGGGCACGGGGACGCTGGCGTTCCTGGATTGGGTGTCCGCCCGATCGCACGGAGAGGCGCCGGCCGTCGAGAGCACTGTGATCGATCATTCCTCCGAGGCGCTCCGGTTATGCGCGGAACTCTGGCATGCCTACCGCTCCGGACAACCGGTCGTTGGTCTCCAACAGCTGCGGACTCTCGAGTGCAATTTCGAGAAGAAGCTCCCCCGCGAACTGCACGCAGACAGCGACCTGCCTGCCTATGATCTCATTCTCGTACAGAACGTGCTCACGGAATTGTACTGCGGGCAGTCGGAGAGCACCGAGAAACGGGCGGTCCTGGTGGAGACGTTGTTGGCCCGTTTGGCGCCGGAGGGGACGCTCATTCTCATGGAACCGGCGCTCCGATCGACATCCCGAGAGCTGCATCTGGTCCGGGATCGGCTGCTGGAAAATGGCAGCGCCACCGTCTACAGTCCCTGCCTGCATGAATGCCGCTGCCCTGCCCTGATTAAGCCGGACGACTGGTGCCATGAAGAGCGAGGCTGGGTTAGGCCCGAATGGATCGAACAGATCGACCGCGAGGTAGGGTTCATCAAAGATGCCCTCAAATTCTCCTATCTGATTCTCCGGAAGGACGGGAAGGCGCTTGTCCCGCGGAGCCCGGACCTTCATCGGGTCGTCAGCGAGTTGCGTGAGATGAAGGGCGAAAAGCGGGTCTGGTGGTGCGATGAGGCGGGAAGGCCGGAGATCGGCCGGCTCGATCGGGAGCGATCCGAGAGCAACGCCGCCTTTGATAATTGGCACCGGGGTGCCATCGTACGGGTGAGCGAAATCGTCCGCAAAGAACGAAAAGGGCGGCCGGGGACGGTTGGACGGATACCGTCGTCCGCAACGGTAGAAATCGTCCGACCGGTCTAAGCAGTGGCTGAGAATGGCTTGGCTGAAATCACGAAGACACTGCCGGCTCACCGACTCGCCGGCGTGCGCAAACGTGACGCTCGTTATTCCTCGCGTCGCGCACCTCGCTGCCCGCGCACCAAGAGACAATCAGATTCCCAAATTAATGTCGGTGCTCGGTCAATGCGCGCAGTGAACGGCGGATCGGTTGCTGTCCCGGAGGAAACCAAGCGTATCGAATCGGCCCAGCCTGCCCCAAACAGAGTGAAGCGCAGATAGACCGCCGAGGGATCTGTCCGCGCTCGGAGTGGAGCCTGCCAGTATCGTCCACGCACAGTGCTCTGGTCAGTTTCTGCTTTCCTCCTTGAGACGCAGGGTGGGGACCTCTCCGGTGCAGGTCGCTCACCGCCGCCCGCCCCTTGAGAGCCTGAAAACGAGACCGGTCGCTACTAGACCGGGCCCGTTTCGGAGTCTCCAATTAAGACTGATCAGCCTCTCAGCCCCAATAAATAGAGTAGGCGTGGACAGACCGCTCACGCCACTGTCCCCGCGTGAGAGAAAGTTAGTCGAATAGCCAGCAAATATCCGACAGAGCCATATAAACGTATGGCTAACAGACGGGCTTCATGTTAATCTGGGGCGATGGCCAAAGCCCGGTTCGAGTGGGATGCCAAGAAGGATGAAGAAAATCAGAAAAAGCACGGGGTCTCTTTCGCGATAGCCCAGTTCGCGTTTGCTGACCCGCGCCGCGTGATTGCAGAAGATATCTCCCACAGCTCGAGCGAGAAGCGGCATTACTGTTTCGGGTGGATCGACGGCGGAGTCCTGACCGTGCGATTCACGTTTCGCGACGGGGTAATCCGGATTTTCGGAGCTGGCTACTGGTGGAAAGGCAGGCAAATCTATGAGCGAGAAAATAAAATACACGGACGAACCTCTCGGCGACCTTAGAGTTGTTCCTGATTTCTTGCCACGCCCAGAGGAACTCGTTTTTCGGGACGAGGGAGTCAAGGTGACCATCGCGTTGAGTAAAAGAAGCGTCGAGTTTTTCAAAGGGGAGGCCCGCAAGCACCACACTCAGTACCAGCGCATGATTCGGAGGCTCCTCGACGCCTATACCGAACATCATTCACGTCCTTCGAAAGGGCGGCCAACACGGACACGCACCAAGTTGGCGCGCGCCGGCTAGCAATTCCGTTTTCCTGCTTCAGACGCCGGGTGGGGACCCCGCCCCTCTGGCGCAAGCCGCTCGCCGCCGCCCGCTCCCTTTGAGCGTATGGTAACGGGACCGGCCGCTCGTGGACCGGTCCCATTATTGAAGCAGGAGCGAGCACGTAAGGGATTAGCCCAGCCTGCCCAAAACATGAGGGGTGGCGGGGACAAGCCGCTGAGAGGCCTGTTCCCGCCTCTGAATGAAGCGCAGACACCTGCCTTGAATAAGTTGTAGGCTAAAGGGCAAGGGTCTCGGAACCGTAGGTGGCTGTCGATCTGTAGTATCCTCGATACCGCAATCCTCAGCGCGCATCCGTTCTGCCTGGTCCAATAGTTAGACGGTGGAACTGGTACCGGCTGATTCTAGACCGGCTCCCGTCCCCTGAGAAATCCAACGTGCCAAAGGAAACGGGTTTGAATCCGTGCAGGGGGGAGGTATACTTATGGTTATGCCATTCAATCTGCCACTCAAGGACATGACCCTCCAAGAGAAACTTGAGGCAATGGAGTCGCTGTGGGAGGATCTTGTCCGAACCCCCGAAGCCATTGAATCGCCTGCCTGGCACAAGGAACTTCTTGATGAGCGTCTCCGGGATCTTCAAGAAGGGAAAAGCGAGTTTATTGATTGGGAGACAGCCAAAGCGACCCTCAGCAAGAAGCTTTCGTGAGAATCCAAATACTCGCGGATGCTCTTGAGGACTTGCATCAGGGCTTCCGCTTCGAAGCCCAAAAGGACGGACTCAGGTTATACTTCATAGAGCAATTGTTCTCGGACATTGATTCTCTCCTTCACCACGCCGGGATTCACCCGCCAAGATTCTCGTGCTACTGTGCGTTTGCTAGGCGCTTCCCCTTCGCGATTTATTACAAAGTGAAAGACGAGGTGGTGTAAGTGCATGCCGTGCTGGATTGCCGAAGAAACCCCTCCTGGATCAGCAAACGGCTACAGGAAAGCAAGTAAGCACTTCACGATTGGGTCATGGCTGGAAAATCCAAGAAGACGGAACACGCCGGAGCGAAGAAGGGATCCGGTGCCTACTGGGGGCGAAAAGTCGACGCCAAGCGCGAGAGCAATCGGGCGCGATGCGAGGCTGCGAAACGAGCTGCGCGGGAGGGACTTACAGGTTCAGGTGAAACCGGCAAATCCCATCTTCGAGAAACATGAAGCCACTATTCACAATCCATGCGGGTGAATACCTTGTCGGCTCCCACATTGAAACCAATTACCCTAAGTGGAACGTGTGGATTCCCTCAAGAGATACTGGTGTCGACTTGCTGGTTACGAATGCTCGTTGCACAAAATTTGTTTCCCTTCAGGTGAAATTCTCGAAGGATTTCAACCCTACTCATCGTCCGATGTTTCTCCAGGGCAAACTCATGGCGGCCGGATGGTGGACGCACCAGGAGAAGAAAATCAGGGATTCGCGCGCGGACTTTTGGGTGTTCGTCCTACCATCGTTTACGGAGCACGAGAATTGTTTCATCATTATCTCGCCCAAGGAGCTACTTCGTCGGCTGCGAGCAATCCACGGTAGCTCCGGGAAACGAATTTATTCGTACCTTTGGACCACGAAAACGGGCCGATGCTGGGAAGCGCGAGGCTTAACCAGATCGGATGAGGAACGGATCGCTTTCGACCGTTTCGCCGATCGGGAACGAGATTTCACGACTTTTCTGAACGGATGGAACCAAATTGAGAGAACGATGCAGTGACAGCAGAGTCAAAGAGTTGTGAGCCTACAAAGCTGCTCAAGATTCCTTCCGGCTATGCCGCATTCCTCGTCACGGCGACGGATCTGCAAGCGGTTCGTCGCCGCTCCTCTTTTTTCTTAGTGCAGTGCGGACCGGTTCTTTCTCGGAAATCTCAGAACAAAGCAGATATTCATCGCGACGTGTCGGGCGGCAGTTTCGTTGCCAAGTCTCGCCTGTTTCCTCATAAATTGGATGGCGAGGCTTCTGGCGGGTGGTGGCGATCAGGGGCCTTGTCCGCCCGCAACGGAACGGGAGGAGGCGGAGTCGGCCGCAATCATAGAAACGCACAGGAATTGGTTACGAGGTATCCAATGCCTTTGCAGGAAGTGGAGTGAGGCCGGACGGGGTGATCGCCGACAGGACCCGCTCGGCTCCGCGCTCTGAATGGGATTGAATGTGAATGGCTGTTAGCTGAAGGCTGATAGCTTACGGCTAGCTGTTCTAATCCAGCGGGAGGTCCCCGCCTGTAAAGGCGGGGGAATCTATTCCGCTTCCGGTTCCGAGCTTCCGTGCTGATGGCTGACCTTGTCTTCCTCAAACAGCTCCGCCATTTCCTCGGCGATCATGTCCCGATCGTTCGGCACCGAGATCAGGGGAATTTCCTTGCGAGGCTTGGCCTCAGGAGAGGGTTTCGAGGGATCTTCGGGTTTCGGGGTGGGTGGGCTGGTCATAGACATAGTATACACCACAAGGTCGGCGCCATGCGCTATTCAAATGCTTCCAGGGTCGACCGCTCGGGGAACTGCGTCTGGCACGCGGTGCAGGTCACGAAGTAATAGGCTTCCCGGACGGACATGGTGATGCGGAAATCCAGGCTTACGCCTCGATGTAAGCACTTTGGGCAGGAAATCTCCTTCAGCCGGTAGGGAATATCCGGCTGTGTTTGGAGATAGAAGTCCATATCCGTGTAAACCGGGAAATTATATCGGCACTTCAGGCACACGCCGCGACATTCCCCGTCTGACTGCAGGGTTCGCCGGTCGATGCCGAAGCTGTTGGTTTTGCAGATGGCGCAACGTACACTCGGCAAGCGCCGTTCGACTTCCTCCAGCGAGATGCGTCCCATTCGTCCTCCATGGCATGACTCTGCGCAGTATACTGGCCCGCCGAAATGAACCGCAACCGCGATGACGACGTACGGGGATTTCCTTGACGGCGACCGGCGGGCCACTATACTAGCGCTACCATGCACATGATCAACAGGCGCCTGCTCGTCGGCAATGCCGAGGATGCCGGGAACCCTCCCCCGCAAGTCAGCGCGGTCCTCATGGTGGCGGAAGAACAACACGTGACGGCTCCCTCCTGGATCACCTTCGCGAAGATTCCCTTCAAGGAGTTCGGTGAGCCGAAAGCGGAGGCCCTGTTGCGCGCCGTGGAGTGGGTCGAAACCCATCTGCCGGAGAATCGTGTGATGGTATGCTGCCGGGCGGGGATGGGTCGGTCCGTGTCCGTCGTGATCGCCTATCTTTGCTGCGTCGACGGCATGACCTATGAGGAGGCGGTCAAGTTGGTCCTGGCCCGCAGGCCCGGCGGGATGCCCTTGCCGCGACTGCAGGAAACGATCGAGGAAGTGACTCGTCTCCGCACCGACCGGAAGCGATCCCGCCCGGGCTCCTAAGCCTCATCCCTGACTCCACGCTCGCTGTTCCTTCCGATCCGGACTCATCTTGCAATTCGTTGTCGACACGTGGCGTAATGCCCTCGTGATTCGCTGTCCGACGAGGGGAGTGCCGAGCCGATGCCGGAATTGCCAGAAGCGGAGGTGGCTGCGCGCCAATTGAGAGCCCGCGTGCTCGGGGCGACCGTTCGCGATTGCTGGGTGGGCCGGAACGACATCGTTCGTGAAGGATTATCCACTTTGGGGTGGTATCCCAACAGTCGCATCGACGGGGTGGAACGTCGGGGAAAGAGTGTCATCCTGGCATTTGTACGGGGCGGTGAACGACGTTACCTGGCGGCCGAGCTGGGTATGACGGGCCTCTTGTTATTCCGCTCCGTCCCGACCAGGCACCTGCAGCATACCCATTTTATTCTGCACCTCGAGGGCTGCACTGAGCCAGAAATCCGCTACTGGAACCCCCGGCGGTTCGGCCGCCTGTCTTTGCTCGACGAGGTAGGGCTTGAACGATATACCGTACGCCGGTTCGGCTTCGACCCCCTGACTATGAGCCTGGATCAGTTTCACGTGCTGGTCGGTTCCTCGCGAAGCCGGCTGAAATCCCTCCTGATGCATCAACAGGTCATCGCAGGCATCGGGAACATCTACGCGAATGAAATCCTGTTTCGGGCCAAGGTTCATCCGAACCAGGTCGCCAATCGGTTGCGGGAAGAGGCCGTCGCCCGCCTCTATCAGACAATGCGGGATGTGTTGCAGGAGGCGATTGCCATGGGGGGGTCCAGCATACGGGATTACTTTGCGCCGGACGGGACCGAAGGCCAGTATAAGCGGCGGCATTTGGTCTACGCCAAAGCCGGGTCGGCCTGTCCGAACGGCTGTGGGGGCGAGATCCGCCGCTCCCTCGGCGAACGGAGTTCATTTTTCTGTCCGATCTGCCAACGTCGCGGTCGCTGGACTGCAAAAATATCCCGAAGAATCGCCGACGGTGCGTCCGGCCACTGATTCATCTAACCATTTGAAATTTCAGTCGGTTGTCGTCCGCATCATGCCGGGACCAGAACGGTAGGACTTCTGTGCTCAGGCTGTAGGCCCTTTGGAGGATTGAGCTAATTTGCAGATTTCGGTACTCTGTCGGTCCTTTTCTCTGCCCGTACCTATATCAAGGAGTCGTGGACCATGGCCAAGGTGCTTGAGGGCCCCGGGATGGGGCTGATGAAGAAGTGGGGCATCAACGTTCCGAACTACGTCGTCGTGACATCCGCCGATGAACTCGCCAAGCTCGGTCAAGCCAACGAATGGATGAAGCATGCCAAACTGGTGGCGAAGGCTCACGAAGCCCTCGGATCCCGGTTCAAACTGGGCCTGGTGAAGGTCGGCCTGGATCTGAACGGCGCGGTGGCTGCAACGAAGGAAATGATCGGCCGCCAGATCGGCAGCATCACGGTCTCCCAAGTCATCGTCTCCGAAATGATTCCCCATAAAGAAGAGTACTACTGTGCCGTGAAGTCCACCCGCGAGGGCAGCGAGATCCTGCTGGCCAATTGCGGCGGCATCGAAGTGGAATCGAACTGGGACCGCGTGAAGCGTCTGACCCTCGAAGTCGGACAGCAGCCGACCCCGGAGGCGTTGGAGAAATTGGCCAAGGATGCCGGATTCAGCGGCGCACTGGCGAAAAAGATGGGCGAATTCGCCGGGAAGATGTTCACGTGCTTCGACAACGAAGATGCGCAGTATCTGGAAGTCAACCCCGTGGTCACCCGCGAAAGCGACGGAGAATTGGTCGCCCTAGATGCCGTGACGCTTCTCGACGGCGACGCCAAGTTCCGCCATCCGGATTGGAACTTCACCTTTGCCGCGGAGTTCGGGCGAGCCTATTCGAAGGACGAATTGGAAGTCATGGCGGTCGATTCCAAAATCAAGGGCTCGGTCAAGTTCATCGAAATCCCGGGCGGGGACACGGCGATGCTCCCGGCCGGCGGCGGCGCCAGTGTCTATTACTCAGACGCGGTCGTGGCTCGCGGCGGCAAACTGGCCAACTACGCCGAGTATTCGGGCGATCCACCAGACTGGGCGGTCGAAGTGCTGACGGAAAAGGTCTGTTCGCTGCCGGGCATCAAGAACATCATCGTCGGCGGGGCGATCGCCAACTTTACCGATGTGAAGAAGACCTTCGGCGGCATCATCAACGGGTTCCGGAAAGCCAAGGCGGAAGGCAAGCTGAAGGGCGTCAAGATTTGGGTGCGCCGCGGCGGACCGCGCGAAAAGGAAGGGCTGGATGCGATGCGCGCGCTCAAGGACGAGGGCTTCGACATCCACGTCTTCGACCGCAATACACCGCTGACCGATATCGTCGATAAGGCGCTGCAATCAAGCAAGTAGCCATCAGCTCTCGGCTCTCAGTCGCCGGATAGCAGGGCGGCTGAATGCTGACTGCTGAGAGCTTCATCGCTGGAGGAATCCATGAGCATTCTGGCAAACAAAGACACTCGCGTGGTGATTCAGGGCGGACAAGCCGGCGTCAACGCCGCGCGGCGGATGGCCGAGTTCTGCTACCTGATCAAGCGCCCGCTCAACGTGGAAGCGTTCGTCTATCCGCCGGATGCCGGTAAGACCAACGAAATTCCCTACGGCAGCGGCCTGATCGCCATCCCGGTCTACAAGACCATCGCCGAGGCGACCAAGAACCATCCGACCGTCAATACCAGCCTCGTCTACATCGGCGCCGACCGCGCCATGAAAGGCGGCATGGAAGCGCTGGACGATCCCCACATCAAGGTGGTCTCCATGATCACCGAAGGCGTGCCCGAAAAGGACGCCAAACTCCTGGGCGCCCATGCGCGAAAGCTGGGCAAGGTGTTCAACGGCCCGTCGTCCATCGGGATCATCTCGGCCGGGTCCTGCCGTTTGGGCGTCATCGGCGGGGCGTTCGACAATCTGGTGCTCTCCAAGCTTTATCGCGAAGGCTCCTTCGGGGTCATCACGAAGTCCGGCGGGCTTTCCAACGAAATCATCTGGATCTGTTCCCAATTCGCGGACGGCATCACCACCGCCATCGGCATCGGCGGCGATGCCTACCCCGGCACGGACTACGTCAGCTACCTGGAAATGTTCGAGAACGATCCCCAGACCAAAGCCGTCGTGATCGTCGGCGAGATGGGCGGTGATCTGGAAGAGCGCGCTGCCGAGTGGTATGGAGCCAAAAAGCGCCGGATCAAGTTGATCGGTGTCGTGTCCGGGTTCTGTCAGGAAAGCCTTCCGAAAGGGATGAAATTCGGCCATGCCGGCGCCAAGGAAGGCATGAAGGGTGAAGGATCGGCCCGGTCAAAGTCGGATGCGTTGAAGAAGGCGGGCGCGATCGTCCCGCCGACGTTCGGTGCGCTCGGCCCCGCGATCAAGGAAACCTATGAGGAGCTGCTGAAGTCCGGGCAGGTGAAGCCCATTGTCGAGCCGACGAGCTTGCCGAAACTGCCGAAGACGGTCGAGGAGGCGATGAAGGCCGACGAGGTCATCGTCGCGCCGCTCATCCGCACGACCATCAGCGACGACCGCGGCGACGAACCTTGCTACGACGGCTATCCCGCGTCGGAGCTCATCAACAAAGGGTATGAGATTCCGCACGTCATCGGTCTCTTGTGGGACAAGCGCCTGATCTCGAAGCAGGAGGCGGAGATCATCAAGCGCATCATGATGCTCTCGGCCGACCACGGCCCCTGCGTGAGCGGCGCTTATGCGACGATTCTGGCCGCCTGCGCCGGGATCGGTATGTCGCAGGCCGTCGCCGCCGGCTTGATCATGATCGGCCCGCGGTTCGGCGGCGCCGTGACGGATGCCGGTCGGTATTTCAAATACGCCGTCGACAACAAGATGACGGTCGATGAGTTCCTCGCCTACATGAAAAAGAACGTCGGCCCGGTGCCGGGCATCGGGCACCGTGTGAAGAGCCTCCGCAATCCGGACAAGCGCGTCAAGGAGCTTGTCGGCTACGTGAAGAGCCTGAACATCAAGACGCCGTGTCTCGATTTCGCGCTCGAGGTGGAAAAGGTGACCGCAGCGAAGAAAGACAACCTGATCCTGAACGTCGACGGCACCATGGCCGCGGTGCTGGTCGATATCGGGTTCCCGGTCGACAGCCTGAACGGGTTCTTTATCCTATCGCGGACGATCGGGTTGATCGGCCACTGGGTCGATCAGAAACGCCAGGACAGCCGCTTGATCCGGCTGTTCGATTACCTGGTGAACTATGCGGCCCCCAAACGGCGGGAAGTGCCGCCACTGAAATAGGAAGCTATCAGCTGGCAGCCGTCAGCCTTCGGCCAGCTCAGAGATGAAAGCTGATTGCTGTAGGCCTTTTAAGGAGACAAGTCATGTCTATGGATCTCGCCAAGAAACTCTATGCCAAGATGCCCGACATCTTCGCCAAGGCCAGAAAGAAATTCGGCCGCGGCTTGACGTTGGCTGAAAAGATATTGGTGGCTCACGCCGACAACTTCGATACCCAGACTTGGGAGCGCGGGAAAGCCATGCTGGCTCTGCGTCCGGACCGGGTGGCGATGCAGGATGCCACGGCGCAGATGGCCATGTTGCAGTTCATGCAGGCGGGTAAGAAAAATGCTGCCGTCCCGAGCACCATCCATTGCGATCACCTGATTCGGGCCGAGATGGGTTCCGAGAAGGACCTGCTTCGTGCGATGGACGAGAACAAGGAAGTCTACAACTTCCTCGCCTCGGCGGCGAAGAAATACGGGATCGGATTCTGGAAGCCGGGCGCGGGCATCATCCACCAGGTGGTGTTGGAGAACTATGCGTTCCCGGGCGGGTTGATCATCGGCACCGATTCCCACACGCCGAATGGCGGTGGGCTCGGCATGTTGGCTATCGGTGTCGGCGGCGCAGACGCCGGCGAAGTCATGGCGGGATTGCCCTGGGAGGTCCTGCATCCGAAACTCATCGGGGTGCGGCTGACGGGAAAGCTCAACGGTTGGGCCTCACCGAAGGACGTGATCCTGTACCTCTGTGGCCTGCTCACCGTGAAGGGCGGAACCAACAAGATCGTCGAGTATTTCGGCCCGGGCGCGGAGACAATCAGCGCCACCGGCAAGGGCACCATCTGCAACATGGGCGCCGAATTGGGTGCCACGACCTCCGTGTTCCCGTTCGACCAGAAAATGGTGGCCTACCTCAACATCACGGATCGTGGAGAGTTGGCGACGTTCGCGCAATCCCGTAAGGAGCTGCTCGTGGCCGACCCCGAGGTCTATCAGTCACCGGAGAAGTACTACGATCAGATCGTCGAGATCGACCTGTCGAAGCTCGAGCCGCATGTCGTCGGCCCGCATACCCCGGACCTCGCTCGGCCGATTTCGAAGCTGGCCGCGG
>JRYJ01002589.1_pt1 | contig 18850 bp, 20 predicted proteins | sample 235371 | NCBI WGS metagenome assembly JRYJ01 (sample SAMN03074219, study PRJNA261477) | activated sludge metagenome | biome: Wastewater Treatment Plant; feature: Wastewater; material: Activated sludge; isolation source: activated biomass of a wastewater treatment plant treating hydrocarbon... ... | reverse complement strand
GACATCGCCGGCCGTCTGATCCTGTGGGGTACCGGAATAAGCGACATTCCTACCGCGACGAAGTTATAAACAATGGAATCCTTTGGGGGCATTATACATAAACCTGTGCGATGCGTCTGCTCATTTCTTTTCCGGTGCGTGCCCGCGGCGGCGTCGGCGGTCAGTGGATCTAGGAGATCTTTTCTGCGCGGTGGGATCAGCGGTCAGGAGTTGCGGGTATGCTACGTAGTCTATCGGAGGTTACAAGATCTCTATCGATGGGACCGACGGCTGTCTCGTCCGGTCGGTCGACCGTTCCGACATGATCATGACCTGAACGGCGATGAAGGGTACCAGGGCGAAGCCCATGAGCATAAGGGGGAAGTGTAGCATGGTGGCGTTCCTTTCTCTTTTCCGGTTTTTCAGCGGCGATGTCCTGTCGTGCAAGGTAAGTACCTGCCGCCATCACGCGCGGTCTCGGCGCTAACGTGTTGAATGAACTGAAGGATGGATGGCGCGCGGTCCGGCTGCGTGCGGGGAGGGATGGGAAGGGATGGAAAGAACTGTACGGCCGCGACATTCTACGCTGAGCCAAAAGACCTAAGGGGAGGGGGCTGACCTACAAGAGAGGTTTGGAATGTGGGCTGAGGGAGGGAACACGTGAGATGCTTATCCAGCCTCGTCAGCAAAGAGAAGTTTCGCTTGATGAGCGGCCGGTACGAGCAAGCAAAAGTTCGAGTTCACTGGTGGTACTGAATATCCCCGTACACATTTGAGGCGCGAGGCCGAGCAGGCTTGGTCTGGGGCTGGGGAAATACGGGAGGGGCTTATCCGCCGGCGACCATCACGATACGCCCAGGAATTGCCAGCGGAACGAGTAGGCTTGGTTTGGTGCCCCCGACACGAATTNNGCGGTTTAGGAAACCGCTGCTCTATCCAACTGAGCTACGGGGGCGTGCGCCTACGATACTGAAAACCCGGAAGATTGTCTATGTGGGAATGGACCATCCGAAGGGGCCGCAGGCCCCTTCGGATAAAGATCGACGTGATGGCAGGAAGCGCTTAACGTTGGTTAGCTTGGTCGCGCTTGCAGCTCTCGGCCGCCAACATGCGCTGTCCGGCCGAGGCATCCTTCGGGATGCGGGCCATGCAGGCCTCGAGCGTGTCCCCCGGCGTGCCGGAAGCCGAACGGTCCGCACTCTTTGCGGTTGCCGTCCCTACCACGGCTTGGCGGAGGGCTTCATCCCGCTTGCAGCTTTCTTCGGCCACCATACGGGCCCCCGCGGTGCTTCCCGCTGGAATCCGGGACAGGCAGGCCTGCAACGCATCGGTCACCGCCCCGCCCCCGGATTGCGTCATCGAGGTTCCGGGTGAGGCTGAGGGCGTGGTGCTTCCGCCCGTCACCGCGGACTCTTCTGTCGCACAGGCGCCGAGGATAAGAACAGATAATGACAACAGGAGTGCACTGGGTAGCTGGACATACTTCATGGAACGGTCCTCCTTCTTCGCCAAGAGCATGGCGGCACAGTAACACAAAGGAACCCTGCCTGGAAACACCTTACTGACTGCCTGGCGGGTTGGCTTCCGGCGTTTGCCCCAACAGGGCCGGTCGCGAGGGAATTTGGCTGAGGAGGTCGGGGCGGACCTGGTAGACGCCCTGGAGGCGCTGACCGATGGCATAGACGAGGCCGCCGACTTGATTCCCAAGGGCGAGCCGCCCGATGATTTGCCCGTTCTTCCCCATCGCAACGAATTCGGCGACCGGAGCAACCAAGCCATAGGGGGCCAATGCGCCTGCTTGTTTGAGTATGCGTTCCTCGGCCGGTACGTTGACGATGCGGCTGACCAGGAGATCGGCCGTATCCTGTCGCAGTTTGGCCGTGGGCTGATCTTCCAGCACCCAACGGTCATGTTCGCGGATCAACACGTACTGTTCATCGCGCGTCTTGATGGACAGCCTGACGATATCGGGAATTTCGGCGCCGAGCAGGCGTTTGTCCTGGAGGCTGAACAACTCCTTGGTGAGATCCTTGATCGCCGCCGGGCTGNNGAAGATCGGGCCGTCCGGCGTCGTTTGCGCATAGGCTTCCCCGCTGGCGGAGTCCGGTTGGTACAGACGCACCACTTGATCCATGCCTCCGGCATGTAGCGTAATCTTGACTTTCGGCTTCGTGAGGGATTTCGCCAGGGCATCCCGCTCAGGTCCAGGGTCGATGATGGCCAGAGCCTTAAGATCTTCCAGGCGAAACAACAGGGCCTGTACCGCGATGCGGTCCGCTTCCGAGTCGATGGGATACCGGATTTTCCATTTCTTTTTCGGTTTCTCGTCCTGGGCGGCCAGCACGATCTCGGTGCTCGGATAGGTGAGGCGGAGCTGGTCGACGTCCTGCTGGGCGAACTGCAGCAGTTCCTTCCGCCGGAACGACAGCAACGTCATGTTGAGAAAGTCCTTCGGGGCCAAATCGGTGAGCAGCACGCTGTGATCGGAGTCCCGGAATACATACAGTGTGGAAGACAGCGGGCCGGCATCGCCGATGGAAATCGTGTCCTGCTTGGCACCGGTCCGCAGGACGATGACGGTCGTGGGGTGATCGAGTCCGAACGGCGCCAGCGAGGCCGGTTGGGTTTCCACGGCGCGCGTGACCTTCCCGGTCACCAGGGCTCGGAGCAAGGCCTGCACCTGGCGTCGATCTGCCTCGGCTTGGATAGGCGCGGTGATCTTCCAGCCCTGTCTCGGTTCCTGTGCCAGGACCACCTCGTTGGACCCGCTGCGGACCGTCATCCCCGTGATCTCCGTCTCACTGAATGACAGCAGCTGTTTCGCTTCTATTTCAGTTTGCTCCGCGGAGCGCTTCGCCGGCAGTTCGACGAAATAGAGATAGAGTCCCAGCCCTGCCAGGACTCCCGCCATCACGAGCGTCAGCCACGACCGTGTCATAGCCTCAGAGACGACGTCGCTTTCGCCAGACCATCACGCCGCTGAGGATTGTGACGGCCGGAAGAAGGATGACCTGCACATAGAGGAGGATGCGCTCCTGCAGCGGATTGGGCACGAAGGGTCGCATGGCGGGCTCTTTGGGCGTCAACGAAATCAGGTCGCGCTCTTCGGTCAACCAACCGATGGAGCGGAGAAAGAAATCACTGTTCCCCGGAAAGTTGATGAATCCGTTGCTGGCAAATGCCGAGTTGCCCACCACGACCAGGGCGGGGCGCGGTTTCCCTTCCGCCGGCGGGGTTTTGGGACTCAGGGCGGCCGCCAGAGCCAGCGGCCCCTGGATGTCTTCTTTCTCGCTGTAACTGACCACCCGTCCCTTGATGTCGGTTTCGGCCCAACTGCGCGGAGACGTTCTGGCCAGCGGCACGTAGTCCCAGTCCTTGCCGACGTCCTCACGGAACGTGAGGTGACGGGCCAGGGGAAACAATACGGCGGAGGTCAATTCGTGCGTGATCTCGTGATCGGTAAAGGTCCGGACCAGCAGGGCGGTCAGGTCGCCCTGGGCCAGACGATCCTGGAGATCGACGAGCACACCGGGCCCCAGTTCCAGCCCCCATCCCTTCAGCAGATCATCCAAGCCGGCCTGAGAGTCGGGATCGATCAAGAGCATGACATGCCCGCCGCCGGCGACGTAGGTCTGAATCCGATCCTTTTCTTCCTTCGTGATCGGCCGGCGGGGACCAGCGATGATGAGTGCGTCCGTGTTGGCGGGCACCGCGGTTTCCTGCAGCAGGGCGATCGTCCCCACCTCGTAGCCCTGTTTTTGAAGCGCTTCCTTCGTGAGGGCGAGACCGCCGCGGTCCTTGTCCTCCAAGCTGCGCTCGCCGTGACCCTCGAGAAAGACCACGCGTTTTTTGCTGTCTTTGGACACTCTGATGAGGGCACCGGTGATTTCTACCTCCGAGGGTGACGTGATCCGCACCGACTGGGGGCCGCTCTCGAAGATGGCGGTGTCCGTTCGGGTGATGCCGTAGTTCTGGGCCACCTTGGGTTGGCGTTCCGGATCGACGAACTGCACGGTCAACCGATGACTCGCCTGTTTGTAACTGTCCAACCGCTCTTTATAGGCCTGGTAGCCTGGATCCTTTTCGCGCGTGAACACGGTGATGCTGACGTCCCGAGCCAGTCTGCGCAGGACCCGGTGCGTTTCGGGGGCCAGCGTGAAGTTCTGGTTTTCCGACAAGTCCCACCGCACTGAATGGCGGGCGGCCAGGAAATTGACGATGACCAGAATGCCGACGAACAGCAGGACCATCAGGATGCTGTTGGCTCCAATCCGGGTCGAGCGGCGGGCCGAAAACGCCTTCAGGCTTTCAAAGTTGGCGACGAAGGACCAGACCAAGCACGCCAGTGCCAGGACTTCGCAGGCGGTCACCAACCAGACCTGGTCGGGAGCCAAGGTGTAGGCAATGAGTCCGGCGAGGGCGAGGCCTGCGCCGATGGCGCCGATCGGCGGGGTCGTGCGAGTCATTTCCACCGTGAGGATTCGACGACGTGGTGTGCCAGGAACAGCATGAGCACGGTTCCGCTTGCGTAATACACCAGGTCCTTGGTATCGACGAGCCCGCGAACCAGATGATCGTAATGCTCCATGAACGACAGGTACGAGACGACGGCGCCTCCGGTCGACTCGCCCAGAAGCGACCCGAGGCCGGCCAGCAACCAACACATGAGGAGCAGGCCGAAACTGGTGAAGGCGGCCACGATCTGGTTCTCCGTGATCGCGGACGCAAAGACGCCCACCGCGAGGAACATCGCGCCCAAGAGTGCCAGGCCGAGGTAGCCGGTCAGGATCGGGTACCAATCGAAGTCGCTGAAGAGCGCCAGCGTGAACGGAACGAGCCAGGTGACCAGAAGCATCCCGAGAAAGATGAGATAGACACTGACGAATTTACCGACCACGATCTCGCTGACACGGATCGGTGCTGTCATGAGGAACTCGAACGTGCGCAACTTTCGTTCCTCCGCGAACAGGCGCATGGTCAGGATCGGAAGGATCAACAGCAATACGAAACGCATGCTGGCGAAGAGATTCCTGAAGACCAGATCGTTCAAGTTGATCTGGGCCATGCCGCCCTGCATCTGCATGAGTTGGATGGCTTGAGCGCCGGTGAAGACGATGTAGAGATAGGACAAAAAGCCGAAGGTCAGCAGGAACACACCGCCGACCACATATACGATCGGTGAGACGAAATAGGAACGGAGCTCTTTTCCGATGATGGCTTGAACGGGTGTCATATGAGCGAGATCAGCGTCATTCCGATGGGTGTTCCGTTTTGCTTACGCCCTCTTCGTGTTGGGTCAGGCGGAGGAACACGTCTTCCAACGTCATCGAGACGGTCTTGAGTTCGAGCAGCCCCCAACCTTGCTGGACGACGCACCGAGCGACATCTTCCCTGATGTCCTTGCCAAGTTCGCACTCGATGAGGAAGGCATTGGGTTCCGACCCCGGGAGTACGTGCTGGACTCCGGGAACCGTCTGGAGGCGGGACGCGAGATCATTCGGGGGATGCTTGAGCGTCACGCTGATTTTTTCGGATCGTCTGAGACGCGCCGACAGCTGCTCCGGTGAATCTTCCGCCACGATCCGGCCGCCGTTGATGATCACCACACGCTGGCAGACGGCGGTCGCTTCCGGCAGGATGTGGGTGCTGAGGATGACCGAATGCGAGCCGGCCAGGCTCTTGATCAGTTCCCGGATCTCGATGATCTGTTTGGGGTCGAGCCCCACCGTCGGCTCGTCGAGAATCAGGACGGGCGGATCGTGGAGCAAGGCCTGAGCAAGGCCGACACGCTGCCGATAGCCCCGGGATAGATTGCCGATCAGCCGGTATCGCACGGACCCGATCGACAAGCGCTCCAATACCCGATCCAACGCTCCCGACAGCTTGCCACCCGTCAGACCCCGAAGTTTGCCCACAAAGGACAAGTATTCCAGGACCGTCAACTCCTGATAGACGGGCGGTGTTTCCGGAAGGTATCCGATGTGTTGTTTCACCCCCTCAGGCTGCTCGGCGCAATCATAGCCCGCCACCCGAGCCGTCCCCTCCGTCGCCGGCATGAAGCAGGTCAGAATCCGCATGGTGGTGGTTTTGCCGGCGCCGTTGGGACCGAGAAAGGCCAAGACTTCTCCCTTGTCCACTCGAAAACTGACCCGATCGATGGCGGTGAGATTGCCGTAGCGTTTGGTAATGTTGTGAACTTCGATCATGCAATGGCGATGGACAACTGGCTGGGTCTGGTCGCAGCGTTGGTCGATACGACGCTTGGTGTGGTAAACCGGGCTGATCTTACCCACAGGGCTGAGGGCAGTCAAGTGATCCACCTGGTCCGTTCTCCGTCGCTCCGCCGATGAAATCTCCCGCTGCTGTCTTTACTCTACGACCCGTAACTGCTAAAGTTCCCCAACTTTTCTCGGGGTGTCTGCCCCGCGAGCTCAACGGCGCCCTGCGCGATATGAGGAGGACGATGCACCCATCCCGATCGATTCTCTTGGGCTTCTTGCTGGTCAGCGCGGTGCTTTGCGTGACGATTGCCGGCTTGGGAAGTCTGGCGAACTCCGTCTACGCGGCGAGCACCAGCGCGCATGAAATCCGAGGTACGGTTGAGGCGGTGAGCGCGAACGATACGCCACCCGTGATCGTCGTGAAGGGTATGCGAGGTCCGAAGGAGGAAATTGTCGTCGGGGCAGCGGTGAAACCGGGGACCATCATTCTGCGCGGGAAAAAGAAAATTGCGCTCGATCAGATCCGTCCTGGCGACAAAGTGACGATGAAATACACCAAATCACGTGAAGGTCTAACCGTACGGTCGATCGTCGTGCAGGCGCGATAGATAGGGCACTGCGAACGAGTGCCGTGAGACGTTTCGCTTAGCGAGGGAGGGAAGAGATCCTATGATTCGAAGTCGTATGATGCGGGGGATCGCATCGCCGGTGCTGCTGGGTGCGCTGCTGCTTGGGGGATGCTCCGGAAAGGGTGACATCATTCCCGTCAATCTGGCGGTGAAGCCGAAGGAGGGGGCCACCTCTTCGCCCGCCGTGAAAGCCATGGCCGCTCCGCGGGTGACCGTGGTCCCCTTCGAAGATGGGCGCAATGACCGGACCAAAGTGGGGACACGCAACAGCATGTGGGGCGGGGAGAGCTATTTCAACGTCCCCACGGGGAGTGCGGGCGAAGAAACCGCCCAGGCATTCGCGGACTATCTCAAGCGAAAGGGGTGGCAGGTTCAATATGCCAAGCAGACTCCACCCGTCAGCGACAACGGTCCGGATATCGTGCTGTCCGGGAAGATCCTCGATCTGGCCGTGGACGCCAAAGGCGGTTTCGGGTTCACGGATATCGGGGCGCGCAGTAAACTGACGATTCAGGCCAAGAACCGGGTCGACGACAGTTCGATTTCCGACACCGTGGCTCACTCAGGAACCTATAACGTGTTCTGGTTCGAGCCGCAGGACGGAGAGGATATTCTCTCCGAGGTCCTGGAGAAGAACTTCGAGCGCTTCGTGCTCAACACCAAGTTTGACGATCGGGCCATTCGTTTTCGCTAAGCCACCACTGTGATTGCGGCTCATCGCTTTCTTGGACAGCCGAGGAGCCTCGAGGCTCCTTGGCTGTTTCTGTTTTGTACATATTCGGACACGGCCCTCGTTTATTTTATGGTCCAGAGTTGACGCGGCCGTTCGCCTCCTTTATATAGGCTTCTATATAGGCTTCGGGTTTGGGAGCAGTAGGGCCAGACGCCTGCTTCTTCGCCTTGCCCGCTCGAGGATCGAACGTCCCTCCATACCATGGTAGGGGATCCTGCCCACTCGGACGGACTTGTTGCAGCTCGCGATCCTTCGTAGCCTGTGGGGACTGGTCGGCGGTAACCGTGACCAGCACGTTCACCCCACGACTTTCACACGAGGTGGTTCGATGATGAAGAATCTGCTGAACCCTTCTTTGCGAAAAGGTGGCTACGCGATCGTGCCTCTCGCCGGATGTTTGCTGCTTGGTGCTTGTTCATCCCTACAAAAGGGCGAAATATCGTTGGATCTCGGTCTCAAGGATCGAGGGGTGGCCTCGTGGTACGGCAAAGAGTTCCATGGACGGCTGGCGGCCAACGGGGAAGTCTTCGATATGATGGCTTATACGGCAGCTCATCGGAAGTTGCCTTTGGGAACGGTCGTCCGTGTTCTCAACCTGGCCAATGGGAAGTTTGTCAAGGTTCGGATCACTGACCGGGGCCCTTATATCAACGGTCGGATGCTGGATCTCTCCTACGCGGCGGCGCGTGAACTGGGCATGGTTGAGGTAGGAACCTCCTCCGTGCAGGTTGAAGTGGTCGGTGACCACGGGCCTGTCATACCCCTCCCGACGTCCATAATTCCCAGGGCAGCCGGAGCGATTTTCAGAACCGAAGGGGTGGAGTCCGGCTATCGCTCCCGCAAGTGGGAGAGGATTCATGTTCCCTCGACGCCCGTTCGTGAGTTGCCCAAAGAGGCCCTCTACGTCAGACGGGAACGCCGCATTGGTGCCATGCTCGCGGCTGATCACACCGCTCACAATACGGTCCCAGTGCTCGTCCTCACCTAGTCGTTGCACCGATCCCCTCTCAGTTGACAGCTTATAAGCCAGTTGACTAGACTGACAATCCCGGGTGGCGGCCACGGCGGCCGCCACTGCGCATTTATCTCGTTGACAATCAAGGCGGAGGCTCAGACCGGAATGGCGAAGAAGGCGACCGGCGAATCGGACGAAGCGAGGCTGAAAAAGAAGATCGTGGGACGGCAAAAGGAGACTGCCGCGTCCAACGGGGATCCTGCTCTCCGCGCGTTGCGGAAACGACTGAAGAGGGCTCAACGGAAGCGTCGAGCCCTTGCTCAGCGAAAACGGCATGCCGCCGGCAGCCAGGCGGAGGTCAAAACCGAAGCCGCAGCCGGGTAACTCCAGTGACATCCGATCCCAGTATCGCCCATTAGCACAAAAGGATCATCGCTATGGAAGATCAACAGGACAAAGACCGGGTCCAAGGCAGCTCCTCAAGCGGTTCGGCCATTGATGAAGCGTTGACCGATCAGGTTTCCGATCAACTTACCGCATCGACGGAATCGGTCCTGGCAGAGGAGACGGCTGAGCCCACCCAGGAAGTCGTCTTGGAGGAAGAGCAGGTCAAGGATGAGATCGACATCCAAATCGACCTGCTGAAGGATCCGGACTGGGTGGTGCGGCGGGAAGCGGCCATCACATTGGGCGAGATGGGCGATGAACGTTGCGTGGAGCCGCTTGCCAAGGCTCTCCGTGACGGGGACTGGCAGGTTCGGGAAGTTGCCATCGAAGGGTTGGGGCAGATCGGTTCTCCTGCCGTGGAGATGCTGANNTGCGTGATTGGGATGTCCGCAAGTACGCGATTGCGGCGTTGGGGAAAATTCGAGACGAACGCGTGCTCGATCCCTTGATGCGGCAATTGCACAATGACGAATTCAAGGACGATGCGACTGATGCGCTGGTGAATCTCGGTGCCCCGGCCGTCCCTGGTCTGATTCAGGCGTTGAAGGACAAGGATGAGTTGGTTCGCAAACAGGCCGTGATCGCCCTGGGACGTATCAAGTCCGTCGATGCAATCGACCCATTGATCGATATGCTGCAGGATAAGGATTGGTTCACGCGGTTGACGGCGGCCGCTGCGCTGGAAGCCATCGGCGATTTGCGCGGCCGGGAGGCCATCAAGCCGCTCCTAAAGGATCCCGATATGGTGGTGCGGATGCGGGTGGAACGGATCCTGGCCAAGTGGAAGAAGCAAACCGCGAATGCATAGTTGACTGTCGAGGCGGGTCACTTACTTAGCAGCACGTCCAATTCTTTCTGGATTTCATCCAGCTTCGCACTCGGCACTTTCTTTCCCAGCGACAGTTCCATTCGCACTTCGCGAATGCGTCCGGTCAGGTCCTTGATCTGCACGTTCGGGTCGACCTGTTTCCCGCCCCGCGTCGCCGTTTCCAGTGAATCCACCGCCTCGGCCAGTTCTTTCACCGCGTCGCCGGTATTCTTGTTAAACAATTCGGCCTTGGCCTGCACCACGCGCGCCTTGGCATCGACCAACCCCTGTCGGCGGCGCAGGTCCCGTTCTATCCCAAGCGTGGTATCCATTACGTTCCGCGACAAATCCTTCACGGTCTGTTCCAGATCGCTGGCCGGTCGCTTGCCCCAGACGTAGCCGAAACCGAATGCGATGGCCAGCAGCACCAGTAAACCCAAAAACCTGAGCATGGTGTTCGTCAGCCCCGAGGGCCGCTCCCTGGTTTGTCCGTTGTCGACAACGTGCGGAACAGGCTTGCGGCGACTGCAATGCGCACCGCGACGTCCGAGTCTTTCAAACCAGCTTTCAGGGTTGGGATGAAGGCCGGGGAGCGAGCCTTCCCCAGCGCGCGGGCCGCCATGAGACGAGGAAGCGGCTGTTGATCCCGGAGCAGGGTTTCAAGAATCGGGAGCGCCTTCGACGAGGGAGCCATGCTCAGGGCCTGAGCGGTCGCACCTCGGACCGAAGGATCCGGGTGTCGCGCCAAATCGGCCGCGGTCAGAATCGCTCCGGTGTCCCCCAAACGCAGCAGGGCTTCTACCGCGCTGGCCCGCACGTGCATGTCGGGGTCCCTCAACAGCGGTTGGACCACCGCGCGTCCCTCAACGAGACCCAGCCGGCCGATGCTGGAGGCTGCGACGCTCCGTACGCGTGCGGATTCGTCGCCGAGCGCGTGAACCAACGGCGCGAGGCCCTCGGCATTGCCGTACTCACCGAGCGCACCGGCGGCAAAGGCACGTACCGCCGGGTGGGGGTCGTAGACCGCCTGACTGAGCAACCGGAGGCTGGTCGATTGCCGCAACCGTCCGAGCGTTCCCAAGGCTGCCATCCGGACTTCCGGATCGGGAAGCGTCGCGGCGTTGGAAATATCGATCAGGACATCCGCCCGTCCGAGCTTGTAGAGGCCGGCCATGGCAAAAATGGATTCCGGGCCTTCGTCGACCCGGGCGATCTCCGTGAGCTGATCCTTGATGTCGGCGACCTGGGCTTCGCTCAATGCGTTCATTACTGCAATCCGGACGCCCGGAGCTTCGTCGCGCAAGGCCCGTTTGAGAGCCGGAGAGCGGGCGGCCTGTCCGCTGCGGCCGATGGCTTCGGCGGCGCGGGCACGGACCAGTGCCGAAGAATCCAGCAGGCCGTCTTCGAGGATCGGCAGTGTGTCACTCAATCTGAGATCGGCCAGGGCCGTGTAGGCCTCAATCCGCACATGTTCCTGAGGATCCCGCACGCGGCTGGTAATAAAGCTTCTGGCCAGGTCCCGGAGCATTGCATGATCGTCCGCTTGGTTGGAGGCCACCAACTGCGGGTAGAGCTTCCAGGCTTCCTCCGGCTTGCCAAGTTTGATGTGACTCAGCACGGCGTAGCGAATCACGTCGCGAGGGACCATCTGCCCGTCCGGGATGGAGCGCAGGAGTTCGAGGACTCCGTCGTACCGTGCGGCCTGATAGAGTTCGGCCGCTTGTCGTTCCAGCGGACCGGGGGGTGCTTTCGCCGAAGCTGTTCCTGCGGGCGTCGCCAGGGGCTGCAAGAAGATCGCCGCGGTCAGGCAAGATGGCAGGAGCCACGCTGCAGTCAGGACGCGTGAGGCACGGGCGGCCTTGAGGTCATGGTGACTACCACTTGTTCGGGGTGCGGGCGGTGGCCGGTGCATACATCTGTCCCATGTATTCCTTGACCATCCGTTTGGTGCAGAACCGCGGGGCAATGGTCTTGATACTCTCTTTGACGATCTGAAGCCATCCGCGCGGGACGCCGTCCAGATCGCGCTGGTAGAACAGCGGGACGACTTCCTCTTCGAGGATTCGGAAGATCTGTTCGGTATCGTGCGCATCCTGGGCCTGCATGTCGGCCCCTTCCGGCAACGGTTGAATGCCCCATCCGTTGGCTCCGTTGTACCCTTCTTGCCACCAGCCGTCCAGCACGCTCAGATTCAGGACGCCGTTGAGCGCCGCCTTCTGCCCGCTCGTGCCGCTCGCTTCGAGCGGGGCGCGGGGCGTATTGAGCCATACGTCGACGCCCTGCACGAGGTATTTGGCCATATGCATGTCATAGTCTTCGAGAAAGGCGATGTGTCCGCCGGTCTTGTGGTCGTTACAGATACTCATCACTTCGTGGATAAAGTACCGTCCAGGCTCGTCGGCGGGGTGCGCCTTGCCTGCGAAGACGATCTGCACCGGCCGCCATCGGTTGTGCAACAGCCGTTTCAGTCGTTCGAGATCGCGGAAGAGTAGGGTGGCACGCTTGTACGTTGCGAATCGCCTGGCAAACCCGATCGTGAGGGCTTCCGGATCAAGGAGGGTACCACGGGCAATGGCCTGCGTCGCTTGCAGGTGCCCGCGAATCCAGCCATCCCGCACCCGTTCCCGAATGAAGCTCATCAGCTTGCGTCGCGTGGTTTGCCGGACGGCCCACAGTTCGTCCTCCGGGACGTCGGTCACCCGTTGCCAAATGGCCGGATCGTCGATCCGTTCCGCCCAGTCAGGGCTGAGATACTTCGCGTAAAGGGAATTCAGTTCGGGCGAGATCCACGTCGGGGCGTGGATGCCGTTGGTAAGGCTGCGGATCGGGACCAGATCTTCGGCCAGTCCCGGCCAGAGGTGTTGCCACATGCGGCGTGACACGCGTCCGTGCTCTCGACTGACTCCGTTCACATGAGCCGACAGTCGCATGGCGAGGGCGGTCATGTTGAATCCATGCCCCGTGGAATCCGGAGTTTCACCGAGGCGGAGGAACTCGTCGCGCGACAGACCCAGTTGTCCCCAATAATTCGAGAAGTAACGATCCATGAGGTGAAACGGAAAGACGTCGTGCCCCGCCGGGACGGGCGTGTGGGTGGTGAACACCGTACTTTGGCGGACCATTTCACAGGCTTCCGCGTGGCTGTGTCCCTGTTGAACCAGTTCACGGACCCGTTCGACTGTAAGGAAAGCCGAATGGCCCTCGTTCGAATGCCAGACGGCAGGATTGAGGCCCAGGGCCCGCAACACTCGAACGCCGCCGATGCCCAGCAAGAATTCCTGGCACAGGCGCGTTTCCTGATCGCCGCCATACAACCGTGCGGAGAGCGCCCGATCCTCGGGGGTGTTGTCCGGAACGTCGGTATCGATCAAGTAGAGCGACATGCGTCCGTTGCGGACCTGCCAGACCAAGACGGTCACGTGCCGGTGTCCGATCTCGACCTTGATGGTACACGGTGTGCCGGCGGGCGCTATGGCCGGATGAATCGGCGAATCGTGCCGATTGAACGGCGCGTAAGTGGCCTCCTGCCACCCTTCGGGATTGATGCGCTGCATGAAATAGCCCTGCGGATACATGAACCCGAGGCCGACGAGGGGGATGCCCAAGTCGCTGGCCTCCTTGCAGTGGTCGCCGGCGAGGATGCCCAGGCCCCCGCTGTAGATGGGAATGGAAATATGCAGGCCGAACTCCGCCGAGAAATAAGCAATGTGCGAGTCCCTCAACACCGGAAACGTCGTTGCCATCCAGGTGTTGCTGCTGGTGAGGTATTCGTCGAAGGCGCGCAGGACGGCGGAGTACTGTCGCACGAAATTGGGATCAGCGGCGAGGCTTGTCAAACGGTCGGGTTTGACGCTCGACAGCAACTGCACCGGATTGTGGTGCGTCAGGAACCAGAGAGTGGGGTCGATCGTTTCGAAGAGCCGCCGGGCCGCCGGGTTCCAACTCCACCAGAGATTGCGGGCGAGTTCGTGAAGCCGGCGGAGATTGTGAGGAAGTGAACCTTCAGGTGGCTGTGTCTGTTCTCGGCCTTGCACTGCACCTCCGTGGGGTTGGATACCTATTATCGGCGGCGATCGGTCGGCTGATCGATCTCTGCGTGGCGTTCAGGCGTGTCCGGCTTTATGCCACGTCGCCCACTCATTCGAGAAGGCGACCCTGGCATAGCGCTCACCCAGGATTTTCGCGACCCGGTTCATGAGTGCGGTCAGCTGTCGGACTTCTTCTTGTTTGAGATCTTGCCGAAAACGTGGATGGAGCCCCCAACGGGTCTCGACCTCTTCGCCCTTGACGGTGGACATGACGCTGACGAGCTTGATTTCGTTCCCGGTGGCGCTGCGGGGCGGAGCCTGAGGGGAGGCTTGTGCCGGTCCCGCCGTTGCCCCGGCCGTGGCCGGGGGCGTGTGTCCCTTGAAGATCCCCGTCAGTGCCGGAATTACCGCGCTGATACAGAGTGTGGCAGCCGCCGTGACCTGACCGTTCCCCGGAGCCCCGACCAACTCGGCCACCCGTTCACTGAAATCCCGGTACATGTCGTTCCGGGCGCGGCTGTCCTCGGTCACCAGGAACCGATACTGCTCATAGGTTTTGCGGCTTTCGGCCACGGCGGCCCCGATCGTCAGGACGATTTCCATTTGGTCGCTGCTGGCCCCGAAAGCCGGTTCGAGGACTTTTTTCATCTGGCCGGTGACTTCGTCTTCCAGGCTGTCCATGAACTGCGGCTGCTCTTTCAGTGGAATGTGTAGGGCCGACACCCGATCGGCCAGGTTGAACATGGCCTTCAGGAACTCGAGATAAATCCCCCACTCGTCCTGCCGCTTCAGTTTCAGGGCCTGTTCCGGGACGGCCCGCTTCACCATCGCCACCGACTCGCCGGCCACCGCCAGCATGAGTTCCGCCACGGTTTTCAGATACTGTTGATAGGGCTGCTGATTGGACGCCATTCGATGCCTCAGTGTGCCGGCATTATATACAACTCAATTTGAAGGTCCAAGTGTTCCTCTCCTGCGGATGCGCGACGGACGGCGATCTGCGGCGGGTTTCGTTGCAAGGTTTCCGATGGTATGTTATACAGCGCGGCCATTCCTCCTGCCCTCGTCGGAAAAGGAACAGACGGTTTTTAATGGATCGCGACGTCAAACCCTACGTCCTGAAGCGGACTGCCGAGATCGGCACGCCAGGAAAACTCTCGCTCGACTATGCCGGGACGCTGAACGCTCAGCAATACGCGGCGGTGACGGCAGGCGATGGTCCCGCGTTGGTCATTGCCGGGGCGGGAAGCGGGAAGACCAGAACGCTCATCCATCGCGTGGCGTATCTGATCGACACCGGTGTCGATCCTTCGCAGATTTTATTGCTGACGTTTACCAGAAAAGCCTCCGAGGAAATGATCGAACGGGCCGGGACCCTGATCGGCGCGCGCAGCCAACGGGTGTGCGGCGGCACGTTCCACTCCGTGGCCAATCTCCTGCTCCGCCGCCATGGACGCGCGCTCGGCATTGAACCGGGGTTTACGATCATGGATCGGGGTGATGCCGAAGACCTCATCGCGTTGCTGCGGGTGCAGTTGGGGTTGAATGAAAAGGACAAGCGATTCCCACGCAAAGGCACCATTGCCGAGATCTACAGCAAGTGCGAGAACACCCTGCGGGGACTCGATGACATCGTGTTGGAGGACTTCCCTCACTTTGCCGACCACCTCGAGGCTCTGGGAGCGTTGCAAGCGGCCTACCGGAAAGCCAAGCGCCAACGGCAGCTGCTCGACTACGACGACCTCCTGGTCTTGCTGAAGGAGGGGTTGACGAAAGATGAGGCGACGCAGCGAGCAATTTCCCAGCAGTTTCGCTACATCCTGGTCGACGAGTATCAGGATACGAATCGCTTGCAGGCCGAATTGATCCGTAAGTTGGCCGCGACGCACGACAACGTGATGGTGGTCGGGGACGATTCGCAGTCGATTTATGCGTTCCGCGGAGCGACGTTTCGCAACATCATGGAGTTTCCCGCGTGGTTCCCCGGTGCGAAAATCTACAAACTCGAAGAGAACTATCGCAGCACGCAGCCGATCCTCAACCTGGCCAACGAGATCATTCGTGATGCGCCGGAAAAATATGCGAAGCATCTGTTTACGCGAAAGCTGGATGGTCCCTTGCCGGCGCTGGTGGAGGCCGCCGGGGAGAATGCGCAATCGAGATTCGTGGCGCAGAAAATTCTGGAATTGCGGGAAGAGGGCGTCCCGTTGAACGAAGTCGCCGTGCTCTTTCGCTCGAGCTTCCACTCGTTCGATCTGGAAATCGAGTTGTCCCGTCGAGGGCTGCCGTTCGTGAAGCGGGGCGGCGTCAAGTTCATCGAGGCCGCGCACGTCAAAGATCTACTGGCCCATTTGCGCGTCGTGACGAATCCTCAGGATGCGGTCAGTTGGCATCGCATTCTGATGCTGGTCGAGGGGGTCGGGCCGAAAAAAGCGCAGGACCTCGTGTCGGCCATGGTCCGGACGGGCGATCCCTATCGTGTGCTGACCGAGAGCGGCGGACGCTCCGGCAAGGGTCTCAAGGATCTTGCGACGGTTTTGCAGAGCCTCTCGGGCTCGGACGATCTGAACCCGGCCGAGCAGGTCAATCAGATCTATGAGTACTACCTGCCGATTCTGAAGGATCATCATGACGACTATCCCAAGCGCATCCGCGACCTCGACCATCTGCACACCATTGCCGAAAGCTATCCCGGCCTGACCGAATTCCTGGCGGACTTGGCGTTGGAGCCGCCGGACGGCAGCGTGGTCGACGTGGAGGGGGCCGATCGCGACGATGAACAACTCGTCCTCTCGACCATTCATTCGGCGAAGGGACTGGAGTGGCAGTGCGTGTTCGTCCTCTGGGTGCTGGACGGAAAATTCCCCTCTGTGTATTCGTTCAGTACCGATGAAGAGTTGGAAGAAGAACGCCGTTTGCTGTATGTGGCCGTGACGAGGGCCAAGCGACACCTGTTTCTGACCTATCCCATCAATGTCTATGACAAGAGCTCGGGGATGTTGCTGTCGAAGCCCTCACGATTTCTGGATCACGTCTCGCCGCGGCTGTTCGAAACATTGGCACTGGTCGAAGAGGGGGGATCGTACGAATGGGGGGCGGACCATGACCGCTATCTCTAACCGATCACCTGGGAAGTTCTGACCGGATCCAAGACGCGCACTTCCCATCGCCTCCCGATCGCATCATGCATGTCTTCCGGCCATTTCTTGCCTGTCTGAGCCTCGGTGTCGGTCTGCAGTGCGATGTCGGTGCCATGGTTCGAACTGATCTGGCTTGGGCCGAATCGGGACCCACCGGGGCCGGGCTTGATTCTTCCCGGCTCTGGCAGACGCTGGTGTCCGAGGCCAAAGGGCTTCGTTTGCCCAGTCGATTCTTGGAACAGATTCCTGCCTCGTTCGTGACGTTCGAATTCGAGGATCTGCACGCCTATGCTGCGGAATATCATCCCAAGGAGCACCGCATGGTGCTCAACCGCGCCTTGTCGCTCAACGCGGCCGGGCGAACGTTGCGCCCATTGAAGCAGTTGCCGCACAAAGATCTCGAAACGCTCTATCACGAGTTGTTCCACGCCTACCTCGATTTTCTGGAGCAAGCCTCCCTCGCCGGGACCCAGCATTCCCTGTTGGAGTTTGCGCGTCAGCAGCAACAATGCCGCTATCAGCGCGTGCATATCACGCCCGTCGTGCAGAAAAAAAGCCAGACGGAAGAGCGTTTCCTGACCGAAACGGAGTCGTGGGAGGCGTTGAACGAGACATGGGCCGTGTTCGTGGGATGGGCTGTCTGGACGCAACTGGAGATTGAACCAGTGGGCGCCCGCAAGAGCGGGGCGCGGGGCCCCGCCAAGCATCAGGAAACGTGGTTGGCGAGATTACGCAAGGCCGAGGAGAATGCGGATTTGAGGGGGTACTATGAACCGGAAACCCCCGAAGAGAAAGCGGTGGCACGAAAACGGTTTCTAGCCCCGGCCTATCGAATTTCCGTCCCGGAAGTCCTTGTATTGATGAAGGAAGCGCTGGGGAGTCCCGCCGAAGAAATGCGCCAAGTTGAGACATTGTTCAGGGCCAGCAACGCGGTATCGAGCGCTACAGGCACATGTTCCATACCCGTGACACCCTGATGGTGCATTGCATAGAGCATACCCCTTGACAAGGAAAAATTTCGCTAATAGAATCGGACGCTTTCGGCCCTAGACAATCCTCATTTTCTTCAGCATTCCAGCCGTGACTTTCCGCTGGGGAGCTGTACGTGGTGGGGCTTACTTTCATTCTCGCCATTGAGGATGAAATTGCTCAGGGCCAAGATTTGTCTGCGCAGCGCGAGACGCTGAATCGGTTTGGTTCCATGTGACCGGACGGGCAGGTACCCAAGTGGACAAAGGGGGCAGACTGTAAATCTGCTGCCTTATGGCTTCCAAGGTTCGAACCCTTGCCTGCCCACCAAACCGCGCTTGTGCGACGGGATAGACGCCAACAGTGATTGTCACACAGTTTTTGTTTATGCCGGAACGTGCTCATCCCGCCGATTCCTGGCGGCGGATAGAAACCTTGAATGGAAGGATAATTCGATCTGGGCGGGCGTAGCTCAGTGGTAGAGTTCCAGCCTTCCAAGCTGGCTGTCGTGGGTTCAAATCCCATCGCCCGCTCCAAATGAAGACGTGAAACGTGAGACGTTCGGCGCGAAAGAGTGGTTTTGGCGACGGGAGAAAGCCGAACGTGTTCAGGGCCCACGTAGCTCAGTTGGTAGAGCACGTCCTTGGTAAGGACGAGGTCACGCGTTCGATCCGCGTCGTGGGCTCCAAACAAAGCTCGCTCGGCCGCGAAGCAATACATGGTTCTTGTAGAGTGGATAAGCACCCTTGGTAGGCGTGGGCGACCGGATGACGGCTTCAAGTGGGGCTTAAGCATATATTGGCGGCGTGATCCAGCCCGTCAGTTTGTTTTGAGAACTGATTCAGATCCGACCGGGAGCCCCGGCTATCAGGGGCGATCGGACAAGAACCTTGAGTGATTTCTGAGAAAAGGAGTGAATCATGGCGAAGGCGAAATTTGAG
>JRYJ01002788.1_pt1 | contig 18918 bp, 17 predicted proteins | sample 235371 | NCBI WGS metagenome assembly JRYJ01 (sample SAMN03074219, study PRJNA261477) | activated sludge metagenome | biome: Wastewater Treatment Plant; feature: Wastewater; material: Activated sludge; isolation source: activated biomass of a wastewater treatment plant treating hydrocarbon... ... | reverse complement strand
AATTTGTCAACAAACTGCTAGAAATAGTCGAACAAAATTCTCGAGTAAAGGCTGAAATCCTCCGCATTAAACAAGAAATGTCGGCCCGTGGCGTCCTCAATTCCAGCCTGACATTGCAGCGTATTACAGAGGTTTGTGCCAACGCCGCGAAAGACAGATGTCAACTCGCATGGCAGACCTTGCACAGGTTCATAACCACAGCAGGCTTGCGACACAACGAGACACTCGCGTGCAAGTTAAAGGAGGTGGTTGGTGAGTTTCTACCTTTTGAGTTGTCCGATTTGAAAGGGTATCCGAGGGAAGAAGGACAACGCATGGGGTTACTAACCGACAACATGCGAGTCGAGCTGGAACAGAAGGTAGAAATGGCGAGATCGCGTGCTCTCGAAAAGATTTCTAATGAAATAGATCTTTTCGTTTTGTCTCTGAAACGTCGGCAGGATGAAGCCCCTGCAGGGTCCACATCAAATACGTTTAATATCTACTCTCCAGTGGGCTCTATCCAGACAGGGGCGAATTCCGTCGCAAACGTCACCCAGAGCATTGATCTCTCAACCAAGCAGCAGCTGACGGAGGCACTAACGGAAGTCGAGCGAGGATTGCAGGATCTGGACACCCTGCCGACACATCCAAAACAAGAAATTGCGGAAATAATCGCAGACGCTAAGGCGGAACTCGCCAAGACCCAACCCAATACCAGCAAACTTTGTTCTCTGCTCGGCACAACGGCAACAGCAATCCAAACGGTAGCAAGCATGAAGCCCGCACATGAGTTACTCAAGACTGGCCTTCAGTATTTAGGAATTGGGCTTCCGTGACTCCGGAGAAAAGTCAGCCTTCGTTCCCCCCTGAGGCTTATGCTTTCGCGCTTTTCGTCTCGACACGATGGTCGCGGTGCCGGCGACATGCGAGGGTGGCAGGGCGGCATCGTCGCGGTCGCGCAGCGCACCGCGAGCCCTGTACGAAGGTCTATTGATACCAATCACAATGGACGCAAGTTTGCGCAGTCGAGGAAAGTGGAAATGGTGTCACGAATCGTTTCGCGGATCGCGTGGCAACCCAGCCCAGATTTCCTTCCTGACCGGTCAGGTATTCCCGGCGCTTGCGCGAGTTCTTGACGTTTGAACGCTGACTCCCCGGCCACCCAGCCTCGCTTCCGTCTGCCGTCTCCCCGGCGCAACACTCATGATTCTCGCGCCTGGCGCCACTTGGACCGTACGTAGGTTGTGATGGGGCCATGACCCCGGTATGCTGGGTCACGGCATTCCTGTTCGTCGAGAGGAAAGAGGCTTCATGCACATCATGACGACCCATCCCCTGATCTCCATGTTGGTGAGCGCCTTCGTGACGGCGTTCATCTTCGGCATGATCGCCAAGCGACTCCGGATCGCTCCCATTGTCGGATTCCTGTTCGCCGGAATCGTGATCGGCCCCTTCACCCCGGGCTTCGTCGCCGACNNGGGGTCGGCCTGCACTTCTCGATCGAGGATCTGTGGGGCGTCCGGAACATCGCCGTTCCCGGCGCCATCGTGCAGATCGTCATCGCCACGATCCTGGGATGGGGTCTGGCATCCTACGGCCTCGGGTGGTCCCATGCCGCTGGCTTGCTGTTCGGCCTGGCGCTCTCGACAGCCAGCACCGTCGTCCTCTTGCGCGCTCTGGAAGACCGGCTTCTGCTCGATTCGGGGGAAGGGCGGATTGCCGTGGGGTGGCTGATCGTTGAAGACATCGCCATGGTGGTCGCGCTGGTCATGGTGCCGGCGCTGGCTGCCGCCCTCACGGTGTCAGGCGCGGGAGCTTCGCAGCTTGGAGACTTGATCACCACAATGGGCATCACGCTGGGCAAGATCGGGCTGTTCGTCGCGCTGATGCTGGTCGTGGGCAAACGCCTCATCCCGTGGGCACTTGACCGCGTGTCGGAAACCGGCTCGCGCGAATTGTTTACCCTCTTCGTCCTGGCCGTCTCGCTCGGCATCGCCTTCGGATCCGCCGCCCTCTTCGAGGTGTCTTTCGCGCTCGGGGCGTTCTTCGCCGGCTTGATCCTCAACGAAACCGAGCTCGGACATAAGGCCGCCGAGGGAACCCTTCCGCTCAGGGACGCCTTCGCCGTGCTGTTTTTCGTGTCCGTCGGCATGCTGTTCGACCCCAAGATCCTCTTGCTTCACCCCTTGGCGGTGGCAGCCACGCTCCTGATCATCGTCCTGGGCAAGTCCTTCACCGCCTGGTTGATCGTCATGCTGTTCGGACACCCTCGGAAGACCGCCTTGATCATCGCGGCCAGTTTGGCGCAGATCGGCGAGTTTGCCTTCATGCTGGCGCAACTCGGCGTGACGTTACATCTCCTGCCGGTGGAAGGCCGCGATGTCATTCTGGCAGGGGCCATCCTATCCATCATGATCAATCCCCTCCTGTTCGCGGTGCTGAACCGACGCCGATTCCAAGCCGGTTCGGCCGGACTTCCTCTGGTTCTGCCTGTCTCGGCCAAAGACCACGTCATCCTTGTCGGCCATGGTCGCGTCGGGCAGATCGTGAGAGCGGCGTTGCGACAGGCCGACCGCTCCGTCGTCGTCATCGAGAACGACGCCGCGATCGTCTCCCGGCTGCGGGTGGAGGGTGTGCCGGCGATCCATGGCCAAGCCAGTTCAGAAGGCGTGTTGGAATCGGCCAATATTACGGAGGCACGCCTCCTCATCAGCGCGATCCCGAACGTGTTCGAAGCGGGACAAGCCATCACGCGCGCGCACCTGCTGAACGCCTCCCTGCCCATCGTGGCCCGGGCACATTCGGACGGCGAGGTGGAACATCTGAAGCAACATGGCGCCCATACCGTCATAATGGGAGAGCGAGAAATAGCCCAGAGGATGATCGAATACGCGTTTCAGCGCCCTAAGACCTCGGTCTCCTAAGTCATGTAGACCCTGCCTCGTCTCGCTCCTCGGCAGGAGGGTGGCGGCAGGCGGGCGACCGCTACCATTCTTCCAAGTTGACGGGCAACGCCTATGTACGCTACTCTCATGACCAGAATTCTGGTCATTTCACATTGTGAGGACGAGATGGCGAAGACGTTACCGTTATCGGAGGTCAAAACCCGGTTGCCGGAGCTGGTGGCCGGCGTGGAGGAGCGTGAGGAGGAAATTGTGGTCACCAAGAACGGCCGTCCCGCGGCCGTGATCGTGAACGTCCAGGAGTACGCGCGACTCAAAGAAACCTTGGATGTCCTCAGCGATCCTGACATGATGCAACAGATCGCCGAGAGCCGCGCATTCTATCGGTCCGGCAAGAAGGGACTCTCCTTCGAAGACATCTTTGGCGAGCCGCTCAAGCCTGTGAAGAAACGCCGGACCGCGTGACGCCATTCCGGGTCCTCATTTCTCCCTCCGTCGGCGAAGTCATTCGCTCGCTCCACCCCGATCTGAAACGAGCGGTTCGAGAAGCCGTTCGTGCCATCGCGGCAGAGCCGGAATGCGGCGCTCCTTTGCATCGAGAACTCGACGGCCTCTGGAAATTCCGGGTCCGCCGCTTCCGGATCGTCTATGCCGTCGACCGCAAGGCGTGGGTGATTCGCCTACTGGCTGTCGGGCATCGCCAGTCCGTCTATGAGGAACTCGCAGCCCGACTGCAATCCGATCGCTCTTAGGATTGAGGAGACCGGCATGGTGTCAGAGCGGAAATGGCGTCCGGAACGGATACGCAGGCGGCGCCACAGCCTCCTTCATGTCCCACGACCGGATGAACGGCGGAGTTTCGCGAACGCTCTCGGTGCGCACGCAGGGCGGTAGCGGGCAGTCGGTGGAGACGTGGATGCTGATGATGCCGCTGGTCACGGTGGCGTGGCCTGCCGCACGCGAGCGCTGTCCGAAGGTCCGTTGATGGCAATCACCAGGGACTAAGTTTGCATGGCCGAGCACCGGACGACCGTGCGGGACCGGCCTTCGAGAGCGGTTTTCTGGGCCGCTTACTGCTCGATCGTCGTTTCGTAGGCCCGGAGCAGGTCGGCCACGGAGAGCACGCCGATGATAGTGCCGTCCTCGGTGACGGGCAGGTGGCGGATGCCTTCCTTCTTCATCAGCGCCACCGCTTCCATGAGCGGCTCGCTGTCCTCGATGGTGACCAGCGATTTGCTCATGCAGGCGGTCACGGTCGTGGTGTTGGGATCCAAGCCCTTCGCGACGGCCTTGCGGCTGAGATCCGTGTCGGTGATGATGCCGATGTAGCGGGAGCCGTCGTCGACCAGCAGCGACCCGACCCGCCATTTCTGCAGCAACCGGCCCGCTTCCTTGATCGTCGCCGCACGATGGACGCTCCGCACGTCGCCGGACATGAAGTCGGCGACCTTCAGGCCGTCCAGCAGGTCTCCCACGGTCTTGCGGCGCTCCCGGCCGGCCCTGGTCGCTTTCTTGAGATCGAGGTGCGCGAGACAGCTTTCCAGCACCTGCTTGCGCTGATGCAGGCTTTCCCGCTCGGTATTGTGCGTGCCCGCTTCCTGCGCCTCTTCCGGCAGCAGCGCGGCTTCCCCGAGCTTGGCGTACTGGTACGCCTCGAGCTGGTCGGACGAGGCGCCGAATACCTCGCCCAGCAACTCTTCCGTCTCCTCGTCGAACGCCTCCAACGAAGCCGCATTCTTGCGCCGGGACAGAAAGGGCTGAAACGCATCGAGCTGTTTGCGCAGCGCTTCGATGTGCCGATCCAGCAACTCGCCCGTGTCCTGCCCCGCCTTCGACTTCTTGGTCATGCGTCCTCCTTGGTTGGTAGTGGACAGGAGAATAGCGCATCCGAGCATGTCGCTCAAGTCCGCCTCCTTCACGCCGGGAGGATGTGCGGCGTCAGACTCGGCACCAACCCGCCACCTCCTTCGGTCGCCTTCCCCGCGCGGGACGCGGCGGCTTTTTTGTCCACTTTGCCGCGCACGCGATGCATCTTGTCGCGCGTGTGGTAGGGCATCAACGTTTCCAGCAAAGCCGGCAGTTTGTCGCAGGGCACGTCCTCCAGAATGCGGGTGGCCGGTTTTGGGTCCGGACCGGATCGTCCGCCCACGAAGACGTCGACGGCATCAATGACCTTTCCGCCGACCCTGGCCTTTTTGCCCAGCAACCCGACGTCGGCGACGAGATGGTTCCCGCAGCCGGCCGGACAGCCGGACCAATGAACTGAAATGGGCTTCAGCCCTTCGCCCAGCCGCTTTTCCAAGGCCCGCGCCGTTTCAACCGCGCGGCTTTTGGTCTCGATGACGGCCAGGTTGCAGTAGTCGCTGCCCACGCAACTCACCAGCTCCCTGTAGAGCGGCGAGGGATTGTAGGCGAATTGCTTGACCAACGGCTCCTCCGCCAACTCGCCGACCTTCCGATCGCTCACGTTCGGGATCATCAGCGCTTGCGACGGCGACAACCGGATTTCCCCGCTCCCATAGCGCTCGGCCAAGGCCGAGACCTTGCGGAGATCGTCGGCCTTGATCCGGCCGACCAGAACCTTCAGGCCCACATAGTTCATGCCGCGTTGTTTTTGCCGGAAGATGCCGATGTGATCTTTCTCTCCCGGCGACCGGGCATCGATGCCCGCCGCCGGCAGCGTCTTGCCGATCCGCCGCTCCACCTCGGCGCGCATTCGTTCCTCGCCCCACTCCTCGACGAGGAACGCCAAGCGCGCTTGCGTGCGGTTCTCGCGGGGACCATGGTCGCGATACACATCGAGAATCGCCTTGCACACGTCGAAGGCTTCGGCCGGATTCACGAACACGTTCAGCGGGCTGGCAATCCGATAGCCGCCGGACCCCAGTTTCCCGCCGACCAGCACGTTGTAGCCGTAGCACTTGTCGTAGCCGAGATCGTGGTAGGCCGGCACCAACGCGATATCCTGCGTCTCCAAGTGCAGACAGTTGTCCGGACAGCCCGTCACGGCGATGTTGCACTTGCGCGGCAGGTTCGTATAGGCGGGATTCCCCAGCACCTCGAGATTGATGGCCCGGACGAGGTCGGTCCCGTCCAGCAGCTCGGTGGGGTTCAAGCCGGCCACGGGACAGGTCATGACGTTGCGGACCGTGTCCATGCCGGTTTGGAGCGAGGTCAGGCCCACCCCCTCCAGCATGGCAAAGACCGCCGGCACGTCCGCGATGCTCAGGTGGCGTACTTGCACCTGTTGCCGGGTCGTGACGTCCAGCAGGCCGTTGCCGAACCCGGCGGCGATGTCCGCCAGCGCATTCAGTTGATAGGAGGTGGTGCGCCCTCCCGGGATACGGACCCGCAGCATGAAGAATCCGGGCGTGGGGTTCCGCAGAAACAGCCCGTGCCATTTCAGCCGTTGGATGTCGTCGTCCGGTATCGCTTCCCATCCGCTCTTCGCATATTCCGCGATCAGGTCGCGCACCGCCAACCCGTCGCGCTCCAACTTCAAGGCTTCGATCTTGTTCATCACATTCCTTTCCTGATTATCCCCCGCCGCGTTTCCCTTGCATTTCCTTATCGTAAAACTCCAGCATCTGGGCGATTTCTTCCTTGGTCAGCCCCTTCTCCACCCACCGGTGGGTCTCCTGCGCCAGCAAGTCCTTCGCGACCTGCGGCGACAGTTCGCGCACCTTGGGCAAGAACTTCGTATAGAAGTGCTTGGCGATCTCGTAGAAGCCCTGCCAGTGCACATAGTCCGGCGCCATCTTCGACAGCCCGTGTCGAGCCCGCCGGCCTTCATGGTGCCAGAGTTCGTAGAACACCCACTCGATCTCTTCATCGAACGGGGTCGCCGTGATCTTGCCCATTTCCTTCAACCGGTCCATCGCCGCTTTCGCCGGCTTGCCGAACTTGTCGTTGTAGAGGTTGATCCCGCTGTCCATCTGCGTGAAAAACCGCTCCACGATTTCACTGCTGTGACAGGAGGAGCACACTTGCGTCATGGCCTTGCGTCGCACCTCGTGGTTTTCGAGCCGTGTCGAGACGACCGGGCGCAAGGTCCAACTGATACGATCTCCCACGTCATGCGTCACCTCCTGCGTGCCGGTCGCGCTCATGTGACAGGTCGCGCAGGTAGGAAAGAGATAGTCCTTTCCCGGATGCCATTTGTCCGAGGGATCGGCCAGCTTCATCTTGTCCTTGTTCGCGCTGAACATGACTCCATGCTTGCTCTCGTAGTAGGCCTCGATCTGGGGATGGTCCGGTCCCATGTGACAACGCCCGCAACTCTCCGGCTGTCGCGCCTGCGCGATCGAGAAACTGTGACGTGCGTGACACGCCGCGCAGGTCCCCTTCGATCCGTCGGGGTTTACCCGACCGATTCCCGAATTCGGCCACGTGGACGGATGGAGCTTGCCGTTGTCCATCACCTTCACCACGCTCCCGTGACACCCGGCGCACCCGGTCGTTCCCACCTCCGGCCCCTCCACCACATTGCCGAGAAAATTGTCGAGCGAGCCGATGAACTGCGCAGCCTTCGCATGATGCGATTTCTGGAACTCCTTCGCCTCCTTGTCGTGGCACCGCATGCAATCTTTGGGGGTCACCAGCGTGGCAATCAGCGTACCCTCGTGGTCGTAGGCGTCCGCATCCCCTTTTTCAGCACGATGGCACTCCACACATCCGATTCCCTTGGGTGCATGACGGCTGACTTTCCAATCGTTGATCCCGCCCACCGAGACATCCTTNNGCGACCACCGAGACATCCTTGGCCAGATGGCAGTCGATGCACCGCTTGTTCTCGGCCGAGACAAAGGGGCGCATGCCGCCCCCGCGGCGCTCTTCCACCTGGATATAGCCGACCCCGGTCAGGGCCAGGAACAGAACCAAACAGAGCCCGCCGATCATATAGCGGGTGAAGTTGAGCTTGCCGTTCGGGGCCTGTGCCTCGGAGTTGGCCCGCTCATTCTCCGGTTCATCCATGGTGTCCTCCCACATGCCATCTGCTATCAGCTTTCAGCTTGCAATCGGAAGTTGATCGCTGACCGTTTGATTGCTGACAGGCTTTTACTCTTCACATCTGTGTATCCAGGTACATGAGAATCGCCATCCCGGCCACGACTACGCAGGCGACGAGGCCGTTGATGACCGCCATCGGCCAGCCACGCCGAGACAATTCACGATCCACGAAGGGGTACGCCACGAAGAGCCCCGCGCCACCAAGCAGGCTCCACAGTGCGACCGGTCCCGGCAGCAGCGTGATCCACATGAAGGGTGCGGAGAAATACCACGGAGGCGAGACATCGGAGGCCACCTCCTGAGGGTCGGCGGGCGGACCGAGGACCGGGGGAAAGATCATGACCACATCCACGATCAGGACCAACAATCCCACCGCGATCATGCCCATTTTCATCGTGTGTTCCGGATAGAAGGGGTGGAAACCGCGGCTGCCTTCGACCTCCGCAAATCCCATTATCCGCACAACGACCACGTGACCGATGACCAACGCACCCAATAGCACGGGCAGGAGCTTGGTGTGCAGGTCATAGAGTCGCAGCAACGTCACGCCGGAGACCTCCTCGCCGCCTCGCAAGAGATACAGCAAGGGCGTACCCACCACGGGGAGGGTCCCGATCATGTTGGTCACGACCGTCATACCCCAGTACGACACGTTGTCATAGATGAGCGAGTACCCGGTAAACCCCATGGCAAAGGTGACGAACAGGACCAGCGATCCGCTTACCCATTTCAGTTCCCCCGGCGTGCGATAGGCGCGCGTGAGGAACACCCGAATCACGTGGAACAGTAAAAACAGAATCATGAGATCCACGGAGCATTTGTGGAGGCCCCTGACGAACCAGCCCAGATACACCTGGTTCGTGATGCGTTCGACGCTCTCGTACGCCTGCTCCGGCGAAGGCACGTAATAAAAGGTCAGCAGCAGGCCGGTCCCCACCAGAAGGCCGAAGAGCGTGAGGGGAATGGCTCCCAGAGTATAGGGCCACCACTCCAGATGTTCGGGCAGATCTTTCTGGATGTAGTCGATCCAGCTTTTCGATCTTCCAGCCTCTGTGGTCTCCGCCGCTTCCGTTGTCATATCCCCGTCCTGAGGTTTCAGCCTTCGTCTGTCGGCCAACAGCTTGGAATACGAATGCGACGGCTGAGCGCCGATACCTAACTGTTTGCAATCTTCACGTACAGTTGATCACCCCGTTTGACGATCTCGAACCGATCCAGCGGGCGCGGCGGAGGACCGGCGATGTTCAGCCCGGTCTTGTCGTAAATCCCTTGATGGCAGGGACACACGAATTGCTCCCGCTCCTTGCTCCAGGACACCAGACATCCCAGATCCGTGCAGCGCCTCGAAAACGCGACGGCCCCCTCGGCGGTTTTCAAGACGAGAATCTTGTGGCCGGCGAGATCCAACGACAACGCCTCGCCGGGCGGGATCGTCGATTCCGCCCCGATCAAGACCGCCTCCATCGGCCTCGTCCTCTGCTTCGGCACCAGGAACTGGAGGAAGCGCATCCCCAACGTCCCGACCCCGAACAGCAATCCGAATCCCATAACGGCCTGGCTCAGAAAACGGCGCCGGCCCGCATCATCGTGAATAACGGCCATGTCTCACTCCCTATGAATACCCTTTTTCTCCATGCAGCTTCAGGTCCAACCCCACAACCTCCGACTCTTCGTCCACACGAGGCGTCACCACTGTCGCGATCATCCTCACCAACGCCCAGCTCATCACGCCGGCAACGGTCCAGGCGACCAAGGCGCCGACGATCTGGATGAAGAACTGATAGGGATACCCAAAGAACAATCCGTCGCTGCCGCTCGGGTTGACCTCCGTCGAGGCGAACAGTCCCGTGGCGATCATTCCCCACGTGCCTCCGATGCCATGCATGCCGAAGACATCCAGCGAATCGTCATAGCCGAGAATGAGCTTGACGTAATTCACGACCATGTAGCAGAACCCTCCGGATCCGATGCCGATGACTACCGCCGAAAGCGGGGAGACGTAGCCAGCCGCCGGAGCGATCGCCACCAGCCCCGCCACGGCTCCGCTCACCGTCCCCAAGGCCGTCGGCTTGTCACGCTGGAGCCACTCGACGGCCATCCAGGTCAGCGCGGCTGCCGCGGCAGACACCTGCGTCGCGACGAACGCGCCGGTGATCGTCGTCATCGACTCCGGCCCATGGCCCCCGGCGAACCCGAACCAGCCGACCCACATGAGCGCCGCCCCGCAGAATGAAAACGGCAAATGGTTCGGCATCATTTCGATCCGTCCATATCCTTTACGGGGACCGATCACGATCGCCGCGACCAGGGCGCTGACACCGGCGCTGATGTGAATGACCGCGCCGCCCGCGAAATCAAGGCACCCGAAGCCGGCCAGCCATCCGCTGCTCCACACCCAATTCGCCAACGGCATATACACGACCGCCACCCAGAGCACGGCGAACGGAATGAAGAACAGGAATCGCGTGCGTTCGACGATCCCGCCGGTCACGAGGGCCAGCGCGAGCGACGCGGCGATTCCGTGATGGAGCGCCAGCAGTCCGGCATCGGCGGCCTGTCCGGCCCGGCCGCCCAGCGGCGGACCAAACACCAACCTGTCCCCGAACAGGCTCCATTCCACAGAGACGAGGGCCAGCGAAACCAGAGGCAACGCGATCGTGTTGAGGGCGTTTTTCCTGCGCACCATGCCGCCATAAAACAGCGCGACCCCCGGCAGGGCCAGCAACAGCACTGCCGTCGCGACCAACAACCACAGCGTCTGATCGGCATGCTGCGTCACGCCTGTCCTCCGCTCAGCGACACTTGGTACTCGCATGGGGCGATCAGCTCCAAGGCCACGGCATGAGTCCTGCTGAGACGATCGATCGCCAGCAACACTTGCGCCCAACCGACATCCGGGAGCGCACAGAGGCCTTCGAGCGTCTGCGGACCTTTCTCGCGCAACACATCAAGAAGCCGCGCTTCCACCGAACAGCCTTCATTCGGCTCAGTGTGTGTAAGCTGCATGGCACCCTCCCTTGCTGAGTTATGAGTAAGCCCGTTCATTGTGCTGACTCAAATCCAACCCCATCCGCTCTTCTTCCGGAGTGACACGGAGTCCGACCAACCGATCCACAAGTTTCAGAATGACAAAGGTTCCGACGGCCGAGAAGAGCCCGACCACGAGGACAGTCAGGACCTGTGCCGCGAAGAAACCGATGTTTCCAAAGAGCAATCCGTCCGCGCCGTTGGGGTTGACGGCCTTGGAAGCGAGCAGGCCCGTCATGAGCAGGCCGGCCACCCCAGCCACACCATGAATGCCTACGACATCCAGGGAATCGTCATATCCGAATTCCCCCTTCTTCATGATGGCGAGGTAGGACAGTGCTCCGGCTGCAAGCCCGATCAGGATGGCGGAGAACGGACTGACGTATCCCGCCCCCGGGGTCACCATGGCCAATCCGGCGACGGCGCCGCTGGCGATGCCGAGGACGGTCGGTGCGCCGCGATGCGTCCATTCGATCACCATCCAGCTCAAGGCCGCGGCGACCGCGCCCGCGTGGGTAGCGACAAACGCGACGACGGCTGTCTCGTTGGCGCCCAGCGCGCTTCCCGCGTTAAATCCGAACCAGCCGAACCAGAGCAACCCCGTCGCCAACAGCACCATCGGCAGATTGTGCGGGGCCATGTAATCCGTTCCATAGCCTTGACGGGCGCCCAGAACGAAGGCACAGACCAGGGCGCTGACGCCGGAGCTCAGGTGGACGACCGCGCCTCCGGCAAAATCCAATGCGCCCAATCCTGCCAGCCACCCTCCGCCCCAGAGCCAATGCGCGATAGGACTGTAGACGCCGAGGGACCAGAGCGCTGCGAACATCATCAAGGCGCTGAACTTCATCCGCTCGGCGAACGCCCCGGTGATCAATGCCGGCGTAATCGCCGCGAACATCAGTTGAAACACCATGAAGGCCTGATGGGGAATGGTCGGAGCATAGGTCGGATGGGGAACGAGCCCCACTCCTCTCAGGCCCACCCAATCGAGGCTGCCGATCAGCCCGTTGATATCGGGGCCGAACGCCAGACTATAGCCACCCACTACCCACAGAAGGCTGACCATGCACAGGATGACAAAACTGTGCATGATCGTCCCCAGGACATTCTTGCTTCGCACCAATCCGCCGTAGAACAGCGCCAAACCAGGGACAATCATCGCCAGCACCAGGGCGGAGGAGATCAACACCCATGCGGTGTCCGTTCCGTTGACCGGCGATCCGGTCCCGACGGCCGTCTGCGCCCAGGCCTGCTCCGTCCCAGTCCCATACAGACTCAGCAACAGCGCCGCCCGCCATCCGCATCCACCGATCCGTTCCGCCATGTGTCGCTCCCTCATCCCAACTCCGAACGAACCCACTCGAAAAACACAAAGGCGCCCGTCATCCCACAAGGAACGACGGACGCCTTTGTCCGTTCCACTTCGCGGCCGGCAAGCCACAGGACGACATTGTCCTGTACCGTCGACCGCATATCGCTCGACCGCCGACTGTCCACGCCGTCGAGCGTGTCTCTCAGCCGGTTGCCTAACCTACGTCGGTTTCCGGCCTGTCGATCAAAAGGTCTTGTACTCCAGCCACTTGCCGTTCAGCGTGATCTTGCAGCGGGCCTCGCCCTGGCTCCCCGTCACCTTTTCCATGTCAAGCGTGAAATCGATGGCGCTCATGATGCCGTCGCCGAACATTTCATTGGCCTGTTCGCGCAATGAGTCGCCGTAGACCCCGATGATTTCCATGAGCCGATACTTGAACGGATCCGTCGTATTGGGATAGTCCGTCCGCACCGGGAACTTGCTGAGCGCCGCCGTCGTCTCGCCGTCCAATTCCAACAGGGCTCCAACCTTCTTCGCCTCGTCGAGCGTGAATTTATGATTCCCGTTCAGCGCCGCCGCGACGAACGTCGGGTTCTTGCCGACGGCCTTCGCGATGTCCGCGATCTTCACGCCCTTCTGCTGACGCTTCTCCTTAATGATGACCCGCACCGTTTCCTTATCCATACCGATCCTCCTTATGTGTGTTGAATGGACCCATGCCCCGCTTCCTTCTCCATCACCGCCTCCTTGTACAATATACGGTGATCGTCACGACTGCAGCGTCAGGGATTCCTGTTCAAAGTTCACAACGACCGGTGTCCCGTCCGTCGATCCGGACTGAGGCGCTCCCTCGCTCGATTCGTGCTTCGCATGTCGGACCAAAAAATGGATGATATGGTTTCTGATCTTGTAATAATAGGGATGATCGATGATCGTCTCCCGTGATCGCGGCCGCGGAATAGTCACCTGCACCATCTCCGCAATGCGCGCCTCCGGTCCGTTCGTCATCAGCAGAATGCGATCGGACAGCAAGATGGCCTCATCCACGTCGTGGGTGACCATGAACACCGTGTTCCGGGACGTGTTCCACATTTGGATCAGTTCTTCCTGAATCACGCCTCTGGTCAACGCGTCGATCTGCGCAAACGGCTCGTCCAGCAACAGAACTTTCGGTTCGATGGAGAAGGCCCGCGCCAGGCCGACACGCTGTTTCATCCCGCCCGACAATGCGACGGGGCGTTTGTGCTCCGCCCCTTTCAATCCCACCAGGGCGATGTACTTGCGGACATGCGCCGTGACCTGATCACGGTTCCACTCCGGGTAGGCGGATCGGACCGCCAGGGCGATGTTTTCAAACACGGTCATCCAGGGCATCAGCGCGAAGTTCTGAAACACGACCATGCGATCCAGGCCGGGGCCGCTCGCCTCGCGTCCGTTGAGGATCACGCCTCCTTCGGAAGGCGTTTCCAAGCCCGCGATGATGTTCAGGAGGGTACTTTTTCCGCACCCCGAGTGCCCGATAACGGTGACGAATTCGCCCTTGTCGATCTTGATCGTGGCGTCCCGGAAGATACAGACCTGTCCGTCACCCGACGGATTCGGGAAATATTTGCTGACATGATCGATTTGCAGAAACGACATGGCTTACTCCGTGGACATAGTTGTTCAGCCGTCAGCGATCCGCTTTCGGCCTCAGAGATGCAGAGAGATCGTATTCGGCTGATAACCGATGGCGCATAGCTTCTTAGATCACTCTTGATAGGTGACGAAGCCGGCCAGTTTGTTGAAGCCGGCGTCCAAAATCACCCCTACCACTCCGACGACCAATATGGCGAAAATGACGCCCGCGATATCGAGATTGTTCCATTCGATCCAACTCAAGTATCCGACTCCCAGTTCGCCAAGCAGCATCTCGGCCGGAACCACAGCCACCAGCGCGCTGCCGAACGCAATGCGCAAGCCGTTCACGATGGTCGGAGCCGCACCGGGGAGAATCACCTTGAAGAGTCGTTTGAACCAGGACAACTGCACGATGGCGGCAACATGCAGATATTCTTTCCGCAGGGAACTCACTCCGAACGCCGTCGTGGCCAAGGTCGGCCAGACCGCCGCCATGAACACGACCAGGATGGCCGTCCATTTCGGGTCCTTGACGGTATAGAGGAGTAGCGGCATCCAGGCCAGGGGAGAGATCGGTTTCATGATTTGAATGAAGGGATTCGCGGCACGGAACAGCACCTTGTTGAGCCCCAGTATGACGCCGAGCATGATCGCGATCACGGAGGCCGCCAGAAACCCGGCGGCGAAGCGCGAGACGGTATACAGCACCAAATAGGCGATGCCGTGATCGTTGGTACCTTTCTTCTCGAAGGCCTCCCCCAACTCCGTCCAGGCCTTCTCCACGACCGCCAACGGTCCGGGGATTCCCTTGACCTTCTCCTTTTCAGGATTCCAGACGTAGACCCCGTCCGACCGTTTCACAATGTCGCCGTTGAATTCCATCAATTGGAGCTGTTCCTCGCTCAATCCGTGGGAGTCGAACGCCGGCCGCAATGTGAAGAAATGCCAGGTCAACAGAAACAGCACCAAGACAAAACCCGAAATAAACCATGGATTTCCTGTAGTCCGGACAGTCATCGATCCTCCCGGCTGAATCTGCGCATCGCTGGCTCGCGATCTCCACGGCCTGAACTGTGCCCATAAAGAGAGCCGATCCAAAAACCGCCAGAGCGGTAGCGCCAACGGAGTTTCGATCCGTTCCGTCCGAACGGCTTCGGGCACAATCGTCTGATTCGTGGTTTCCATCCGTTCCCTCAGGCCATGCTGTGGATCTTGAAGCTTTTGAGATAGGTTTCCGCATTGTTCGGGTCGAACTCTTTCCCCATGATCACATGCGTCTTCGTCGTCGCTTGATGCGTCGGGTAACCGAGTTCCTTCGCGATCCGGTCGCAATCGGCCGCCCGGTAGACCTGCTCGGCGACGGTCTTGTAATTCACATCTCCCTTCAGGTGTCCCCAGCGCTTCATCTGCGTAAGAATCCAGATCGCCATCGAATGCCACGGATAGGGATCGAAGTCGATTCGGCTCGGCTCCTTCTTGATGCTCCCGAGCCCGTCTGCGTAGGTTCCGGTCAGGATCTGCTCCAGCACGGTGACCGGTTGGTTCAGGTAGTTCGTCGGCGCGATGGCCGCGGCGATCTCTTTGCGATGCGCCGGATCCGACGCATAATGCGTTGCGTCGACGATCGCCCGCCACATGGCCAGAAAGGTGTTCGGATGGGTCGTCGCAAAATCCTTCGTCACCGTGAAGGCGCAGCACGGATGCCGGTCCCAAATTTCCTTGGACAGCTTGTAAATAAAGCCGACATTCTCGTACACGGCTCGTTGGTTGAACGGATCCGGCCCGNNNTTGAGATTGGCCACCATTTCAGGCGGCGGCACCACCCGGATCTGCACGTCCTTGTCGGGGTGAACACCGCCTTCCGCCAGGAAATACCGCAACAGGTAGTTGTGCATGGAATAATCGAAGGGGACGCAGAATCGAAATCCCTTCATCTCCGCGGCCGTCTTTACGTTCTTGTGCTTGATATGCAGCGTGATGGCTTGCCCGTTGATGTTCTCTACCGCCGGCATGTAGATAGGCGTGGGAACCGATCCTGCGCCGAGCGTGATCGCGAGCGGCATCGGCGTGAGCATGTGCGCCGCATCGACTTCCTTGTTCACGGCCCAGTCACGGATCATCGCCCAGCCCGCCGCCCGTTTCACGGATGCGTTCAATCCGTGTTTCTTATAGAACCCCAGCGGCTCCGCCATGATGATCGGCGTCCCGCACGTGATCGGAATGAATCCGATGGTCACTTCGGTTTTCTCCGGTTTCCCGACCGGGTCAGCGGCGAAGGCCTTCAATTTGGCCAGGGGAAAGACTTCCGAGATCAGGGCGGTGACGGCCGCGGCGCCCAGACCCGCCAGCAGTTGCCGGCGAGAGGGTCCCGCAGCCTCCAGCACGGCGGTAGTGACAGCCCGATCCAACGTTCGTTCCAGGGACGTTTCACAGGACGGGGTCGCATTCGTGTCGTTTCGGGGCACGTTCCGCGATTGAGGTGATCGGCGGTCCGACATGCGCTGCTCCTTTCACTCGTTACCGATAACTGCCACGCGCATAAAAAAGGCGTCCCTCTCTTGCACTAGAGAAGGACGCCTTTGTCCGATTACCGCAGGTCCTCATCGACCTGCATGCCTATGGATGAAGCCAAGACAGGGACGCTGTCCCCTGCCCCGGAAAAATAAAAAGGCGTCCGCCACTCTCGAGAGAATGACGGACGCCTTTGTCCGTATACGCTATGTCGGTGAACGACGAGGCGCCCTTGCCACTTCGCTCACAAGGGGGAACGATACCACCCGTTCCCCCGATCCGTCAAGCGCTTTTTTCCAGTGCCCCCACCTACACGTCGTAGTACAGGAAAAACTCGTACGGATGCGGCCGGAGGCGCATCGTATCGACTTCCTTGGTGCGCTTGTAGCCGATCCAGGCCTCGATCAAATCCTCCGTAAAGACGCCGCCTTTGAGGAGGAATTGGTGATCTTTTTCCAGGTTAGTCAGCGCCTCATCGAGGCTCCCCGGCATGGTCCGGATCTTGGCGGCTTCCTTGGGCTCGAGATCGTACAGGTCCTTCTCGGCCGGCTCGCCCGGATTGATCTTGTTCTCGATGCCGTCCAGGCCGGCCATCAACATGGCCGCGAAGGCCAAGTACGGATTGCATGCCGGATCCGGGAACCGCACTTCGATCCGCTTCGCCTTCGGGCTCGGCGAATACATCGGGATTCGAATCCCGGCCGACCGGTTGCGGCTGGAGTAGGCCAACAGGACCGGCGCTTCGAAGCCCGGCGTGAGGCGTTTGTACGAGTTCGTCGACGGATTCGTAAAGGCGGCCAACGCCGGCGCGTGCTTCAGGATGCCGCCGATGTAGTTCAAACAGAGCTGCGACACGCCCGCGTATTCCTTCCCGGCAAACAACGGTTTTCCTTCCTTCCAGATGCTCTGGTGCGTGTGCATGCCGGATCCGTTGTCGCCGAAGATGGGCTTGGGCATGAACGTCACGGTCTTGCCGTGCCGGCGCGCGACGTTCTTGACGATGTACTTGTACATCATCATCTTGTCGGCGGTCTTCACCAGCGAATCGAAACGAATGTCGATTTCCGCCTGGCCCGCCGTCGCAACCTCGTGGTGGTGCTTCTCGATGGCGATTCCGGCCTTTTCCATTTCGAGGATCATCTCGCTGCGGATGTCCTGCTGCGTGTCGGTCGGGGCCACCGGGAAGTACCCTTCCTTATGACGGATCTTGCCGCCGAGGTTCACGCCCTCCTGCCCCATGTTCCAGACGCCTTCGTCGGAATCGATGAAATAGAATCCGCTGTGGCTGGTCTGGTCATAGCGGGCATGGTCGAAAATGAAGAACTCGGCTTCCGGTCCCCAGTACGAGGTATCGCCGATCTTGGTGCTCTGGAGATACTTCTCGGCCTTTTGCGCAATGAAGCGGGGATCCCGCTCGTAATTCTCCCGGGTGATCGGATCGACCACGTTGCCGATCAGGCTGAGCGTCGGAATCGCGCAGAACGGATCGAGGCAGGCCGTCTCGGGATCCGGCACGACCAACATGTCGCTGTTGTTGATCGCCTTCCACCCGCGGATGGACGAGCCGTCGAGCCCGGATCCGTCTTTGAACAGCCCTTCCGTGAGCTCGCTCACCGGAATGCTGAAATGTTGCCAGGTGCCGATCAGGTCGATGAATTTCAGATCGACCACCTGCACCTTGTTCTTCTTCGCAAACTCTAACACTTCACGAACGTTCATCCCCTCCTCCTTTCCGAACCGATGAAAAAGCCTACCTTGCCGCTGATCTTCATCATGCCGCTTGAGCCCCCAGAAACGTATCGATCTCTTTCAGAAGCATGCCTCGAATGGATTCCAGCAGGGCATGGTCCTCGAGTTTCTTGCCGTCCCGTCCCGTCACGTAGAACACGTCGGCGACCTGATCAAGCCGCGTGGAAATGCGGGAGGCATGTACCGACAAGCCCAGCTGGAAGATGGCATTGGTGATGACGTACAACAAGCCCTGCCGGTCGTCGGCGAACACGTCGATGATCGTAAATCGATCCGAGGTCTCGTTGTCGATTCGCACCTCGGTCGGCTGGCGATGGGCCGGGAGCGACCGCCCGAGACTGATCCGCGCCCCGCGCCGCATGACGTCTTCGATCCGGTCCCGCCCCGTCAACACCGCCGCGATCGTGTCGCCGATCGACCGGCGCCGCTCCTCCGGCGGAGCCCCGTGGTAATCGGGATCGGTGACCTGGAAGGTGTCGACGACCACGCCGTCTTTCCTGGTCAGGATCTGCGCGTCCAGAATCTGCAGGCCGCTGGTCGCCATCACGCCCGCGATCTTGGAGAACAACCCCGGAATCAGATCGTTGTGGGTCACCACCACATACTCGCATGTCCCCAACTGCGGATTGAACTCCGAGTCCACGACCACCTGTCCCGGCTGCAATTGCTTGATGGCCGCGAGATGCGCGGCGATGCGACGCGGCGCGCTGCCATAGGCATAGCGTAGCGGGAACTGTTCGAGCTGCGCCTGAATCCAGGCCGGGTTCAGCATGTCCTGGCCGGCGCCGACCGGTTGAGCCG
>JRYJ01000162.1_pt1 | contig 18949 bp, 13 predicted proteins | sample 235371 | NCBI WGS metagenome assembly JRYJ01 (sample SAMN03074219, study PRJNA261477) | activated sludge metagenome | biome: Wastewater Treatment Plant; feature: Wastewater; material: Activated sludge; isolation source: activated biomass of a wastewater treatment plant treating hydrocarbon... ... | reverse complement strand
GAAGGGCAGCATCTTCAGCACGACGAGCTGGAAGTAGGCCAGCGATACGGAACCGAGAATGAGGAAGACGATGGCGATGCCCAACTTGATCCGCATGGCCCGGCCCTTGGCCTCGTCGAGGAAGGGTGTCAGCAGCTTGCGGAAGGTGGTGTCTAGGTAGGCGTCGAGGGAACGGGGCGAAACAACTCCCTCCCCTTCAAGGGGAGGGTTGGGGTGGGGGTGGGGGAAAACGGTGGTTCCAACACCCTGTCCGCCTTGGCATTCCGCTCCCCCATCCCCCTCCTGTCCGCCCACGGCCGGGCCTGCATGCCCGACCGGCTGCGCGGGCGCGGAGCGGTGCTCCGCGAAATCCCCGCTTCGCCCCCCTTGAAGGGGGAGGGACTTATGCTGATCCCCACCCAGCAGCTTGCCCGCCAGCCAGGGCGTCACCACGAAGGCCACGGCCAGGGAGATGGCCATGCCCATGGACGAGTTGATGGGGATGGGGCTCATGTACGGCCCCATGAGGCCGGTGACGAAGGCCATGGGCAGGAGGGCGGCGATGACCGTAAAGGTAGCCAGGATGGTGGGCCCGCCCACCTCGTCCACCGCCGGCGGGATGAGTTCGAGCAGCGGCTTGTCGGGGTGCAGGGCCTGCCAGCGGTGGATGTTCTCCACCACCACGATGGCGTCGTCCACCAGGATGCCGATGGAGAAGATCAGGGCGAACAGCGACACCCGGTTGAGGGTGAAACCCCAGGCCCAGGAGGCGAAGAGGGTGGCGGCCAGGGTCAGGGAGACGGCGACGCCGACGATGACCGCCTCCCGCTTGCCGAGGGCGAAAAAGACCAGGAGCACGACGAAGGCGGTGGCGAAGGCCAGCTTGCCGATAAGCTTCTGGGCCTTCTCGGTGGCCGTTTCGCCGTAGTTGCGGGTGACCGTGACCTCGACGCCCTCGGGGATAACGGTGCCCTTGAGGTCGTCGATGCGCTTCAAGGTGGCGTTGGCGACGTCCGCCGCATTGACCCCGGGCTGCTTGGAAAGCTGCAGGGTGACGGCGGGCAGTTCGCCCTCCTGGGTGCCGAACCAGACGTAGCGCGTCGGCTGGTCGGCGCCGTCCTCGACCTTGGCCACGTCGCTCATGAATACCGGCTTGCCCTCGCGCACGGCCACCACCAGTTGCTTCACGTCGGCGGCGGATTCCAGGTAGGTGCCGGTCTGCACCAGCACGTCCCGGTTGCCACTCACCAGGCTGCCGGAGGACTGCAGGGCGTTGGAAACCTTCAGTGCACCGGCCAGATCCTGGGGGGTGACGCCGAAGGCGTTCATGCGTTCAGTGTCCATCTGCACGCGGATGACGTGGTCCGGCCCACCGATCGTCGACACGTCGCGGGTGCCCTTGATGCGCTTCAGCTCGATCTCGACGGCCCGCGCCACCTGCTGCAGGTCGAAGGCGGAACGGGCGGCATCCCGGGTCCAGAAGGTCAGGCCGACGATGGGCACGTCGTCGATGCCCTTGGGCTTGATCACCGGTTCCGCCACGCCGAGGTTGGGGGGCAGCCAGTCGCGATGGGAATGGACGGTGTCGTAGAGGCGCACCACAGCGTCGTTGTATTTCACCCCCACGTCGAACTGCACGGTGATCACCGCCATGCCCGGCCGCGACACGGAATAGACGTGCTCGACGCCATGCATGCGCGAGAGCACTTGCTCCCCCGGCCGTGCCACCAGATTCTCCACGTCCTTGGCCGAGGCGCCGGGGAAGGCCACCAGCACGTCGGCCATGGTCACGTCGATCTGGGGCTCCTCCTCCCGGGGCGTCACCAGGGTGGCGAAGAGGCCCAGGAGGAATGCCACGATCGCCAGCAGCGGCGTCATCCGCGACTGGAGGAAGAGCTTGGCGATGCGGCCGGAAATACCCATCAAACGTCAATGTCCTTTCAATTTCAGGATGCCCAGGGCGTCCATGACCAGCTTTTCATAGACCGTCTCGCTGGTGCCCTTCTTCAGCTTGTGCATGAAATACTTTTCGAAACCCACCTTGGCCAGGTGCACCCACTTGCCCTCGCCGAACCAGCTCACGTTGCGGGGCGGGATCTGCGGCAGGGCGACGAAGGCGGCGCCGGTGTCGCCGAAGTCGGCGAGGCAGACGGCGTTCCAGGTGGCCTTGCGGGTCGGTTCCTTGCCCTCCAGCACGGCGCGGATGTTCTTGGCCGTGGCGGTGACCATGGACTCGATCATGTAGCCGGTCTTGGGCGTCCCGGTGGGAATCGGCGTCGCTTCCACCGGCGGGATGGCGACGCAGACGCCGATGGCGTACACGTTCGGGTACTTGGGGTTACGCTGGAAGGCGTCGATGGGAATGAAGCCCCGGGGGTTGCTCAGGCCCTCGACCCCGAACACGGCGTCGACGCCCTTGAAGGCCGGCAGCATCATCGAATACTTGAAGGGCAGCTCGTGGTCCTTCTTCGGCTTGCCTTCGTCGTCGTGCTCGGTGACGAACATCTTGCCCGCTTCCACCCTGGTCACCTTGGCGTTGCAGATCCACTTGATGTGCTTGCTGCGGAAGGTGGATTCCATCAAGCCCTTGGAGTCGCCGACGCCGCCCAGGCCCAGGTGGCCGATGTAGGGTTCGGCGGTGACGAAGGTCATGGGCACCCGGTCGCGGATCTTGCGCCGGCGCAGGTCGGTCTCCATGATCATGGCGAACTCGTAGGCGGGGCCGAAGCAGGAAGCCCCCTGCACGGCGCCGACGACGATGGGGCCGGGGTCCTGCACGAACTCCCGCCACGCCTTTTCGGCCTCGACGGCATGGTCCACGTGGCAGATGGACTGGGTGTGCCCCTTAGGCCCCAGCCCCTCGATCTCGTCGAAGGCCAGCTTGGGGCCGGTGGAGACGATGAGGAAGTCGTAATCGACGCTGCGGCCGTCGTCCAGTTCGAGCTGGTTGCGCTCGGGATGGACGCGCTTCACCCCCACCGGGATGAAGCCGATCTTCTTCCGCTCCAGGAGGGGGCCAGCCTCCAGCTCGATTTCCTCGCGCTGGCGCCAGTTCACCGCCACCCAGGGGTTGGAAGGGACGAAGTGGAATTTCGGGTTGTTGGAAACGACGGTGATGCGGTCCTCGGGACGGGCGTTTTCCCGCATCTCGAAGGCCATGGTCATACCGCCCAGGCCGCTGCCAATGATCACGACGTGTGCCATACAGATCTCTCCTCAACGATGGTGGGACAACCTGCGGCTTCGCCGTGCCGCTTATTTTGTGTTCTGCTTCTGCGCGATGCCGGCCTTCACCGCATCGACGACAACCTTTTCCCCGGGGGCCAGCCCGGCCAGCACCTCGATCTCGCCGGCGCCGACGGTTTCGCCCAGGCGCAACTGGCGCAGGCCGAGGCGGCCCTCCGCCCCCTGCACGTAGACCGCCGCCACCTCGCCCCGCCGCACCACGGCGGCGGCCGGCACCGTCAGCTTCTCCGCCTCGCCGATGACGAAATGGACGCGGGCGAACATGCCCGGCGTCGCCTCCGCCACGGGCGGCAGATTGACCCGCACCTGGGAGACATGGGTGGCCGCGTCCGCCGTCGGCAGCACGTTGACGGCGGTGGCATCGACCCACTTGCCCAGTTCGGGAAACTCCACCTTGGCGCCCTTGACCCCGCGCAAGGCGGGCAGGCGGTATTGCGGGATGCTGGCCGTCACCCGCAGCCCGCCCGGCTCGTAGAGGGAGAACAGGGGCTTGCCCAGGTTGGCCATCTCCCCCAGCTCGGTGTGGCGGCGGGCGACGATGCCGGTGATGGGGGCGACGATGGTGGCATGGCTCTGGCCGGCCGAGGCGGCGCTGCGGCCGGCGGCGGCGGCGTCGAAATCGGCCTTGGCCTTGTCCACGGCAGCCTGGCTGACGAATTTCTGCTGCTGCAGGCTCCGGGCGCGCTCGAAGGCGGCCTTGGCGTTGATGTACTGGGCCTGGGCGGCGGCGGCGGCTTCCACCGCCTCGCGGGCGTCGAGACGCATCAGCACCTCGCCCTTCTTCACCGCCTGCCCCGCATCCGCCTTCACCTCCACCACCCGGCCCGCCACCTGGGCCGCCACCGTGGCCTGCTGCACCGCCTCCACCACGGCCTCGGCCGGGAAGGTGACGGCCACGGCATGGGGCTGCACCGCCACCACCGGCAAGGGGTCGGCACGGACGGCGACAGCCAGGGCAAGAAACAGCGCGGGCAGGATATGCGTTTTCATAAATATAAGCATAAACTAATATTTATGGCGCAGCAAGGCGCTCACGCACCCTCCGCGGCTGCTCAGCCCTGCCAGATATTACGGCAGCGGGTCTCCCGGATGCGCCAGGCGGCGGCGGCGCCAAACCAGGCGGCGGCGGCCACCAGGGCGAGCCCCCAGCGGAAATCGTCCACCGAATAGACCCGCACGCCGTTGGCCATGCCGCCCTGCCAGTGGAGGTCCATGACCCAGCCCACCAGGGGCTGCAGGATGGCCCCCGCCAGGAAGCCGCCCATATTGGCCACCGAGGTGGACATGCCCGACAGCAACGGCGGATTGACCTCCTTGGCGCAGGCCCAGGTCAGGGAGAAGCTGGCGGTGGTGAGGCCCATGGCGGCGAAAAGGGCGTAACTCGCCCACAGGGGGGGCGCCACGCCGCTCAGCCAGACCAGCCAGATCAGGCCGTAGAGGTGGGAGCCGACGATGACCACCGGCTTGCGCCGGCCGAGGCGGTCGGAAATGCTGCCGATGACCAGGCAGCCGATGGCAAAGCCGGCGAAATAGAGGGACAGGTGCACCGAGGCCACGGCCCGGGTGAGCCCCAGGGCCTGGGTGAGGAAGGGCATGGCCCAGAGGCCGCCGAAGGTGAAGAAGCTGCCGGACATGCCCAGGTTGACCAGGGCCGCCGGCCAGGTGTCGCGGTTGCGCAGCACGGACAGGAGCCCGCCGAGGACGACGGTGCGGTCGAAGCGGGGCCGGTTGCCGCCCTCCCCCGCCGGAGTGGGACGATCGCGCACCAGCAGCCAGCAGAGGAGGCCCATGACCACCGAGACGGCGCCGACGCCGACGAACACGCCCCGCCAGCCGGCGGCCTGGGCCAGGGCGGAAAGCGGCGCCCCGGCCAGCACCGACCCCAGGTTGCCGACGAGCATCGATGCCCCGACCAGGGTAGCGAAACGGTTCTCCTCGAACCACACGGCGATGATCTTCAACATGGCGATGAAGGTCACCGACACCCCCAGGCCCACCAGGGTCCGGCCGGCCAGGGCTACTTCCAGGCTGGGGGCGAGCCCGAAGATGAGGCTGCCGGCCCCGCCCACCAAGCCGCCAAGGAAAAGGATGCGCCGCGGTCCCAGGGTATCCACCAGGACGCCGGTGGGAATCTGCATCACCGTATAGACGTAGAAATAGGTGGCCGCCAGCACGCCCAGGGAGGCGGCGGAGGTCTGAAAGGCGGCAGCCAGGTCCTGGGCAATGCCGGCCGGGGCGAAGCGCTGGAAGAAGGACAGCACGTAGGCCACGGCGACGACGCCGAGGACGATCCAGCGCCGGCGCGAGGGGGCGGGGGATGGGGTAGTCATGCAGTATCAGCCGCCCCGCGGCCTCGGGAGCCGCGGGGCGGGCGGTAACGGGTCTTTATTTGAGGGTGAGGATCCACTTGGCCAGGGTCGCCGCCTCGGCATCGCTCACTGCCGCGTTGGCCGGCATCTCCGGCCCGCCCCACTCCCCCTTGCTGCCGGTCTTGATCTTGCCCGCCAGGGCCGCCTCGGCCCCTTTTTCGCTGGCCCGCCGCTTGGCGATATCCTTGTAGCTCGGCCCCACCAGCTTCTTGTCGACGGTGTGGCAGCCCAGGCAGTTCTTGCTCTTGGCCAGGTCCTCCGAAGCCAGGGCGCCGGTGGCGGCGACCAGCAACGCGGCGGCGAGGCATCCGGATAGTTTCTTGTTCATCTTCTTCTCCTGCGGTAGTGGTTGAACGGGTTCGTGGCGGCGGGCCGGCGGTCAGCCCTTGTACCGGCGGCGCAGCAGCGCGGTCAGCACCGGCGGCGTGATGAGGGTGGTGAGAATGACCATGATGACGATGACCGAGAACATGGCCTCGCTCATCACCCCCAATTGCTTGCCCACCATGGCGAAGATGAGGCCCACCTCGCCCCGGGGCACCATGCCCCAGCCGACGATCCAGGGGTTGTGCCCGCGACCGGCGGCGAAACCGGCGAGGAGTTTGCCCAGCACGGCGGCCGCGGTCACCCCCAGGGCGACGGCGACCAGGCCCGGGTCGGCCAGGGTGGACAGGTCCACCTGCATGCCGGTGAGGACAAAGAAGACCGGCACGAAGAAATAGCCGATGGGCTCGATCATGTGCTCATGCTGGTGGCTGGCATGCCTGGCCAGGGCCGCCCGGATGTTCGCCACCAGGCTGTCGCGGTTTTCCGCCGGCAGCAGGGGCTCGATGTCCTGTACCACCTTGGGCGTCTCGAATTCCTTGAGGAAGACCGGTTCGAAGAGGAGTCCGGCGGCGAAGGCGCCGATGATGGGGGCCAGCCCGATGACGTGGGCCAGCCAGGCGAGGAACAGGCCGGTGGCCAGCACCTGGGCGAAGAGCATGGAATGGCCGCTGTCGAGGCGGGCCAGCCAGCGCGACGAATGGGGGGCCACGGCCCGGCCGACGAGGATGGAGCCCCCCAGGAACAGGACCGCCTTGGCGATGATCCAGCCCACCTCGCCCAGGCTCACCGTCCCCGCCTGGACCAGGCTGGACACCACGGCCAGGATGACCAGGCCGAGGACGTCGTCGATCACCGCGGCACCCAGCACGATGCGGGCCTCGGCCATGCCCAGACGGCCCAGGTCGCGGAAGACGCGGCCGGTGATGCCGACGGATGTGGCGGCGAGGGTGGCGCCGAGGAACAGATAGGCGTTGTCCGGCTTGCCCGGCAGCAGCAGCGGCCCCACCAGCCAGGCGCCGAAGAGGAAAGGCAGGGCGATGCCGACGCTGCCGACGAGGAAGGCCTTGCCCCCCACCTTCACCAGGTCGCCCAGGCGGGTTTCCAGGCCGATCTGGAGGAGGAGGACGATGACCCCCAGCTCCGCCAGGAAGGCGACGATGGGGTCCTTCGCCACCGAGTCGAAATAATGGAAGCCGAGAAGCGAGAGATTGCCCAGGAGAACGCCCAGCAGCAGTTCGCCGAGGACGGCGGGGAAGCCCAGGCGCTGGGCCAGCGGCGCGAAGAGGCGGGCGGCCATGAGGATCATGGCGAGCCAGAGCAGGTTTTCGCCGACGACGCCGGCGCCGGAGGCCAGGGCTGGCGTAGCGAGGCAGGCCAGCAGCAGGATGGCGGGAATTCTGGTCATCGTCGGGCGGAACGGGTTTGGGGAACCCCGATTATGGCGGAATCCGGCCACCGGTTGACAGGTGCCACATCAGGGAAACCCCGGGGTTGACGGCGGCTTCAGGGGCGGGTGTCGAGCCAGGACTCCAGTTCGGCCGCCGGCATGGGCCGGGCGAAGTAGTAGCCCTGGGCTTCGTCGCAGCGGAGCACCCGCAGGTAGTCGAGGAGGCGCTCGTCCTCGACCCCTTCGGAGACGGTCCTCAGGTTGAGACTGCGCGCCATCTGGATGATGGCCCGCACGATGGAGGCGGCCTCGGAATCGCTGGCCATGTCGCGCACGAAGGACTGGTCGATCTTNNTCCAGGCCGGAACGGGCCAGCGCCCCCATCACCGTCTGCTCGATGTCGCCCCGGCGGAACTGGATGGCGGAAAGGTTCACCGCCATCGTCAGTTCCGGCCGCCCGGCCCGCTGCCAGGCCACCGCCTGGCGGCAGGCCTCGTTGAGGACCCACTCGCCGATGGGAACGATGAGGCCGCTGTCCTCGGCCACCGGGATGAACTGGGCCGGCGGCACCAGGCCCTTCTCCGGGTGGAGCCAGCGGATGAGGGCCTCGACGCCGATGACCCGGCCGCTGGCAATGTCGATCTGGGGCTGGTAATACAGGCGGAATTCGTTGCGCACCAGGGCATGGCGCAGCCCCGTGGTGGTCTGCAGGCGGGCCACCGCATCCACGTTCATGCGCTGGTCGAAGAAACGGTAGGTGTTGCGGCCGGCTTCCTTGGCGTGGTACATGGCCGTCTCGGCCATCTTGAGCAGGGTGTCGAAATCCTCGCCGTCGTCCGGGCAGACGGCGACGCCCACCGACAGCGAGACGCCCACCTCCTGGCCCTGGATGAAGAAGGGGCGCTCCCCCGCCTCCAGCATCTTGCCCACCACCTGGCCGATGGCGTCGATGTCGTGGAGGTCGCTCAGGACCACCAGGAATTCGTCGCCCCCCTGGCGGCTGACCGTATCGGTGTCGCGCACCGACTCCTGCAGCCGCTTGGCCACGCCCCGCAGGAGATCGTCGCCGACGCCATGGCCCAGGGAATCGTTGATGGCCTTGAAGCGGTCCAGGTCGATGAGGAGCAGGGCCGCCTTGCTGCCGCTGCGCAGGGCGTAGGCCACGGCCATGGCGAAACGCTCGCGGAAGAGGCTGCGGTTGGGCAGGCCGGTGAGGCCGTCGTGGTGGGCCATGTATTCGATGCGCGCTTCGCTCGCCTTGCGCTCGGTGATGTCGGTGAAGATGCCAAGGTAGTGGCTGATCCGGCCCGCCGCGTCGCGCACCACGGAAATGCCCAGCCATTCGGGATAAACCTCGCCGTTCTTGCGCCGGTCCCAGATCTCGCCGTGCCAGTAGTCCCGTTCCCGCAGGCTGGCCTCCATGGCTTCGAAGAACGGCCGGTCATGGCGCCCCGAGGCGAGGAAGCGGGGATGCCGCCCCAGGGCTTCGGCCGCGGAATAGCCGGTGATGCGCGTGAAGCCGCGGTTCACTTCGATGATGCGCCGCTCGGCATCGGTGATGATGATGCCCTCGCCGCTCTCCTCGAAGACCCGGCTGGCGAGCCGCAGGCGGTCCTCCGCCTCGCGGCGCTCGGAAACGTCGAAACAGGCGCCCAGGTAGCCGGCGAATTCCCCCGCAACGTCGGTGAACGGCCGGCCGATGTCGATCAGCCAGCGGTATTCGCCGTCCCGGCGGCGCAAGCGGTACTCCAGCACGAAGGGTTCCCGGGCGGAGCAGCGGTCCCGGTAGGCGGCCAGGCAGCCGGCGGCATCGTCGGGGTGGACGCCTTCGCTCCAGCCGTCGCCCAGTTCCTGGGCAAGGCTGCGGCCGGTGAACTCCAGCCAGGTCTGGTTGACGTAGTCGCAGCGGCCGTCCGGGCCGGAACGGCGGATGAGGGCGGGGAAGTTCTGCAGGAGCGAGAGGTAGTAGTCCCGGGCCCGCCCCAGCATGCCTTCGACTTCCTTGAGGTGGCTGATGTCGGCGAAGGAGGTGACCACGCCGGCCAGGGCGCCGCCCTCCCCCACCGGCTCGGCGTTGACCTGGAGCCAGCGCATGGAACCGTCGGCCTGGGGCAGGCCCAGCACCTGGCGCAGCACCCGCTGCCCTCCGGCCAGCACCCTTGCCAAAGGAAGCTCGGCGGCGGCGCAGGGCGCACCGTCCTCCCCCACGGCGCCCTGCCAGACTTCGCCGCCGAGGCCGGCAGGGTCGCCGGCCAGGCCGAGGATGCGCCGGGCGGCCTCGTTGGCCAGGACCAGCCGCGGCACCGTGTCCCACAGGATGACCCCTTCGTTCATGGCCGCCAGGATCGAGCGCTGGCGGGCTTCCGCCTGGCAGAGATCGGCCACCGCCGCCTTCTGTTCGGTGACGTCGTGGAAGATTTCGAGCTTGCTCACCGAACCGTCGGGGTTGCGGAAGGGCATGTCGAAAAGATCGTAGGTGCGTCCCCGGGGCGAGGTCCATTCCCAGCGCACCGCCTGTCCGGCGAGGACTTCCGGATTCTTGCACCAGTCGCACTGGCCGGGCAGGCCGTGGAAATAGTCGTGGCACTTGCGCCCCTGCACGGGGCCGAATTCCCGCTCCAGGGCGGGATTGATGTACTCGATGTCGAGCCCTTCGTTGACGATGTAGACGCCGTCGGGCATGGCATCGAGGATGCTCTTGAGGTGCTCCCGCTCGGCCTCGGCGGTACGGATGGCGGTGATGTCGGTGAAGGTGAGGACGACGCCGTCCTGGCGGCCGGTTTCGTCGCGGAAGGGCAGCACCCGCTTCAGGTAGTGGCGCCCGTCGGCCTCCAGCTCCCGTTCGACGCGGCAACCGTCGGCTAGGACGGCGCGGAGATCGGTGAGCAGGTCTTCCCGGGCCGCCAGGTGGTAGGCGATGTGGGCGATGGGTCGGCCGATGTCCTGGGGCAGCAACTGCAGGAAGGCGGTGACCGGCGGGTTGAAGCGGCGGATGTTCAGTCGGGAATCCAGGAAGACCATCCCCATCTCGGTGCTGGCCAGCAGGTTGTCGTAGTCCCGGTTGAGCTGGGCCAGCTCGGCGTTGCGCCCCTCCAGTTCGGCGTTGAGGCTGTAGAGGTCCTCGTTGACCGACTTCAACTCCTCGTTGGTGCTCTGCAACTCCTCGTTGGAAGCGGTCAATTCCTCGTTGGCCAGGTCGAGGCGCTCGTTGCTCGCCTGCAGCTCCATGATGGTGTGGTGCAGCCGATCGCGGACCGCTTGCAGTTCCTGCTCGACGCCCACCCGGTAGCCGCCGGCGACGATGCGGGAGGCCGCGGCGGCCTCGGCGCCGAGAAGATCGAAGGTGACGTGGAAATGCTCGACGTGGGAGCGGTCGTCGGGGATGCAATCCACCCCGATGTTCACCAGCCGCTGCTCGCCGGACAGTTCGAGAGGAATCCCCTCGGCCGTGGCCTGGCCATGGATTTCCGCGCTGCGCAGGAGGGCGACGCCAAGGGCCGACTGGAGGGGTTCCCTCACCTGTTGGAGCACATCCTCCTCGGCCCGGCCCTCGGGCGGCCGCAGGAAGGGGGTAAGGTCGCCGAACCAGTGCAACACCCGCCGTTCCCCATCCACCAGCATGCCCGGCGGCATGTAGCGCTTGAGGAGATGGTCGTAATCGCGCAGCAGGCGACGATCGACGACACCGCCATCGCCGCCGAGGAACTGCGGCCCGGTGGGCATCGTCGCCACCGCCGCCAGGTGCCGCGGCCGGTTGTCCCCCAGTTTGCGGAAGAGACGCCGGCCCCTTTCCTGGGCGGCGAACTCGCTGCCCTCCAGGTCGCCCACCGTCTCGCTGGAACCGAGAAGGAGGCAACCATTGGGCTGAAGGGCGAAGTGGATCTGGGCCAGGGCGCGCCGCTGGGCCGCCGGCTTCAGGTAGATGAGCAGGTTGCGGCAGACCGCCAGGTCGATGCGGGTGAAGGGCGGGTCCACCAGCAGGTTGTGGCGGGCGAAGACGACGTTGCGCCGGACCTCGGGGGAGATGCGCCAGGAGCCGTCGGCCTCCGGCCGGAACCAGCGCTCCCGGCAGGATTCCGGCAGGACGGCCATGGCTTCCGCCGAAAAGACGCCCCGTGCGGCGAGGTCGAGGCTGCGCTGCTGGATGTCGGTGGCGAAAACCTTGACGGCCCCCTCGAAACCCGACCGCTCAGCCGCCTCCAGGGCCAGCAGCGCCAGGGTGTAGGCCTCCTCGCCGGTGGCGCAGCCCGCCGACCAGATGCGCAGGTCGTGGCGGGGGGAGCGATCGCGGAGAAGTTCCGGCAGGACGCTGGTCGCCAGGTACTGGAACACTTCCGGATCACGGTAGAAGGCGGTGACGCCGATCAGCAGGTCCTCGGCCAGGGCCTCCCGCTCCGCCGCCTCGCCGGCCAGCAGGGTCCGGTAGTCGGCCAGGCGATCGATCTGGCGGAAAGCCATGCGGCGCTGGATGCGGCGGACGAGGGTGGATTGCTTGTAGTCGGCCAGATCGAAACCGATTTCGCCGCGCAGCAGTTCCAGGACGGCGGCAATCTCCCCGGCATCGACGCCGTCATCCGGCGTCTCGTCCCACTGGTTTGAATCGGCTGGCAGTTCGACTGAGGTATTTGTTGTTCTTGGCATGGCTCCGCTCCGACTTGGAGCATAGCATGCCCAGCCGTCATATCAATGAATCGCGGCGGGGGCCGCGGAAGATTCCGCCGCCACGGCCCGATGGGGCGCCTCGGGTTGCCAGCCGAGCACCGCCGCCATCACCGCGAAGCCGACCACGTAAGCCAGGGCCACGTGCCAGCCGTGGCGCAGCCACTGCCCCACCGATTTGGCTTCCGGGTACATGTTGGAAAGCGCCACGCCGGCGGAGGAGCCGAACCAGATCATGGAACCACCGAAACCGACGGCATAGGCCAGGAAGCCCCAGTCGTAGCCCCCCTGCTTGAGGGCCAGGGCGGTGAGCGGGATGTTGTCGAAGACAGCGGAGACGAACCCGAGGCCCAGGGCCGTCAGGAGGGAAGCCGCCGGCAGTTCCTCCACCGGCATCATGGAGGCGCAGGTGACCAGGGAGAGGAGGAAGATGGTGCCCTTGAGGTTCTCCGGCAGCACCTCCCAGTCCGGCCGGCGCAGGCCGACGGTGAGCAGGATGGCCGCCCAGACGGCGATGCCGATGGCCGGGAAGCTGTCGGCCAGGGCCTGGAAGCGGGTGTTCATGACGACGTTGGCAATGATGGCGAAGGCGAGGATGAGCAGCACGATGCCCACCCGCACCCAATCCACCCGGGTATGGGCGTGGGCGCTCCTGAGGATGGGCGAGTAGGCGTGCTGCTGCTTGGCCGCCACGTAGCCGGTGATGCCCAGGGCCACCGTGGACGCGACAATGGCTTCGAACACCTGGGTCGGACTGACCCCGGCGATCCACATCATGGTGGTGGTGGTGTCGCCCACCACCGACCAGGCGCCGCCGGCATTGGAGGCGGCGACGATGGCTGCCAGGTAGCCGATGTGCACCCGGGCCTTGAAGAGCTGGTGGGCCATGGCGCCGCCGATGAGGGCGGCGGCGATGTTGTCGAGGAAGCTGGAGATGAACCACACCATCACCAGCAGGAGGAAGGCGCCCCGCCAGTCGTCCGGCAGGTATTTGGGCAGGATTACCGGCACATGGCTCTTCTCGAAATGCCGGGCGAGGAGGGCGAACCCCATGAGCAGGCAGAAGAGGTTGGCCAGCACCACCCACTCGTGGCCCAGGTGCGCCAGGAAGCCGGCCACGCCGACGCCGGTCTTGAAGCCGGTGAAGACGATCTTGTAGAGGGAGATGGTGGCCAGGCCGGCCAGGGCCACGTGGAAGGTATGGCTATGGAACAGCGCCACCCCCAGCAGCGTCAAGGCAAAAAGGATGAAATCGACGGGGATGCCGGCCACCGCCGGCCCGCCGGCAGCCAGGGCCGGCGTGGCGGCGAGGGCGATGAAGAAGGTCAGGCAAAGGCGCAACATGCTGTTTCCTTGGATGAAATTTTGGCCGGATTCTAGCACCGGCCCTCGCCCCGGCCGCCCTGTGGATTTCCCTTATGCGCTCAGGCGAGCATCTCCACCAGGAGGTTCTCCAGTTCCATGCGCCCGGCCGGGCTGGCCATGGCGATGAGGCAGAAGCCGGGCTTGATGAGGAAATCCTTGGGCGGGTTGAACTGCCACTGGCCGTTGCGCTCGCGGATGGCGATGAGCACGTAGTCGGCGCTGCGCAACTGCATGTCGCCGAGGGGCTTGGGGATGAAGGCGGCCGGCACGGGGATTTCCTCCACCCGCAGGTTCTTCTCGGTCTTGAGCATCTCGTCGAGGAAGGACACCACGTGGGGCCGGATCATGGCCGAGGCGATGCGCATGCCGCCGGTGAAGTCCGGGGAGACGATCTCGTCGGCGCCGGCCTTCTTCATCTTCTCGATGTTGCGGATCTCGTGGCAGCGGGCCACCACCCGCACCTCCGGCTTCAACTGCTTGGCGGTGATGACGATCATCAGGTTGCGGGAATCGTCGCCGGTGATGGCGAAGACGCCCTTGGCGTCCTCCAGGTCGGCGCGCAGCAGCACGTCGTCGTCGCTGGCGTCGCCGTGCAGGAAGAGGAAGCCCGGATTCTTTTCCTTGTGGTCCTGCAGCCGCTGCACGTCCTCGTCGATGGCGACGAAATGGCGGTTGGTGGCTTCCAGCTCCCCCGCCACGTTGCGGCCGACGCGGCCGAAGCCGCAGAGGATGTAGTGGCCCTTCAGCTTCTTGATGGTTTTTTCCATGCGCTTCCTTTGCAGGGTGCCGTTGAGGTCCGTCTCCAGCAGGGCGACGGTGACGATGGAGAAGAGGAGCGACAGGTTGCCCGCCCCGAGGATGCCGATGACGACGGTAAAGGCCCGCGCCGGCGGGTTGTTCGACATGTCGATGATTTCCCCGAAGCCGATGGTGGCGACGGTGATGAAGGTCATGTAGAAGCTGTCGAACCAGGAATACTTGCCGCCGGTCAGGTAGTGGTAGCCGAGAGTGCCCAGCAGATGCACCGCCAGCAGCCCGGCCAGGGCGATGTTGAGCAGGCGCAGGATGTAGTTGGTCTGCAGGCGGGCCGCCACCGGGTGGCGGGCGATTTCGCTTTCCAGCCGCACGGCCCTACTCCGCCAGCACCGGCACGGCCTGGGTGGTGAGGATCACCGCCTTGCCCGAATCCATGTTGGCGTGCAGCGCCTCCACCAGGGGCGGATTGACGGCCGCCTCGGCCTCCCACTTGATGAGGAAATTGGCCCCCGAGCCGCCGCTCTCGTCGTGCAGCTCCACGAACAGCTCGTGGGTGCCGAAGGGCGGCAGGACCACCGGCGTCGGCACGTATTCCCGCAGGAAGCGGCCCTGGGTTTCGTAATAGCGGGCCGACGTCACGCGCAGGGGGCGCTTGCCGTCGGTGTTGCGGATGCTCACCAGGGCCGAGAGCAACACCTTGCTGGCAGCCCCGGACCGGCCGATGTTGCCGTAGAGCATGTGGGAATAGATGGGCAGGTAGAGCGACTGCCCCCGGGACAACGGCCGCGCCTCCTGGGCTGCGGCGACGCCGACGCCCAGGCACAGCGCCACGATGACGAACAGCTTTCTCATGACCCTCCCCTGACAAAACGGGCGGCCCGGGCTGATCCCGCCCGTCGCCCGCCAAGTGCGCATCATACCCACCTGCGGCGCGAAACGCGCACCCTCACCGCTCTTCACCGGAAGGCGGCGTCGCTTCGGCCTGCCGGTAGAACTCCCGCAGGGACGAATAGCGCTCGGCCCGGACGGCGCGCACCCGGGTCATCGCCTGCTCCACGGGAACGCCGAACTGGACGAGGCATTCGGCGGCGATCATGAGGCTACCTTCGAGCACTTCGGGAATCACCTCGGTGGCGCCGGCCGCCTTCAGCCGGTTCACCGTCGTATCGTCGGCGGCCCGCACGACGACGGGGATGCCTTCCCGCGCCTGCCGCACCAGGCCGATCACCCGTTCCGCCGAATGGGCGTCGGGATAGGCGACGACCACCCCCCGCGCCCGGGCAAGCCCGGCCGCCTTGAGCACCTCCGGCCGGTCGGCGTTGCCGAAGACCACCGTCCCGCCGGGCGGAGCCGGCTGCTTGACCCGGGCCGGACTGAGATCGAGGGCGACGAAGGGAATCCCCTCCGCCGCCAGGAAGCGTCCCACCCGCTCGCCGGTCCGGCCGTAGCCGCAAATGATGACGTGGTTATCCAGGGCGAAGGCGCCGACGGCAACGTCGTGCAGGGTCTTGGCCTTGTGGGCCCAGTCGCCGCACGCCAGTTCGCCGGACAGCCGGGCCGCCCATTCGATCAGGAAGGGGGCGGCGAACATCGAGATGAGCATGGCCGACAGGGTCATCTGGAAGACATCCCGGTCGATCAACCGCGTTTCGTAGCCAAGCTGGACCAGCACCAGCCCGAACTCGCCAGCCTGGCAAAGCTGGGCGGCGGTGCGCAGGCAGGTGTGCAGGGGGCTCCCGGCAAGCCGGGCCAGGAGGAGCACCACTGCCCCCTTGCCGCCGACCAGCAGGAGCACCGCCATGACGAGGAGCGGCAGGTGGGCGAGGACATAGGCGAGGTCCAGCATCATGCCCACGGTGACGAAGAAGAGGCCAAGCAGGATGTCGCGGAAGGGCCGGATGTCGGCCTCCACCTGGTGCCGGTACATGGTCTCGGAAATCAGCATGCCGCCGATGAAGGCGCCCAGGGCCAGGGAAAGCCCGGCAGCATGGGTGGCAACCCCGAGGGCAACGACGATCCACAGGGCGGCAAGGACGAACAGCTCCTCCGAACGGCTGCCGGCTACCGCATCCAGGAGCATGCGCATGGGCCGGCGGCCAAGGCCGACGAGGAGCGCCAGGACCGCCGCGCTCTGCAACGCGGCGACGGCCATGGCCGCCCCCAGGCCGCCCTGGGGGTGCGCCAGGGCGGGAAAGAGGATCAGGCCGGGCACCACCGCCAGGTCCTGGAAGAGAAGCACGCCCATAGTCTGGCGCCCGGAACGAGAGTGCAGTTCGAAGCGTTCCGACAGCAGGCGGGCGACAATGGCGGTGGACGACATGGCGACGGCCAGCCCGACCACCAGGCCGGATTCCCAACGCTGGCCGTAGCCGAACCACGCCACCAGCGCCGTCGCCGCCGCCGTCAGCGCCACCTGGGCGCCGCCGAAGCCAAAGACGGTTGCCTGCATGGCGCGCAGCCGGGCGATGCTGAATTCAAGTCCGATGGAGAACATGAGGAAGACGACGCCGAACTCCGCCAGCGTCTCCACCGCAGCGGACTCCGCCAGCACCTTGAGTCCGTAAGGGCCGAGGGCGATGCCGACGAGCAGATAGGCGAGCAGCGAGGGCAGGCCGACCCGCCGGGCGAGGAAGACAGCGCCGACGACGGAAGTCAGCAGAAGCAGGACGACGAAAAGGGTATCGTGGGGCATCGCGGCGCGGCCTTCAGGCTTTCTGCCGGGAATGTTACCCGCAAACGCCCCCCGGCACTCCCGCGCCAGCGCGCCCGTGGCGGCGCCTATTCCGGCTGCCTGGAATCGATGACCACGGTCACCGGCCCGTCGTTTACCAGGCCCACCGCCATGTCGGCGCCGAAGACGCCGGTGGGAACGGGCTTGCCCAGGGCCGCCGCCAGCTTGTCCGCGAAACGCCCGAAGAGGGGCCCGGACACCTCGCCCCGGGCGGCACGGCCCCAGGAAGGCCGGTTGCCCTTCTTCACCGAGGCGTAGAGGGTGAACTGGGAAACGGCCAGGATGTCGCCACCGACGTCGGCGACGCTGCAGTTCATCACCCCGGCAGCATCGGCGAAGACGCGCATGCGCACGATCTTGCCCGCCATCCAGTCGAGGTCGGCCTCCGCGTCGGCCTCCTCAAACCCGGCCAAGACCAGGAGCCCCGGGCCGATGGCCCCCACCGTCTCCCCGGCCACGCCCACCCTCGCTTCGCTGACCCGCTGCACCACCACTCTCACGACGCTTTCCTCACCATCTTGCGGACCGCCATTTTGCCCCGCCTCCGGAGCCGGGCCCAGGGCGTGTTCTCATCGAGCCCGCGGATCACTTTGGCCCGCCCCCCTGCGGCAGCACCCAGCTGGCCCGGGGGAAATGGCAGGTGTAGCCGCCGGGGTAGCGTTGCAGGTAATCCTGGTGTTCCGGCTCCGCTTCCCAGAAATCGCCGGCGGGGGCGACTTCGGTGACCACCCTGCCGGGCCAGAGGCCGGAGGCATTGACGTCGGCGATGGTGTCGAGGGCGGCCTGGCGCTGGCTCTCGTCCACGTAGTAGATGGCGGAGCGGTAGGAGGTGCCGATGTCGTTGCCCTGACGGTTGCGGGTGGTGGGGTCGTGGATCTGGAAGAAGAATTCGAGGAGGCGCCGGTAGCTCAGCCGCTCGGGGTCGAAGAGGATCTCGATGCCCTCGGCGTGGCTGCCGTGGTTGCGGTAGGTGGCCCGGGGCACGTCGCCGCCGGTGTAGCCGACGCGGGTGGCGACCACCCCGGGCAGGCGGCGGATGAGGTCCTGCATGCCCCAGAAGCAGCCGCCGGCGAGGACGGCGCGTTCGGTCGCCGCCATCACTTCACCTCCACCTGGTCGATGTACTCGCCGTAGCCTTCGGCTTCCATCCGTTCGAGGGGGATGAAGCGCAGGGCCGCCGAGTTGATGCAGTAGCGCAGGCCGCCCCGGTCCCTGGGACCGTCCGGGAAGACGTGGCCGAGGTGGCTGTCGCCGTGGGCGGAGCGGACTTCGACACGGACCATGCCGTGGCTGGTGTCGCGCCGCTCGCTCACGAACGCGGGCACGATGGGCCTGGTGAAGCTGGGCCAGCCGCAGCCGGATTCGAACTTGTCGCTCGAGGCGAAAAGCGGTTCGCCGGAGACGACATCGACGTAGATGCCGGGCGCGTGGTTGTGCAGGTACTCGCCGGTGCCAGGGTATTCGGTGCCGTTCTGCTGGGTGACGTGATACTGCTCGGCGTTGAGGGCGGCGATGGCGGCTTCGTTACGGGTGTAGCGTGGCATGGGGCGATCTCTCCGGTTTGGGGGATGTGACAGCGGCGCGCGGCGTTTGATCCCGCGCCATACAGCGTTTTGTCGAGGAGGAAAGGGGAAACTTACAATGGCCGGTCGGAACCGCCCAACCTCTACCCCCCTTCCCGCAACCCCTGCAGCTTGCGGTAGAGGGTACGCAGGCTGACCCCCAGCCGCCGGGCGAGATCGGCCGGGTCGGCGCCGTAGCGCAGCCTGGCCCAGCGCAGGTAGGCCTGTTCGAGGTCGGCCAGGGGGATGGCTTCGTGGACGCGGAAATCCCCGGCTGCCACCGGCTCCGGGGTGCTGCTCTCGTCGGCGGCTTCGGCCAGGCGGGCCGCCTCGATCACCTCGCCATCCGCCAGCAGGGTCACCCGCTCGATGAGGTTGCGCAGTTCGCGGATGTTGCCGGCGTAGTGGCGGCGGGCGAGCCACTCCAGGGCCGCAGGCGAGAAGCGCCGGCCATTGCGCCGGTCTACCCGCTCCAGGAGGGAGTTGGCCAGCAGGGGGATGTCCTCGGGCCGCTCATGCAGGGCCGGGGTGCGGATGGGGAAGACGTTGAGGCGGTAGTAGAGATCCT
>JRYJ01003765.1_pt1 | contig 18958 bp, 30 predicted proteins | sample 235371 | NCBI WGS metagenome assembly JRYJ01 (sample SAMN03074219, study PRJNA261477) | activated sludge metagenome | biome: Wastewater Treatment Plant; feature: Wastewater; material: Activated sludge; isolation source: activated biomass of a wastewater treatment plant treating hydrocarbon... ... | reverse complement strand
GACATCCAGGCTGTGTTTGCGATAGAGGTGGAGGTCGTAATTGGTGAGGTGGCGCGGATTGAGGGGTTGATCGAATGCGGCTCGATACCAGGCGGCGAAGACGCGCAGGTGTTGTTGGATGGCTTTGTTGGTGTTTTCGGCGCGGTAGGTGGGGAGGGGGTGCGGGGTGTCAGGTGTCAGGGTCCAGGGGGTGGTCATTATTCGTCCTCCGATAAATCGTTGTAAGCCTGAGAAATGAGGGTAAATATTTCGGCAGTATGATCTTCGTACCATTGCAGGTTTTCATGCGCAACTGCGTGGAACAACATGGTCCCTTTTTCGAGATCATCAAGATGCGTGGGTTCAAAGCCTGTCATCTTGTAATAGTTGTCAAGCCATTGATTTTGCTCGACGGTAAGACACATTATGGGTTTGATGCTAAGTTCCGGCATGGACATGATCTGGGATGTGGTGAATGGGTGGGTTTTCCCGCCCATCCAAGGGGCTTTGAGCCACACTTTCAAACCTTCGATCTTTGTGATCTTGCAGATCGAGCCGTGTCCGATCATTCCTTCGCCATTGTTGAGAATGACGTATTGACCGCGTTTGTATTCGTTGGCTGTAGCGCTCATTCCCCGCCTCCCCATATCTTTGCGGAGGTGATGAGGCTGTTCCCGTCGTCCATGGATTCGAGGGCGTCGGCGATGCGTTTGAGTTAAGCGGCTTGCAAGAGCGTGGCGCGAATTTGTGATTGCATCAGTGATAATTCAACGATGGTATCCATCCTTGCGCAATCACCAATAAAGCGATCCTGTCCTGCTACATCGCTGTAGAGGCGCATTTCTTTTTTGAGCCGCGCATCNNCGTTCCCGTTCTTCCGCCAGGGCTTTCAGCATGGCATCGATACGGGCGCGTTCGCGGCGTTGATATTCTTCGAGGCGGCGGATTTTTTCGCGCTCTTCGGCTGTGGGGTTCCAAGTGGCGGTCATTTTCTCCACCTCTCAATCGAAAATGCGTTCTTCAAACGCCAGGGACACCAACTCCCCGTCGTCCTCATCCCACACTGCCCAGACCTTACCGTCCACGCTGGCGAGGAGAGCCGCGATTTCCGCTTCTTCGAGCGCTTCGTAACGCATATCGGTGCGCTTGCCTGTAAAGGGATCGCCGATGGAATACATCACGCACCGCCTTTTTCATGAATGGGACAGTCATCGTTATCGCAGATGAATTCGTAACAGGTGCAACCCTTGTCCTGGTATGCGTAACCGTTCGGGAAGCGTTCGGTTTTTGTACATTCGTCGCATCCGTCCACGGTGCCGTTCACGCCGAGGGTGAATTGACGCTGGCATTTCGGGCAGGTCTGCACAGGGGCGAGATCTGCGCGCCGGGCATGGGTCGAGAAAATGCTTGCGGGTCCTGCTTTATATGAGGTCATGGGTTCTCCTTTTGATCAGATGACAATCGTTCGAGGTCGTTCTCCTGGGGATGGGCGATTTTCCTCAAACCGCCCATCCTTCAAAGGAGGAGAAGAGATGAAACGTACCTGCTCTTCTTCGGCGGAGGGACCAGTTCCGCCTAAAGCCAGTGAGTGGATTTGAACCACCGACCCATCACGCTTATTCGGTAAGGGAGGCGTGATTGCTCTTCCGCTGAGCTACACCGGCGAGTGTTTTATTTTTCTTCGCGCTTGGTGCCTTCCGCCATTGCCTGATCGAGCCATTCTTCAGCGTTTTCAATGAGACTGGTGAAGAATTGAAACTCATTCTTTTCCTTGATAAGGGCGGCGCGGGCATGTTCAAGGTTTTCGAGCGCTTCCCAGGGCATCCGCTTGCGGTTTGCGCGGTCCAGTTTTTCTACCTGGCTTTTCAGTCCCTCGATTGCGTTCGCCTGCTCTTGGGTTGTTTCCTCGAGCTTTTGCACACGCCCGTTGACGTGGCTGAACTCGCGGAAGAGCATGTATGCAGCGAGCAGGATGATGACAACAAGCAGGACGATGACGGTCATTTCCATGAAAGCACCACGACGATCAGGATGATCGAGCAAATGACGATGACGCTGAACCAGAATTTCGCCATTTTTCACCTACAACTTTCTGACAAATTCGGCGGTCGGGTGTATCGTTGGGTCAATGAAGCACGCCACTGCTTCCTGCCCGCTGACCGTCTCCTCCGCCTCGGGGACGGTCAGGTCTTGTATCTGTTCGGCGAGCCGGGAGAGGAAACTCCAATATGCTTCGCGCTTCGCCGCTGGGACTTGAACGAATATGATCGTGATTTCAAAAGACCATTCTTCTGGCTGGGGTCTTTTTGCCCGGGAGCCAGTAGGGGAGGTCATGTCTCACCTACTGGGATTGAGGAAGTCTGTTTCTAATCAACATCCAGGACGGATTTTTCTTCTGCTCTCTTCCGAAGACCAGCCAGAGTTCAGGCTCGCCGATGCGCGCCATGCGGTCGAAGACCTCAATGCAAATAACGTTGTTTTTTTGGCAAAATTGCTTCGCATTCTTGATAACCGCCCTCTTGCTGGACACATGCTCGATCACCCCATAATCTGGATGCCCGATTTCGTACCTGGTCTGGATGGTGTTCATGTTGGTCGCTCCTTTGGTTGACTTGACTACCCGGCAACTGGCAGGCGGAATTGGACGATCCCGCTCTCCACCAGGTCGGGGTACATGGCGTGGATGGTTTCGACCGCCCACTTGGCGCGCCAATCGCCGCGGTAGGTGGCAATGCATTCGAAAAGCAGTTCGAGTTCGGGCTCGTAGTTCTTGGTTTCCCACCTGTGGACCTTGCTGTATGAGACATCGGTGTTGACCAGCCGCTGGTTGATGGCTTGGGCAAACCCCCGGTAGGAGAGGTTTTGTTCGGTGCGGTATCGTTCGGTGATTTGGCTGGTTTCCATTTTTCGCTCGTCCGTTCTAATTATTACGTATGTTTTCATTGCAACGAAATTTACCACCTTGTATGAACTGTGTCAAGGGTGAAACAAAACGGTATAAAGGTTATAAAATATGACTGTGAATTTCCCTGAATTTATCGAAAGAAAATATCTGGAATGGCAGAACAGAGAAGGGAAAAGAAAATCAATCGAAGAATTCGCCATTTATATTGGCGTCAGTCAACCGGCTTTATCGCTTTGGATGGGCGGNNCGCCGCCGTCCGCCAAACCCTGCTGGGCATCGTCCACCAAATCCTCGCCGACCGGCACGGCAAACGCCTCGTCGCCCAGGTGGAACTGTATTTCGATAAAAAAAAAGAGACGGGGGGTAATCCGACTGTGCCTATATCCCACACCCCCGTGGGGGCACCTATCTATAGGCACAGCCTAAAAATAGAGTACGACATCCAAAGGCAGGGAAACCCCCTGCCGATCAAGTGAGGACGGCGGTTAGCCGTCCTCTTTTATTTCACCTTCATCTTCAACGTTTCAATCTCCGCTTTCAGTGCGTCTTTTTCTGCCTTGTCATGCTTCAGATATTTCGCAAGCGACAGGGCGATGAGGGCAATGGATTTCGGGTTTCCTTTCCCCTTCTCCATTTCTGCGATAGCATCTTCGAGCGCGGGAAGTGGCGCGGGCTGTGGGTGCGTGATAAGTATTTGTGTGACAGCTCGCATCGTCAGAAATGACGCGGCGACTGAATCGGACANNCGCAGGTAACGCTGTGCCGTTGGGCGTTTACCGTATGAAAAAAGAACCCTCCAACTGGTCTGCCCGCCTACTTATTGTATGTAGCCCAAAACACGCAACACCACGGCAGTGGGCGAGCCGTTCCAGGCAAGGGAGAAAAGGTTTGAATTGATTTTCAAAATTGGGATTGTAACCTCATGTTGAATACCGGAAGCTTGTGTTGTATTCGGCACGCGCTTAGCCTCCGCCATGGTTTCGGTGGGGTGAACTAGGGATTTATATCCGGCTGTGCTTGCTATGTGGGTGAATAAGACAGATATGGCGGATTTATTTAGCAGGGTGGCGTCAGTCAATTCGATGTCTACCCACTTGAAATCGCCGGATACTGTCTGGCTGGCTATCGTAATTGTGTCCCCTACCTGCCAGCCTGCCGGGACGGTGGCAGTAAGTGTAAGCGTGCTTGTACCTGTGACACAGTTACTAATCAGCGCGTTTGTACCTCGCGTTGTATTGTAGAGGCGCATTTTCCCCAGGTGTGATGTTNNCCGCCGGGCAACGTGGCGATTGTGCCAACAAACGAACTGTCGCCGCCTGGACTATCACAACGAAATATGTCATTCGATGAGGCGTAAGGCACATTTGGCTGTTTGTACGTTTGATCTCCAGATAAAAACGTCGTCCCATTCGCCGTCCCGCTCCCCAGGCGGGCGGTTGCCATTGTGCCGTTGGTTATATCGCTTGCCGCGTGAGAGTGGGTGAGGGCGGCATAGAGCGCGTTTAGCGCGGTTTTGACATTTGCCCATGTAAAATTCTTGAGACCCCAACTATCCTGCGAATCCGATTTCGGAAATTCATCGTCATCGTGGAACAACGAGTCAGACACAGCCGAATGAATATTTGCGGCAAGGTCAAATGTCGTCCCCCAATCCCATGCCGCGCCCACAGCATCATAATGACCTTCCTCGCCTGTGTCAGTGGCGTAGGCTACCTCGCCTCCGACCAATCCGGTCAGGGCTTCGATATTGGCTTTGGTATCCCTGTAACGTATTGCCCACCATTCCAGCGCGCGCCGCCCCCACCTCAAATCAATGATGTCGGAATCAACGACGGTTTGCAGGATGGCGCTTTGACCGAGATACAGTTTTACCGCGGCGACCGGGTAATGGTCGGCGGTGGCGGCGGGGATGTCGCTGTATTCGAGCATGGCGCGGGTATCGACACCGGCGCCTTCGGTGACGACAATCGCGCCGGTGTTGTCGGCTTCGAGCAGCGCAAAGATCGCGCCACTGACAGGCACGTTCGCGGTCAGGTCCACGTCCTGGGTGGGCAGGATGTGCCAGCCGTCCGATAGTTCGTATGCCAGGCTGTAGACTTTGACGGTGAGCGACCCGGCAGGCACGACCAGACCGGGGACGATCTGCTCGCCGCGCACCGGCACGGTGTCGGGACCGGGAAAGGTGTGCAGGGAGGCGTGACCTGGCACATCGGGANNTACACATCGCGCGAACGCAGCACCTGCAATCTATTTCCGCCGCCGTACCCGACGACGACCGGCAGCCGCGATTGATTCGGGACCTTGCCGTTGTAGACCGTCAACACCTCACCATTGACCAGCGTGACGTAAACATTGCCCGCGTCATCAGCGGGGACCGTGCCGGAGAGGTTCCCCAAAAACGCGGGGATCTCGGCATGGCGGTCGGAGCCGAGCAGGGATTGTAGGCTGCGGGAAAAAGGTTTAAGGCTGTTCATGAGATGTACCGGATGGCGAGGATATCGAGCGAGGCGGCAACATACGAAAGATTGCCGGATTTTTCGACGTAACTTGCACCCTGATCGACAGTGAGGCGCAGGGTGGTGCCGCCGCCGAATATCCAACGGTTGTTGTCTTTGCAGTTCTCCCACACGTCACTGCCAATCGGAATCACGCCTCCGACCGATTGCCACGATGCGCCGCTGTCCGTGGTCGTGTACGGCGTCGAAAAGCCCGCCATGCCATGCGTGCCGTCAGGCGACATGGCAAAAACAGGATGGAAAGGATCGCTTATATTGCCGGGCAGGAAATCGGTCTTATATGTCGGCGTGCCGCTNNGCCCGCCGCCCTGTGCGCCGAGTTCGTGGCTGTGATGAGATAGGTGATGCTCAACCCGCCCGAGTCGTTGAATTCACCCATTCGTAAATCTTGCGATCCGTCACGGTAAAACAGATACCATTTGCCCGCCTTATGCACCAGACCATGATCGCGGTTGACGCCCGACGTAGCCCATGCCGCCGAAACCGTGATGCTTGCGCTGCCGTTGGCATAGGCGAGCCTGTAGGACTGTACACTGCCCGTGTTGGTCTGCAAGCCAAGCGATATGCAAATCTTCTCCGGCGCGTCGGGACTGGCGGCAACGGCGAGAATTTTCCCGGTATGCATACCGTAGGCTAACCCCAGCGTTGTGCCGTTTGCAGCCAGCGCCCATTCGCCGCCCAAACTGCCCGCTCGATAGAGGCTGTTGCCGAGTTCGTCGTCGACGATCATCCATAGCGCGCCGGACGGCGCAACGATCAGGCGTTTGAATGTGCGCGCGATCGCGGCGGCATCCAGCCCGTTGTTCATCGCCTTCCATGTGGGATTATCGGCGTCAAAATCCGTCGTGTAGAACACGCCCTTTGTCGAAGCGATGACGACCACTTTGGGGTGGTTGGGGTTTTCGACCGAGGGCGGGAGCGTGGTGATCTCGCCGATGTCGCCCATATCGGGCATGTCGAGTTCAGGGAAGGTGGAATCGTCCCACTCGTCTGCGCCCGCGTCGGCTGGCACGTCGCCGTCCACAGCCAGGGTCGGGAAGGTCTCCGGCTCACACTGCAGCTCCACCGCGAAGGCGGAGGTTTCGGCGTCGAAGCGAAGCGTGATCGAGCGCGGGATCAAGTTCCCGGCGTAGGGGATTCCCCGCGGGGTATCCCCAGCCGCGAGCGAGATATCCAAATACTGGCGCGGAAAGAGGTCTATGATGCGGTTGTTCTGCGGCATGGTGAGGTTGAATTCCCACTCCACGTTCTTCCAGCCGCAATACAGCCCGGCGAGCGTGTTGAAAACGCTCTGCGATTCGGCGAGCAGTTTGTCGATGATCTCGACCCTGCCAGCGCGCGCGCGGACGTGCCCCATCGCCAGCGAATAGAGCGTGGAGGTTGCGCCGCCGAGCTGCGTGAGCCAGCCGGATGTGCTGACCATGCTCGTTTTTTTGCGCGTGACCCGCGTCGCTTCGATGCGCTCCTGCCAGTCTTTTTTCGTGAGCATCATCACGGTCGCCCAGGTACGGCTCGCTTCGGGCGTGAGCTGGGGTTCGATCTCGACGAAGAGCCGCCCGTATTTATCCACGCCGCCGCGCGCGAAGATTTTTTCCCACGCGATCTGGTCCAATTGATTCCAGAGCGAGCCTTCCACGGCGTCGATGACCGGCGCATAGCGCGTGTCGCTGGTAAGCGTCACGTCCGCGATGGCGGCGATGTTCGAGCGCCACACCAGCAGGTGATGCAATGCGCGGTCCACGGTCAGACCTGCCATCGTTTCCCAATCGGCGGGCGTGGCGGATGCATGAGTGAGCGTGAACGGATTGGTCTCGATCATGTCCATCCAACTGTGCAAGCCGCGCACGTTGAACGAGACTTCGGAGATCTCGGCATCCCAGACGATGGATTCGCCGTCGAGGTAGCCAACGCAGATGATGTTCGCGCGGTTCGTGACCGCGCCGATGCTGGTTTCCTCCGCCCCGAAATGGTCCTCGCCGAAGAGGACGCAGAGCGTGCCTTCCACGATGTCGTCTGTATCGGCGTCCGCATACATTTTGACGCCGAACTCCCAGCCGCCCTCGTCGTAACTTGCGGACGGGTCGTCGGTCAGTTCGATCTTCTTGGGCATGTTGTCGTCGTCGAAAATCATCACATGCCGAACGCCGGTGAAGGTCTTGCCGTTCGAGGCGGTGACGGTGCAATACACGCGGTAATATCCCGCCGCGTTATAAGTGATCGTTGGGGTTGCGGTGGTGGTGCCGCTGGTCGCGCTCGCCCCGGGAGCGGACCATGAATAACTGCTGATGGTCGAACCGGGCACGAACGCCGTCGCTGAGAAACCGACATTCACGGTCGCGCCGGTCAGCCAGGCAACCGCGTGCGGACCCATGCGCACGACCGGGGTGAATGTGGCGTTCTGGTCGCTGTAAGGAACGTCGAAATCAATCTTGATCGTCCCGCCGTCGATGTAGACCGGTTTGCTCCACGGCATGGCGAGATCCACCACGGTCAGATGACAGTTATCCGCCCATTCGATTTCGGAGGTCAAGCCGATGTAGAACGTGCCTGAGATGGGAGCCTTGCGGATGCGGCAAATGCCGAGGTCGCGCGCGCCTGCGGTCGTGCCGACCCACAGAGTCATCTCGGCTTTCACGTCCCCCAGCGTGCCCGAGCCGTTGTCGAACGAGATTGTGCCAACCAGGTCGTTCGAGGCGGGCGCGCCGTTCAAGAGCGCGGTATAGATGACGTTGGGCTTATAGACCGCCAGCCAGATGCGCGACCATTGACCCGGCGTTCTCAGGTCTGTCAGTTCGTCAGCCGTTGCAACACGGGACATTTACACGACCTCTTCGAGATGCGTGAACGTGATGACGATCTCTTCCACGGCATCCACGCCGATGATCTCGAAACCGTCCGTCCACTTCATGATGGCTTGATAGTTCTTCCAGACCCGCGCGCCTGCGGTCGTTTCATTCGTCGGCGTGCGGATGTACACATCGGCGGAGAGCGCGGCGCAGTAATCCTTGATGTTCTCGCGCTGTTCCGGCTTGAGGGCGCGGAATTTCCACGTTGCCACCGGAGCGCCCTGACCCAGCACATGACCGTCGCCCAGCGTCACGCCTTTGGTGAAGGGTTGGAATTCCCATTCGAGCGCGCGACCGACGGTGATGTCGTTGCTGACCGCGGTCAGCAGGTCTTCGACTGCTCCCCAGGTCAGGGGATCGGGATCGGATGTATCAGCCAGCAAAAATTCGTCAGCGACAGGCATGGATCATCTCCTTGGGATGGCGCGCGCCAGGCTGCGGTTGTTATTGTCCATCGCCATCCTGAGCGCCTCAGGCGTAACTCCCGCCGAGAAGCGCCGGTTGTCGATGTATGTGCCGTATCCACCGTTATTCCCGACATCCGAGATGCCCACCGGCGCGATGTTCAATCCGGCGTTCATTTTCGGGATCGCGCGGGTGGCGAGCAGGCGCATTTGCTCGTTGATGCCCATCAACCCGATTTCAAACGGAGTCGGCGAGCCGGGCGTGAGCGCCTTCGGAAGTTTGATCGAAGCGAATGCCGCCTTCAATTTCGAGATCGCGGCGACCACTTTCGAGATTGCGTTTACGATGGTACTGAAGACCCTGATCGCAATCGTCAGGATAAAGCGGAACACCCCATCGTGGATCTGTTTGAGGGTTTGCCAGGCGCGCTTGAAAAAATCCACGAAAGGCTTCACCCGGCTCTGCATCGCGGTCATGCCGCTGGCAAAGGACTTCTTGATCGCCTCGATTGCCTGCGAAAAGCCCCACTTGATGATGAACCACAGTTGCGAGAGCGTGGTCTTCAGTTGATCCCAGTTCTTCCTGACCATGTACACCAGCACGACCGCCGCCGCGATCAACGCCAGCACGGGCAGGAGCGCGACGATGGCAGGGATGTGCGTTCCGGTGTTGTCCTCCCCGATCGAAGCGAACGCCGCCGAAAGCCCGCCGAGTGTAATACCCATGCTCGAAAGCGTTCCGACCATCGAAACGATTGTCCCGGCAAAGCCGACCAGCGGTCCGATCAATGCAAGCAGACCGAGGAAAACCACGATCAACTTCTGCACCCAGGGCGGGGCATCCGCGATCGCCTGGACGATGGGTGTAAGCGCCTTGATGAAATCGACCAGGGTCGGGATGATGGCTTGACCCAGCGCCTCTTTGAGCGAATCAAGTTCGTTGTTGAAGATCGCCATCTGCCCGGCGGCGGTCGTTCCCATGGCTTCCGCCAGCCCGCCGAACTCGGTCTCCAATTCCTGCAAGATGACGCGCTGGGCGGAGGCGATATCGCCCACCGCCATAAAGTCCTTGATCTGTTGTTCCTGCTGGTCGGAAAGCATCACCCCCACGCGCCGCAAAGCGGAAACGCCCTGGATCGGGTCGTTGAGCGCCTTGCCCAATTGGATCGAGGCTTCCTCGATGCTCCCGAATTTCTGCGCCATGTTGAGCATTGCCATCGTCGCTTCGGGGAAGACATCTTCGCCAATCTTGGTGAAGGTCAATAACATGGCTTGACCCTGCATGATGGCTTCGTCGCCGAACATGGTCACGCCCTGCAATTCGTCCGCCATTTTTGCGAGTTCGTCGGCGGTCACGCCTGCCGCGCCGCCCGTCGATTCGATGACGGTTTCGAGTTCCGTCATCGCCATTTCGCTTTCCACTGCGGCATCCACCGAAGCCTTGCCGAAAGCCAGGATCGGCACGGTAACAGCCAGGCTCATCGTCGCCCCGAACTTTTGCATCCGGGAGCCGATGTCCTGCATTTTTTTGTCGAACGTCTCTGCCTGCTTTGTCGCCTCTTTCATCCCCTTGCTGAATCCGCCAGCATCGAGGAGCAACTCCGCCGCGATGGTCGCCGCTGTCGTCATTTGATTCCAAAATCCTTTTTGATCTGCTTCACAACCAGCTCGCGCTGTTCCTCAAAACTAAGTTGACTGAGGTCTGGCGCTTCCTTCAATTCGCTCAGCACCGCCTTCACCGTATCGCGCATGAAGGCTTTCGGGTCCTTCGCCTTGCCCTTGCCGCGGTTGATGTTGTAGAGCATCGAGAGCAATGCCGCCAGTTGATATTCATCGTTCCACCAGCCCCACGGCTCCGCCGCATAGAACAACTGCCAGGCGCGGAACTCGGGGTAGGGCAGGGCGCGGATCTCGCCGAGGCTTTTTCCGAGCGCCAACCCCAAACGGTGTTCGAACATCCGCTCGGGGTCGGTCAGGAGTTTTTTGCCTCTTCCTCCGCCGTCACATCGCCAGCCATCGCCGAGAACTTGACGATCTCGACCGCGATCCGTCCGATGACCGCGCCGTTCTTCTTTTTCAGCGCGTCCACGTCCTCGCGCTTGAAGAGCGGCTTGCCGTCCGCATCGCAGGTGGCGCAACACACCAAAAAGGCGTCGTGCCCGTAGATGTTGACCGCGCTGATCTCCTGCTGTTTCGCGCGGCTGTCCTGCTTCAGGCGGGTATCGCCGTACTGGCGCTTCAGGTATTCGTCCTGTTCTGCCCGCGTCAACTGGCGAATGTAGATCGAGCCGCCCCACTCCGGCACGGCGATCTCTTTGGTTGCGATGTCGTTCACGTTCAATATCTGCTCGCGTGAGAGATACATGATTGCCTTTCCGATGAAGGATGAATTCATCATTCATCCTTCATCTTTTCTATGCCACTGTCGGTTTGCCGCTGACCTTGATCGTGCCGGAAAGCTGACCCTGCTCTTCGAGCGGCGTGTCCGGTTCGAAGGCGGTCAGAAAGCCAGCGAACGAAATCGTCGCCAGCGTGTTCGGCAGGATGATCTTCCAGTTGTGCGTGTTGTTATCGTTGAACGTCTCCAGCAGACCGGTCGTGCCGTCGTGCGTGGCGTTGGTCGGCAGCCAGTTCGCGCGGAACGAAACCTCGCCGCCGTCGCGCATACCGGCGATGAACTCGCGGTAGCCGTCCGAAGACGAATGGCTGGTCACGTCGATCTCGTCGCGGCTCATCTGCGGCGGCGTCAACTCGACGATCTCCGCGATGGAGGTGAAAACTTCCGGGGTCGCGCCGTCGCCCAATTGCAGGGTTGAGCCGTATGCCCAAAATGCGCTCGATGTCATCTCAGCCTCCTAGCTTCCCGGATACCCGGCGGGCAGGCGCAGCACGGCGAACTTGATCGCCGCATTCGAGCAGGCAAGGTACACAAGCCCGCTGGTCTGCTTCCAGCCTTTGGCATTGGTGAGCCCGATTCCCACGGCGGCATATTCGCCCGCCGCGAGGGAATAGGTCGTGATGTCTTCCGCGCGACCCTTCTCGTCGTCCACCGAAGTCACGCTGAACGTGTAGGGATTCGCGCCGTCGCTGTTCAGGACCAGCAGGACCTCCCTGCCCGTGCATTGGAACGAATTGCCGTTCGCAACGTCGCCAGCCGCGAACGTGAAATCCAGGCTGTTGGCGGAGACCGCCGCGAACGGCGCGTCAATATCCTGGACGGTAAGTGCGGTTTGTGTCATGTGATTACTCCTTCTTCTTCGTCAGTTGATCGAGAACTTCGATCTGTTTCTCTGCGGGCAGGTGCGATACCACGTGCAAAATGATCTCGTCCTCGCTATCGCGGTCCGTCCCGCACGTCGCACAGCGGAAAACCGGTTTGATGTTCTTCCACATCATCGGTTCGTAATAGATCGTCTGCGCGGGTTTTTCTTCAACGACAGGCTCAAAGACTTCCGGCTCTTGCTCTTCCGTCGTCCATGGTCCATCGTCCATCGTCTTATCTTTCTTCGGCATCATGCCTCCTTCCAATTGATCAGATAATCCTGCGACACGCGGAACAGGCTCACGTCCGGCTCCGAGGCGTCGCGTTTCGCCTGGCGGAAAACCCCGCCGACGATCACGCTCCCGTTGCCCATATTGCCCGCGTAGCCCTGCAATGCCGCATGGATCGCGTCCGCCACAGCATGAGCGGATTTGTAACTGCCGCCCCAGGCGTCCACCCGCGCGCGCGCCTTGAAGGTCTGGTTATTGCTGTGCGTCGTCCGCACGGGTTCATCGACCATCTCGCAGGTGATCAGCGGCATGGTGTTCGGCGTCGCGCTGGTGCTTTCCGGCAGGCGCTCGGGATAGATACGGGTGCTCACCAGAGCCGCAACAGCAGTATCCGCCAGCAGGTGCGAGATCAAAGCGGGCATCATGCTCATATCGCGCCCTCGATCTCGATCCGCAGGTTTTCCGCCACGGCGTTCACGATTGCATCCTCGTTATCTTCCATCGCGGGCTTCAAATATGGGCGGGCGGGCAGGGTCACTTCATGCGCCGCATGGGATTTCCCATTTTCGTCCGTCCAAAACAACATCCGGGCTGTCAACGGTTTGACCGTGCCGCCCAATTCCTGGATGCGCCCGTAGATCGCGGTGGGACCGATCAGCGCCCTTGCCTGGTCGCCGCTTTGCGTCGTTTCCACGCGGATGCTGTTGGCAAGGTTGCCGGTTTGCTTTTTGAATGTGTTCACGATGTTGACCTTGGCATGACCTTCCACCACGCGCGCGCCCGCTTCGACGGCGTTTCGCAACGCCTTCGAGCGCACATCCGCTTCCATTTTGTTGAGCGCGTCCATGAAGGCACGCATGTTCTTGTAATGCGCCATTACGTCACCACCTTCCGCAGGTAGAGACGGATTCCGCTCGGTCCGCGCTGGATGGGGGAAACGATCTCATAGTCCAGCGTGTTGTGGAACTCTCCGAAGCGCGACAGGATGCGGATATGATCCTTCTCAGTCACGGGCGTATGCAGGGGCAGTCTCAGCGCCGCGTCGTATTGGATCACGGTCATCTCTTCGCCGAACCTGCGCGAGCCGGGGTTCATATTCAGTCCGCACGACACCGGCGCGCCTTCGGTATAGGTCGGCGCGTCCGCTTCGTTGAACTCGTTGCGCGTCCCTTCCGCGTAGGTCAGGATCGCGCACGAATCCAGCATGTGAGCGGTCTGCGTTTCGCGCATCCCTTCGAGGTCGTCCTCGGTGAATGAAAAATCAAGCGTCATGCCTGGTTCGTCTCATACGTGCGTTCGCGCGCGACATCCGGCGTGAGGATGATGGTCTTCGGGTTGCGCCGCGCCAGGTACCAGCGGACGTTCTTCATGCACATCTCGTACATTTGCGAGCGGCTATAGTCTGCGCCGTCCGCGCTGAAATCGTGCTTGTGCGCGACCAACGCCGCCTTCTCCTGCCAGACCGCCGCCGCCGCCGAATTGAGGTCATAGGTCTCCGTCCAATCCGGGTTGACCATCATCTCGCCGGGCGTGGACGTGCTCGGCACGCGCGGGCTTTCCCCGTTCTCGTCCACGCACGGATAGCGCTCGATGTATTCCTCGAGCGTGTCGTCGCTGTACGTGGCGGTCGTCGGTTCAGCCGTCATCCGGCGCAATTGCGAAATTTGTGAGGCGGTCGGTGCCATGGATATCCTTTCGCCCCCCTCTCCCTTTATCCCCCTCTCCTTTTTAGGAGAGGGGTTAGGGGTGAGGTGGGGGTCAGGGGGTGGGGTTGGTTACACGCGGACGTACTCGATGTAAGCGTTGCCGACCAGTCCGGCGATCGCGCCGGTCTTTTCGCTGACGGTCAGATAGCCATCCGACTCCCAGCGCACCGCGCTCTTGCCGTTCGTTCCCTGGTCTTCCACGTTGTCGAACACGCCAGCCGCGGCGTTCACGTCCAACCCATCGATCAGGTTGTCGTAGTTGGTGGTCGCGCCCGAACCCACGCCTGCGTCGAGCGTGCAGGCGGCGGTGGCTTTGGTGGTGATGTCGAGCACCAGGCGGGTGACGATCAAATCCGCGCCTTCGGGGTTGGCGAGGGACAATGCGCCGCCTCCGCCGGTCGTGGCGGAAAGGGCGACTTTGTAAGCGCCTTTTTGTTCACTCATTGTGAATCTCCTTTTGTTATGTGATCAACTGAACGGCGACGCCGCTCAGGTCTGCGCCGGTCACAGCGCCCATGTTGCCGAAGAGCACGCCGCGGTCGTTTGCGTCGAGCTTGGTCACGTTATGGAACATGCAGTCCTTCAGGAGAAGGACGCGCGGCTCGCCCATCCCAGCCGGGATGACGAACGCCGAAGCCATATCGTTGGAGGTGCTGTTGTTGACGAAGATGCAGTTCTTGAACGTGTTGTCGCGGTCGATGCCGGTGGCATCCGCCACTTCCACGAACGCCGCGCCGCTGTTGCCAGCGCGCATACGGAAGTAGCAATCCTCGAACACGTTGCGGTGCGCTTCGCCGTCGAGGAGCAGACTAACCATGCCGGTCGCCGCGTCGATGGTGTCCACGCCGATGGTGCAGTTTTTGAACGTGTTTTCCTCCGCGCCGTCGAGCTTGAGGCTTGCGCCCCCGTCGATGGCTTGCGATGCGTGACCGCCGCCCGCGAAGTGGACATTGTCGAAATAGTTGCGCCCGCCCGTCACCGACACGTTGATCAGGCTGGTCGCGTCGTCCACGCCCTGGAAGATGTACAGGTCGCGGAAGATGCAGCCCGTTGCCGAAACGGTGATGAGGGGTGATGCGCCCGTCAGCGTCGAAAGCTGGAAGATGCGCGCGCGCTGCGCCGTGCGGGTCGGAGCGCACCAGCCGATCAGGTGGGTGTAATTCTTGCTCCACGTCAGCGCGGCGCTCAGGTTGTTCCCGCTCGAACCGGCGAGGTACAGCACAACGTCGTGCTGGTTCGCGGTGCAAAGCGCGTAAGCCGCCGCAATGCTCGCCAGCGGCTGGGTGAAACTCGTGCCGGGGTTGCTGTCCGAACCGTTCGCCGGGTCCACGATGTAGACCTGGCTGTACGGTCCGCGCGGAATGCCTTGCAGCGCGAGATATTCATTGATGTTTTTGGGGAAGAGACCCATGTCAAACTCCTTATGCGGTCAACACAGCGAACGGGAAGCGGGTCGCGCTGTTCGTGTTCACGCGGTTGATCGGATTGGGCAGGGCGAAGCCCAGGCGCATCACAGCGCGCAGGGCGACCATATCCTGCTGGGCGAGGTTGTAAACGATGTTTCCCGCGCCGTCCTGGATCACAGCCTGATCGAGCACCTTGTAGGTGATGTCCTGGCGCATGGAATAGACCAACTGATTCCACTGCCCGGAGATCAACCAGTAGGTGCTCGAAATGGCGCCGTTCAACGGGAAGTTGATCGGCGCGCCGTCGAGGGTGTATTCACCGGCGGCTTGCATCGAGGGCTTGAAGATCGGCTGACCATCCGCATCGCGGACGTTGCGCAGCTTTCCGCGCATGAGCAACGGAGCCACCGAACCAGTCACCATGAAGCCGTCGGCTTCTACCTTCCCGAACAGACCCGCTGTGCCAGCCCCGGTCTCGCCGAGGATGGCTTCGTAAAGGTCTGTATAGGCGGCGGCGCTGATCTGATGTGAAGCGGCGCTTGCGCCCGCCACAATGCCAGCCGCGCCGAGGTCGGTCGTCCAGTTCGAGGGGATGTTTGTCCCATAGAACACAGCCGCGTCGATCGCCGCGCCGAAGGCTTCCACCAGCGACGGGCGCACCTGCCCCCACACGTCATAATCGGCGTCGGCAAGCACAGCTTCCGGGATCGGGACGATCACCGCAAGTTCTTCCGCGGTCACATACTTGTTCGTCCAGTTCACTTCGCTGGTCTGCTTCAGACCGTTGTCGCCGTTCACGAAATACGCCGTGGCGAGCGCGGACATGACCGGCATACGCATCGTATTGCGACTCATGTTCTGAAGGCGGCGACCGAAACGCATTGCCGCGCTCGATTCAGTCACCATGTTGAGGATTTCATTCGATACCTGCTCGGGGATCAGAGCGGCGGCATCGGTGCGTGAAATCACACTGTTGTAAGTAGCCATGTTTTATTTCTCCTGTTATCGAATTTTGGCATTAGCCGCGCTGCGGATAATGTCATTCATGCTCAAACCGGCAGGTTGCCCGCTGGCTCCCTCACCGGCGTTCCCTTCTGGCAGGGAACGTTTGAAGAATTCGGGGTAGGTCTCCTTCAGCCCGGCGAGATCTGCCTCGCCTTTCTTGTTGAAGAACTGCCCCGCCTCTGCCAGGATGAACAGCGCCTTCGGGTTGGTGACGCCTTCCCGGCTCGCCAACTCCGCAAAGGACGCGCGTCGCTCCGACAGTTCCAACTGCGCGGAAAGGTCGTTCAGCCTGGCTTCCGCCTCCGAACCCTTTTCCGCCTTCGCCGCCAAATCCTTGATCTGCTTCTCGAACGTCTTGCGCGTCTCGCGCTCGGCATCCAACGCAGATTTCAAGCCCTTGGTATGCTCGTCGAGCAGGTTCTTCACCGGCTCATCTAAAGACGCGAACCATGAGTCAAAGGTCAGTTCTCCCGTCCCCTGATCTGTGTTCGCATCCGATGCGGAAGCGGCGCCGCCTCCCGCATCTTGATTGCCTTGCTGTTGTGTTGCGTTTACATCAGACATCTCGTCTCCTGTATCTCCTCTTCCTCTCCCCTCTCCTTTTAAGAGAGGGGTTGGGGGTGAGGTAGTTATCGGGCATCCCGCCCGTCAATCACCTGTCAAAACGCTCAACGGCGTGGGCACAAAACTCCCGCCCCACGTCTCATTCGGGACCAGCGTCGAGAAATCCTCCAAAGACGCCCCGCCCGATTTCCACAGGTCGAAGCGCTCATCCCCAAGGATGCCGCGCTGGCGCTCTTCGCTCAGTCCTGCCAGCCATTCCTTCCCGGTCGTCCACTCCGGCGCGCCCGCCCCGCGCACCACAGGCACCAGCGTACAGCGCCCATTCGGGTGCTCGGCGAATTCCTCCGCCGTGTCGTAAAACTCGCCGTCCTGCATCAAACAGCCCAGGCAGGTCGTATCATCCTTGACCGCCAGCCGCTTGTATCCGCTCACCACTTCGCTGGCGCGGTATTGCTCCAGTGTCCCGGCGCGATAGGCTCGCATCATTTCGGTGCGCGCGATCAGCATTGCCTTTTGCAAACCGACCGCAAACCCCTCCGCCATTTCCGCCGCGATCTTTTCGGGGTGCAGACCCAGCCCCAAGCCTTTCGTCAGCGCGTCCAGCATCCCGTTCGTCGCCGAGCCGTAATCCTTCATCAACAGGTTTCGCAGGGGCGTGCCGTCCGCGCTCATACCGAAGAACGCATTGATCGCATCCACGTTCAGCATCTCGAACTCGATGCCCAGCCCGGCTTCCTCGATGGCGAGGTCGAGCGCTTTGGCGGCGTCCTTCACGCCTCTTATTGCGGCATAGTCCTGCATATTGCCCACGCGCTCCGCAAAATCGTCCGCAAACCGCGCATACTCCGCCCGCGCCAGGTACAACAAACGTTGAAAACGTTCATCGCGCAGGATCATCGCCTCGGTCAGGATGCCCTTTTCCGCCAGAGCCAGGGCGGTCTTCATCATCTCGGCTTCGAGCACGCGCTCCACTTGCAGCCAGCGGCGTGTCAGCAGGCGCATTTCGGAGGCTTCCTGCCTGAGCAGGGCTTCCTTTTGCAATCTCACCAGCCGCGCCACCTGCGATTCAGGCATTATTGCCTCCGCTATTGAACTGCCGTTCGGCATTCAATAAACTCTGAGCCAGCGAAGCCTGCTTGCGCGCCTCTTCCTGCTGCTTGTCCTTCAACATCTGCTCGATGTATTCCTCGCTCTTGCCCTCGTCGCGCAATATCGTCACCAGCGGCATCCCGGCGTTGACGTTCAACTGGCGCGTCTCCGCCGTCGTGCGCGGCTGGACCGTCTCGGGCTTATCGAAGATCGGCGCGGTCTTTTTCGGGTCATGGTTCACGCCCGCCATTTTGAGCATGAAGTTCGCCGCCTGCTTCCAGACCGGTGTGAAGCGGTCGATGCGGTCCTGCGCCTTTTTATTGAGCGGTCCTTCCATGGCGATCAATGACTCGCCGCTCAGGTTCGAGCCGATGGAAAAAAAATAATGCTTCGGCGTGCGGGTGATCGAACTGATCGCCGTCGCCATGTTGTCGATCCGCGCAATGGCCGTGACCATTGCCCAGTTCGCCATCGGGGCGTTCTCGGCAATGCGCCGGGCCAGTTGCCGNNTCGAACTGCCCCGCCTCCGTCCCCTGCCCGATGCCGTCCCCAGCCGGAAGGTCGAGGATCTCGTTCGGCGCGTTGCGCACCTTGCCCTGCACCTCCGCCTGGCTGATGATGTACCGCTGCGGGAACGCCATATATTCCGCCGTCACCATCATGTCGGTCAGCAATTTATTGATCCCATTCTGAATTGGGATCACGTTCTTCAGGTCGCTCTTCGGCGCGCGCCTGCCCAGCCGGTAATGGAAGATCGGCACCTCGCCGAACGGGTTCTCCGCAGGCTTGGAATACACCTTGAAATTCTGATAAGACTGGACTTCCTCCGCCTTGTTCTGCGAGACGTAATACTCCAAATGATCCGGGTAATACAGCGTCATCCGCATTTTCAGGTCATCGTCCACCCACATCTTCGCGCCGAATTTCTTCATACGCGGGTTCTCACGCTGGTAAAACAGATGCACCAGGCGCGGATCGTTGTGATAACCGTTCACCTGGTCGCCTTCCTTCCACGCCACGAAATACCCCTCCCCCGCCACCAGCGC